>ERZ1026780.464-NODE-464-length-32427-cov-7.272797_pt1 | contig 32427 bp, 33 predicted proteins | sample MGYA00380126_ERZ1026780 | MGnify/ENA primary metagenome ERZ1026780 (study PRJEB33269, sample SAMEA4719762) | human gut metagenome | biome: human-associated habitat; feature: organic feature; material: feces | place: Cameroon | collected 2013-10 ... | reverse complement strand
GGGGGGGGCGTTCCGCACGCTTGGCTGGGGGTTTCTGCTGTTCGGGTTCGTGGCGCTGGGCGGACGGACAGTGAACGCCGCCACCTGGACCGTTGACGAGGACAACGTCACGAACGCGGCGCCGCTTGTGTTGCGTGAGACGCTGACGATTACCGGGACGGGGGACGGCTTTGTGCAGACAGGCGCGGTGAGCGGTACGGGCGATCTGCACTTCAGCCTCCCGGGCAAGACGGCGTTCCTCCTCGCGCCGAACACGAGCGCGGGCGACCTCTACGTCGACCTGGGAACCCTCACCGTGACGAACGCCGCCGCGCTCGGCACGGGGACGGTCTACGTGAACGAGGAGGAGACGTCAACCAACAAGACCCTCTGCCTGGACAAGGGTATGTCCATCTCCAATCCCCTTGTGTTGGGAAGCGAGGAGACGGCGCGTTGGGCGGAACGTATCCGCTACCGGAACGGAACGTTCAACCAGAACGGAAAGATCACGGTCCATCATTCGAAACTCGCCGCACAGGCCGCCCGCGTCCACGTGACGGGTGGAATCGAGGGCGACAAGGTCGTCTTCGCCCCAAACGCCGACAGCGCGTTCGTTGTCGAGACGGAGCCGCCCACCTTGACGGAATGTCTCTGGACCGGTGGCGCCGGAACGGTTCGCCTGGCGGTCGCAGGTACGGAGGCACCGAGCGTCTACGGATTCGGGACGCCCACGCTGGTCCTCGAAGGGACCAACTTCTTTCCGCATGGGGCGAACTTCGCTACGCAGAACTCGGATTCCCACTTCACGATCGACGTGAACGGGCATGACCAGTATTTCGGCAGTTTCGCGGGTGAAGGCGCAACCAAGCGACCCTGCACGCTCCTGAACGCGAAGGACGGGACCTGCCCGACGCTCACCCTTGAACAGAAGCAGGACAACCTGACGACCAATCTCCATTTCCGGGGTGCTTTCCACCTCGTCAAGGCCGGAACGGCCTGTCTGACGGCGGGCGATGCCGTGGAGGGCGATCTGGAGGTCAGGGCGGGAACATACGCCCTAGGCAGGGAGATTCCCGAATCGTTTGCCCATGCCGTTGTGGTGAAGCCGGGTGCCCGGCTGGATCTCGGCGGACAGACCGCAATCTGCAAGGGGACCGTGATGGTGGAGGACGGAACAGTCGCCAACGGGACGCTGCGGGCCGACCGCATCGTCCTCAAGGGCACGGCCACCGTGACGGCGAAACTGGTCGGCACCGTGATGAAGGAGGGGGCCGAGGAGGGCGTCCTCCTCGGCACGGTCCTGGGAACGGCCGCATCCGGCCAGACGCTTGAAGTGGCGGAGGGCGTGCTGACGGTCGTTGCGGCGGGCGACTGCGTGGCGAACTGGCCGTTCCGGTCGGCGGAGACGCTGTTTACGGACGCTTCGGGGCACGGGCACGACTTGATCGTAGGTGCAGGGAACGGGGCCAAGGCCAGCGCCGATTCGCCGTTTGGGATGGGCGCGGAGAACGGAAGCCTCGAACTGGACGGACAGACATGGCTCACGACGGAGGTCTTCCCCGATCTCCCGATTGGCAACGAGCCCCGCACGATCGCCTGCTTCGTCAAGCCGGCTCAGGACCTCGCCGCGCAGGGGGCGGTGCTGTGCTGGGGTCACGAGGCCTGGGGTACAGGCGATTACATGAACTTCGCTTTCCGTGAGTTCGGCGGGAAAATGGGACTCTTTCCGTGGGGCAACTTTGAAGACTTCGTGGATTTCGGGTCGGCGGATCGCGTCAGGGGACGCTGGATGTCGTTTGTCGCCGTCTGGGACGGATCGCAGATCGCCTACTACACGAACGGCGTGCTGGCCCTGGCGCCGCATGTCTACAAGAACGCGGATGGCCAGCCCCTGGCGGAACTGGCGACGGTGGAAGGGGGCTTCAAGATCGGAAGGGCGTTCTATGGAGACCAGACCTTCTTCAAGGGAAATCTCGCCGAACTGGCGGTGTGGCGGCGCGCCTTGACGGAAGGGGAAGTGCGGGCCTATGCGTCCGGTGGTGCGGGCGGGTCGGACGGCATGCCGGACAACATCACGCTGGAGGTGGCAGCGGGGGCGACGTGCCGGTTGCCGGGTGGCGACCAGGTGCTCGCGGGTCTGGGCGGCGCGGGGACCGTCGAGGGGAACGTCACGCTCAAGGAGGGGGCCGTCGTGCGCGCGCGGGACGAGGGTCCCGTGACGGTGGTCGGCACGCTGACCTTCGCGGGGGACGGCACGGTCGTCCTGCCGGCTGTGGAGACGCCCGCCTTCGCGCGCTATCCGCTCTTTGCCGCCACGCAGTTCGCCGGCGAGGGGAACCTTGCGGCGTGGCGGTGCGCGAACGTGCCGAAGGGGTACAAGGCCGCCGTCGAGGTCCGGGGTGGCGTCGTCGAGGCCGTCGTGCGCGGGCGCGGCATGGCCGTCTTCATCCGATAGGGAAAAGTGTCCGCCGGAAAGGCGGGAAAGGAAGAGAACACGATGAGAGAGACACTGATGGCATGCGTCCTGGCGGCGGCCTGCGGCGCGAACGCGGCGGCGCGGCCGCTTGCGGCGACGCGCGAGGACGTGCTGGCGAAGGGGTTCACCATTGACCTGAAGATCGACTGCGGTTCGGTGAAGGGCGACGAGGCGCTGTACGAGGCGGGGCCGGTGCGGCTCGCCCTGCGCCTCGCGGGGGCGGACCCGGCGCTGGCCCGGTACGACCGCGCCGCCGGGAACTATCTGACCTTCCCGCTCGCGGACGGCGCCTGCCCCGTCATCGAGGCGACGATCTGCTCGCAGGCGGGGCGCGTGGGCATCCCGCTGGGCGTCCTGGAGAAGGCGGAGGGCGTCCACGACGTCACGCTCGACTTCTCGCCCGTCAAGTGGGTGATCGCCGTGGACGGGCGGCACGTGGACGACGAGTTTCCGATTCCCGCCTGCCCCGTCGTCTGGCCGGACGGCGCGCAGGAGCGCATCCTCTCGCCGCGCGTCCGCGCGTCCGCCTTCGCCTCGCCTGCGCGCCCGGGCGCAATCCCCGAACTGCGCGCGCCGCGCCCGGTTGCGCGGCCGATCCAGTATTGGACGCCCGACGGCCACAACCAGTGGGTCGGCGATGTGGCGCCCGCCTTCCTGGACGGGAAACTCCACGTCTTCTACCTCATCGACCGCCGCCACCACGGCTCCGGCGCCGGGACGGGGCGCCACCAGTTCGCCCACCTCGTCACGGAGGATCTTGTCCACTGGACGGAGCTGCCGCTTGCCGTGCCCATCCGCGAGGCGTGGCAGACCGTCGGCACGGGCACGCCCTTCCTGAAGGACGGCCGGCTCGCGCTCGCCTTCGGCTGGCACACGTCGCGCTTCCCGCAGATCGCCGAAGGCAAGCCGATCGGCGGCACCTACGCGCTCAGCGCGGACGGCGTCCACTTCGCCAATTCGGGCGTGATGATCTCCGACGCGCAGAACCCCAGCATCTACAACCGCCCGGAGGGCGGGTACGAGCTCGTGACGAGCTACGGCGGGTCGATCGGCATCTTCCGCTCGCAGGATCTGCTGACGTGGACGCTCTTCGACGCGAAGCTGCCGTTCCGGGGGGACTGCCCCTCGCTCTTCGACTGGCACGGGCATCGCTATCTCCTGCAGGGCTTCACGAACATGGCCTACAGCCCGGACGGCGCGCCGGGGTCGTTCGTGAACTGGACGAACGAGCCGGACAAGCTCTACGAGGGGCTGAGCGTACCGATGGTGACGTCGTGGAAGGACGGACGGCGGCTCTACGTCGGGTGGCTCAACCACCTCTTCGGCTGGGGCGGCTGGCTCGTCTTCCGCGAAGTCGTCGCGTACCCCGACGGCCGCCTCGGGCTCAAGTGGGTGCCGGAGATCGCGCCGCCCGTTCCGCCGCGCACGTACCGCGTCGCGCGCGGCGCACGCTTCGTCCACCGGTTCCGTCCGCAGGGGAAGGGCCCCGCGCTCGTCCTCGACGTCGATCCGGCGGCGCGCACCGCGTCGTTCGCCGACGACGTGCCCGGCGTGGCGTTCGGTGCGGCGAACGCCGCGCAGAACGTGCGCATCGGCGGCGTGCGCGGGCTTGATGCGGACTACGAGGTGAAGGTCGTCGCCTACTATGACGCGAAGGCCGACGCGACGCTCTTCGACGCCGAGGTCGCTGGGCAGCGCACGCTCATCTGCCGCCGGGAAGGGCGGTTTACGGAATAGACGGGAGAAGACGATATGATGAAACGATTCACGGCGACGATCATCCAGGGGCACCGCGTGGCGTCCGGGCTCAACGGCAACCCCGCCTTTCCGGGCGGGACGCTGCGGATGCAGGCGCCGTTCTTCAAGGCGCGGGGCCTGGACCTCGCGCCGTACTACCCCGGCACGCTCAACGTCGCCATCGCGCCGTTCCGGTACAGGGTCGTCCATGCGCCGTGGACGTTCCCGCTCGTCAAGTGGCATCCGGTCGACCCGGCGGAGACGTTCTCGTTCTTCCACGTCTGGCGCGTCCTGCCGGACGGCGGCCGGGTTGCGGGCCTCGTCTACTATCCGCACCCCGAGACGAAGCCGAAGCACTTCCAGCCCGACGACATGCTGGAGCTTCTGTTCCCGAAGATGGACGACGTCGCCTACGGCACGGAGCTGACGCTTGAGGTGGACGACGGCGAGATCGAGATCCGGGAGGCGTGACATGACGAAGGCGCGCATTTGGTTCCTGGCCGTCACGGCGGCGCTGGGCGGTTTCCTCTTCGGTTTCGACACGATTGTCATCAACGGGGCGGAACAGGACATCCAGGCCCTGTGGAACCTTTCGGGGACGGTCCACGGCTGGGTCGTGAGTTCCGCGCTGTGGGGGACGGTCCTCGGGTCGCTCTGCGGCGGGGGCGTGAGCGACCGATGGGGGCGCAGGCGGACGTTGTTCGCCGTCGGCGTCCTCTTCTTCGTCTCGGCGGTGTGGAGCGCGTGTGCGACGGGGCCGTGGACGCTGATCGCCGCGCGCTTCATCGGCGGGCTCGGCGTGGGCGTCTCGACGATCGCGGCGCCGGTCTACATCGCGGAAATCGCGCCCGCCGCGTCGCGGGGACGGATGACGGCCCTCTTCCAGTTCAACATCGTCTTCGGCGTGCTGGCCTCGCTCGCCTCCAACCTCGCGCTGAAGGGCGTCGGGCCGAACGCCTGGCGGTGGATGCTGGGCGTGGAGGCCGTGCCGGCGTTCGTCTTCACGGCGCTGTGTCCGTTCCTCGTGGAGAGTCCGCGCTGGCTCGCGCAGCGCGGCGCAGGCGTGGACGGCGATGGACAGGAATGCGAAGCGCGTTTCTGGAGCCGGGCCAACCTGCGGCCGATCCTGCTCGCCTTCTTCGTGGCGTTCTTCAACCAGCTCTCTGGCTGCAACGCGGTGAACTACTTCGCGCCGCGCATCTTCAACCTGGCGGGCTTTGCGCGGGACGCGCAGTTCCTGGCGACGTTCGGCCTCGGGATCCTCAACTTCGCCGCCACGTTCGCGGGCGTTTGGCTGATCGACCGGCTGGGACGTCGGACGCTGCTGCTGGTCGGCGGCGCGGGGTATCTTGTGTCGCTCTTCGCGGCGAGCCTCTTCTTCTACCTCGGGAACGGCGTGTTGTCCGCCGCGATGGTCTTCCTCTTCCTCGCCTCGCATGCGGTGGGGCAGGGTACGGTGATCTGGGTGTTGATCGCGGAGGTCTTCCCGCAGCGGTTCCGCGCGCAGGGACAGGCCCTCGGCAGCTTCACGCACTGGTTCTTCGCGGCGCTCGTGGCGCTCGTCTTCCCCATCGCCGCCGAGGCGGTTCCGACGTGGGCGATCTTCGCCTTCTTCGGGGTGATGATGGTCTTCCACTTCCTCTGGGCGCTGTGGTTCGTCCCGGAGACGAAGGGGACGAGCCTGGCGTAGCCACGTAGCCATTTGCGTCCATCTGCGAACTTGCGTTCCGGCCTCCTTTATTTTATACTAGGGTCAGCAAAATTCGAGGAGGTTTACGCATGTCCGAAGAAGAACTCAAAGAGCGCGAGGTGGAGACGCCTGGAGAAAACGGGGACGGGACCGCCGTCCCCTCCGAAGGCGAGCCGCCGGAAACCGAGATCCGGGACACGGACATCGTGTTCGACTGTCCGCACTGTGGCCACAACCTCGCGATCGACTACCGTGGCGCGGGGCTCCAGATCAACTGCGTGAACTGCGGCGAGAGCGTGCTCGTGCCGATTCCGGACGGGATGAAGATCGACGACCTCGACATCGAGCCGGGCGAGATCCTGAAGCAGCTCTTCGCGACGCGACGCCATCTCCAGAAGGCCGAGCAGCGCATCGAGGAGCTGGAGCAGGAGCTCGGGCAGATGGTGTTGCGCCGCGACGCGCTGCAGGCGACGCTGGAGTTCACGAAGGTGCAGCTCGGCGAAGTGCGGAACTTCGTCCACAAGCAGGCCGACATCGGGGAGAAGATGACCGCGATGCTGGAGCGCATGGAGGGGGACCTCAACGCCGACATGGCGGACGAGGCCGCGTTCGAGGGTGAAGAAGAAGGGGGAGAGGACGGCGCGTCGGGCAAATGAGTTCGCGCCTCCACTCCTGCATCGTCAACGCGCTCACGTTCTCCCGCGTCCCGCTCATCTTCGCGTTTCTGGTCTGCGCGGTGCTGGCCCAGCGCCGCGCGTGCGTGGGGTTGGCGGTCGCGGCGGGCGTCCTGATGTTCTGTGCCGCCATCTCCGACCTCTACGACGGCAGGCTTGCGCGGAAGTGGAAGGTCGTCTCGACGTTCGGCAAGCTCGCGGATCCGCTGATGGACAAGGTGTTCTTCATCGTGAGCTTCCCCACGCTGCTGTGGGTCATCGGCGCGCAGGGTGAGTCGCCGACGCATGCGCTCGTCATGCTCGTCTTCACCGTCCTCTACATCCTCCGCGACCAGTGGGTGACCTTTCTCCGTTCCGTCGCCGCCGCCTACCGGGCCGACGTGGGCGCGATGTGGCTGGGGAAGGTGCGCACGGCGCTTTCCTTCCCGGCAGCCGCCTACATCTACGCCTACCTGGCGCTGCACCACCTGCTGCCGCCCGCGTGCCAGGGGCCGCTGATGGCGTCCGTCTACGCGGTCGAGGGCGTCCTCATCGCCCTCAACGTCTACTCCTGTGCGGTGTACACGCGGGTCTACTGGCCCTACCTGGTGCGGGCCATCGGCGCAAAGTGACGGAACGGTGTACTTGCCTCCGTCCGGCCGAATGGATATAATAGGGAAAATTTTCGAAAGAAGACAAGCATGACACTCGAAGAACTCGAACAGGGCAGGGCCGCGTCGCTCGCGGAGATCGCCGCCGCCGCGGACGCCGCCGCCGTCGAACAGCTGCGCATCAGGTACGTGGGCCGCAACGGCTCCATCCCCGCGCTCATCAAGGGCATGAAGGACGTTCCGAAGGAGGCGCGCCCGGCGTTCGGCAAGGCCGTGCAGGCCTGGCGCGCTGAGGTGGAGGCCGCGCTTGCGGCGAAGGGTGCCGCCGCCGTGGGCGGCGCGAAGGCGGAGGACGTCGACGCGACGCTGCCGGGGCGCTGGCCCGCGCCGGGCGTGGAGCATCCGCTCAGCCGCGTGGTCGCCGATACCGCGCGCATCTTCGGGAAGCTCGGCTTCACCGTGGCGGACGGTCCGGACATCGAGACGCGCTTCAACAACTTCACGGCGCTCAACACGCCCGATCACCATCCCACGAACGACCGCACGGACACCTTCTGGCTCGACTCGGCCGAGATCCGCGGCGAGGGCGACGCCCGCACGGCGGAGGACCTGCTTCTCCGCACGCAGACCTCCCCCGTGCAGATCCGCACCATGCTCGCGAACAAGCCGCCCGTGCGCGTCATCTGCCCGGGCCGCACCTACCGCCGCGACACGACGGACGCGACGCACTCCGCGAACTTCCACCAGATCGAGGGGCTCTACTGCGACACGAAGCCCGTCTCGCTCGCAGACCTCAAGAGCGTGCTCGCCTACTTCGCGAAGGAGATGATGGGCGACAGCGTCACCGTGCGCTTCCGTCCCCACTTCTTCCCGTTCACCGAACCGAGCGTGGAGGTCGACTTCTCCTGCCACGTCTGCAAGGGCAAGGGCTGCAACGTCTGCAAGCAGTCGGGTTGGATCGAGGTCGCCGGCGCGGGCATGGTCGATCCGCGCGTCTTCCGGCACGTCGGCTGGGATCCCGAGGCGGTTTCGGGCTACGCCTTCGGCTTCGGCGTCGAGCGCATCGCGATGATCAAGTACGGCATCCCCGACATCCGCTGGCTCTACGAGAACGACCTGCGCTTCCTCGGACAGCTCAGGTAGATTAGGTGATTAAGTGATTAAGTAGTTAAGTAGTTAAGTAGTGGTTGAGTTTTTGGATTGGCGAAATGCCGGAAAAGGTTGAACAGTCAACTTAACGACTTGAAGCGAAGCGACTTAACCACTGATTGTTTCCGAGATTCCGTTTTAGAGAGAAAGGAAAGACCATGAACAGACGTGACTTCTTCAAGTTCGGCGCGGCCGCGGCGGCCGTGGCCGCGATGGGCGGCCGCACGGCCAGGGGCGCAGAGATGCCCGGGTTCGGGCCGGGCGCCCCCAAGCCGATGAACAACCCGATTTGGCTCATGACCTCCGCGTTCGCGGGCAAGAGCTTCGAGGACGTCCTCGCCTACGCGAAGGCGGTCGGCGCGCAGGGCCTCGAACTCTGCGTGTTCCGCCGCGACACGGACCGCGCGGACCACATCGCGACGCACCTCGACTACGAGACGTTCGACCTCGCCGCCGCGAAGCGCGTCGTCCGCCGCTGCAACGAGGAGGGTCTGCGCGTCTCCGTGGGCGCTTACGACAACCTCATCGGCGCGAAGACGGAGGCGCTGCAGCGCACGAACCAGAACCACATCCTCAAGCTCATCCGCATCGCGGCCCTCCTCGGCGGCGACGCGAACGACGTCGTCTGCGGCACGTTCGTGGGCTATGACCACGTGCTCGGCCGCACGGACGGCGGGTTCGAGAAGAACCTCCACAAGTTCAAGAAGGTCTTCCAGCCGATGCTCAACTATGCGAAGAGCCTCGGCGTGACCGTGTGCGTGGAGAACTGCCCGATGGAGGGCTGGCAGCCGGCGACGGCGCCCGACGCCTACAACAACCTGCCGGGCTGCCTTGCGGCGCGCAAGCTCATGTACGCGATCCTCGACGATTCCTCCGCCCTGCAGGAGACGTACGACCCGTCGCACGACATCTGGCAGCACATCGACCCGAGCGACGTCATCGAGGCGATGGACTTCAGGCGCCTCCGCCGCGTCCACATCAAGGGCACGCGCAACTTCCCCACCTCGTCGGACGCCATCCACTGGGGCCGCCTCTATCCCGAACAGGTCGTCGACAAGGCCCTCGCGCAGAAGGCCGGCGTGCCGATCGCCGCGAACGAGTGGGCGCGCATGAACTACGAGCCGCGCCTGCCGGGCTTCGGCGGCAGCGACTCCTGCGACTGGACGAAGTTCCTGCAGACGCTCATGAAAAAGGGCTTCAAGTACCCGTTCGTCATCGAGAACGAGGGCTGCAACTCGTCCCACACCGGCAACATGGGCGCGACCATGCAGGGCTTCCGCGCGACGATCCTCAACACGGCCCCCGTCGTGTGGAAGCTCGGCAAGGACGGCTTCGCGTTCGACGCCTCGTCGCTCAAGCCGATGGTCGAACCGGCGAAGGACCTGCCCGTCGTGACGATGGACCAGCTTGCGTAGGTGCGCAGTCAGGACAGAGGTTGGCGTCCAAAGGCTGTAGACAAGAAAGATGAATACCACGAAAAGGAGAACAAACATGAATCTGTCGAGAAGAGGTTTCCTGGGTTCGCTGGCTGCGGCGGGTGCCGCGTCGGCTTTCGGTGCCGGCACCTGCTGCATGCTGGCCGGCTGCAAGAAGGGCCAGGTCGCCGTCCAGCTCTATTCCATCCACAAGTACATCCCCACGGTGGGCCTTGAGAAGGCGCTCGCCGAGGTCGCGAAGATCGGCTACAAGGGCGTCGAGTTCGCGGGCTACTACGGCAAGTCGGCCGCCGAGCTGAAGAAGATGCTGAACGACAACGGCCTCGTCGGCTGCGGCACGCACGTCGGCCGCGATGCGTTCAGCCCCGCCAACGTGAAGCGGACGTGCGAGTTCAACCTCGGCTACGGTAACACCACGATCATCTGCCCCGGCGGCGGCAACTTCCCGAAGAAGGGCGAGAACCTCGACGACTTCCTCAAGATGCTCGTTGACTACTACAACACGGCCGCCGAGGAGGCCGCGAAGTACGGCTGCAAGATCGGCCTCCACAACCACACGGGCGAGTTCACGCTGAAGATGAAGGACGGCACGACGTACTGGGACTACTTCTTCTCGAACACGCACAAGAACGTCTGCATGGAACAGGACGTCGGCTGGACGACCTGCGCCGGCCACGATCCGTGCGAGCAGTACAGGAAGTACCCGCACCGCTCGCTCACGCTCCACGCGAAGGAGAACGGCATGGGGGGCGGCGTGAAGCAGTTCGACGGCATCCTCGGCCAGCCCGGCCGCGACGCGAACGGCAAGGTCTGCGCGAAGGGCGTCGACTGGGACAAGCTCGCCGTCGCCGCCGACGCCGATGGCGTCAAGTGGTGGGTCGTCGAGTGCGAGCGCCACTTCGACACGCTCGAGGCGATTACGCCGTCCTTCGCCTTCCTCAAGAGCAAGGGCCGCTGCTAAGCGAATTAAGGAGTTAAGTGGTTAAGTCGTTAGGTGGTTGAGCTTGTGCCATGTCGGATGAGAAGCATCTGAACGGTATTGCTTGAACTTAGCGGCTTAATCACTTAAAACGAAGTGACTTAATAAACATCATAAGGAACGACAATGAATCTCAACAGAAGACATTTCCTCCTCGGCTCGGCCGCATCGGTCGCGCTCGTGGGCAGTGCCTCCACCAAGATCGCCCCGCGCAAGCTCGCGGCCGGCGAGAAGGCCAACGTCGCGATGATCGGCCTCGGCATCCAGGGCCGCACGGCCCTGCTGCCGCAGTTCCTCGGCCAGTACGACCGCGGCGCCAAGGTCGTCGTGTGCTGCGACTGCGACAAGGACCGCCGCGAGGACGGCGCCAAGCGCGTCGACGACTACTATTCGAAGCGGAAGATCCAGAGCGCCTGCAAGGCCGTCGCCGACTTCCGCGACGTGCTGAAGGATCCGACCATCGACATGGTCTGCATCGCGACGCCGGACCACTGGCACGCCTACATCGCCGTCGAGGCGATGAAGGCCGGCAAGGACGTCTACTGCGAAAAGCCCCTCACGTTCTCCATTGACGAGGCCCGCAAGGTCATCGCCGCGCAGGAGAAGTACGGCCGCGTGTTCCAGACCGGTTCGATGCAGCGTAGCTGGCCCGTCTTCCGCACGGCGTGCATGATCGTCCGCAACGGCCTCATCGGCGACATCAAGTACGTCGACGCGAACTACGGGCGCGGCGGCTCGAAGCTCGGCGGCCCGTCCCACCCGATCCGCTTCTTCGACGATCCGAAGAACGCCGCCACCGAGGGCGCGCCGAATCCGAACGTCGACTGGGACATGTGGCTCGGCCCGGCGAAGTGGCGCGCCTACTCCGACCAGCTCGCGCCGCGTGGCGTGAACAAGTTCTACCCGATGTTCTGGCGCTTCGACGACGACTTCGGCACGGGCTACAACGGCGACTGGGGCGCGCACCACCTCGACATCGCCCAGTGGGGCATGGACATGGACAAGAGCGGCCCCTACAAGATCATCCGTTCCGACGAACCCTACTCGACCGACCTCTACCACGGCGGCCGCCGCCAGTTCGGCATGAAGATGCTCTTCAAGTCGCCCACGGGCGACATCGAGCTCTACCATGGTCCGTTCGGCACGTGGGGCACGGTGTTCTACGGCACCAAGGGCGTCGTCGCCGTCAACCGCGGCAAGATCGCCGTCTGGGAAGGCACCCTCGTCAAGCCCACCGCCGAGATCCGCAGGGCCCTCGCCGACATGAAGCCCGTCGCGGGCCTCACGCTCGTCGCGGCCTCGGTCGGAAAGGACTACGGCACGGACTCCTCGGACAAGAAGGACGACCGCCTCACCTCCACGCTGAAGACGCTCTGCGCGAAGTACGACCTTGAACACGCCAAGGTCCAGCTCTACAAGAGCCCGAACCAGGTGCAGAACTTCGTGGAGTGCTACTTCAGCCGCAAGCCCACGATCTCGCCTGCCGAGGTCGGCGGTCGCGGGTCGATTCTCTGCGGCCTGTGCAACATGAGCTACGTGTACGACACGGGCTTTGGCTGGGACCCCGTGAAGATGGACTTCCCGGAGGGCTGCTCCTGCCGCAAGATGGGCCTCTCGCTCAAGCGCGAGTTCTCGCGCAACGGCTGGGAGGTCGTCGTCTGACGGACCGCCACCGCATGGTGACAGGAAACGAGCCGCCCGTCCGGGCGGCTCGTTTCCGTCTCCGCGCCTCCGCTCCGATTTATGCTATACTACCCGTCATGGCAGAGAAAACGGCAGTCTACCCCGGCACGTTCGACCCGATGACGCGGGGGCATTTCGACCTCATCACGCGCGCGGCGGGGCTCTACGACCGGTTGATCGTGGCCGTGGCGGCGACGAGCGCGAAGACCGGGGCACTCTACGACGCGGCGCACCGCCTCGCCATGATCCGCGAGGACGTCGAGGGCGCGGGACTCGGAAACGTGACGGTGGAGGTGCTGGACACGCTGCTCGTCGACTTCTGCCGCCGCCACGGCGCGCGCGTGGTCATTCGCGGCGTGCGCGTCTATTCGGACTTCGAGTACGAGTTCCAGATGGCCCTCACGAACCGCCGCCTGGCGCCGGAGATCGAGACGCTGTTCATGATGCCGAGCGAGAACCTGGCCTATGTGACCGCCTCCACCGTGCGCGAGATCGCCCGCTACGGCGGCGACACCTCCACCTTCGTCACGCCGGCCGTCCAGAAGCGCCTCGCCGCCCTCGCCCACCCTAAAGCTTAACCACTTCCCCACTTCCCCACTTAACCACTTCCCCACTTCTCCACTTCTCCACTTAACCACTTAACTACTTAACCACCCATGGATACCCAGCTGATCATCGATGTGGCGCGGCTTGACCGCGACGGCGAGGACTGCGCGGGAACGCTGGACGATGCCGTTCTGGAACTGGACGGCGAACTGCTGCGTCCCTTCGGCGGCATCCGTTATTCCCTGTTTGTGCAGCCGTTCGGCACGGAGTTGCTGGTGCGGGGAACGCTTGCGCAGGACTTCGATGCGGTCTGTTCCCGGTGCGGGGGCGACTTCGACTTCACGGTGACGGTGGACGACTTCGCCACGAGCGTCGAAATCGGTGAAAAAACCGAGTTTGTCGATTTGACGGATGAACTCAGACAGAGTATAATACTTGCTTTGCCGTCATACCCGGTTTGTCGGCAAGACTGCCGCGGGGTGTGCCCGACGTGCGGGAAGAACCTCAACGAGGGGCCCTGTGCGTGCGACCACACCGAGCGCGACAGCCGTTGGGGGGCGCTTGACGCCCTCGAACTGGGAACGAAAGATTGACGGAAAACAAGAAGAGAAGAAAGAGAGAGCATCATGGCATCACCTAAGAACAAGAAGTCCAAAATGCGCAAGCGTCAGCGCGTCGCCCAGCTTGAGAAGGCCATTCTCGCGGCGGTGCAGACGTGCCCCAACTGCGGTGGCATGAAGCAGTCGCACCACGTGTGCCCGAACTGCGGCATGTACAACGGCCGCAAGGTGCTCTCCGTCACGGCCAAGTAAAGGGCGTATGACGCGCGTTGCGCTCGATGCGATGGGCGGCGACAAGGCCCCGGGCGAAATCGTCCGGGGCGGCGTCGAGGCCGCAGTCGGCCTGGAGGACGTGAAGGTCATCCTCGTCGGTGTGCAGGAATCGATCGAGGCCGAGCTGGCCAAGTACCCAAAGGACGTCGAGAAGGCCCGCAAGGCGGGGCGGCTTGAGGTTGTGGGTGCGACCGAAGTCCTTGAGATGGACGACGAGCCGGCTCGGTCGGTGCGCGCGAAGAAAGACTGTTCCATTAACGTCGCGATGCGTCTCGTCAAGGAGGGGAAGGCGGATGCGTTCGTGTCTGCCGGAAACTCCGGGGCGGTGTCGGCGAGCGCGATTTTCAATCTCGGGCGCATCCGGGGCGTGCATCGTCCTGCGATTGCGGCCATTCTGCCCACGCGGCGTCCGATTCGCCCCCTGCTTCTGCTGGATGCGGGGGCGAACATGGACTGCCATCCGGATTGGCTTGTCCAGTTCGCGATCATGGGCAGCGCCTACTCGAAGGCGGTTCTGAAGCGCACGAAGCCGCTGGTGGGTTTGCTGTCCATCGGAACGGAGGACTGCAAGGGCAACGAGATGACGAAGGAGACGTTTCCGCTCCTGAAGGAGGTCAAGGGCATCGACTTCCGGGGAAACGTCGAGGGGCACGACATCTTCCAAGGCCAGACGGACGTGGTCGTGTGCGACGGCTTCGTCGGGAACGTCGTCCTGAAGACGGCCGAATCGCTTGCCCACGCGATTGGCTACTTCCTGAAGAAGGAGTGCTTCAGGGGGCTCTCGCGCATCCTGGGCGCGATTCTCTTGAAGGGGGCGTTCAAGTCGCTCAAGCAGCAGCTTGATCCGGACATCTACGGGGGCGCGCCGCTTCTGGGGGTTCCGGGGGCGGTGATCATCACGCATGGGTCGTCCACGCACAAGGCGATCTACCATGCCGTCCGTGTGGGCGCCAACGCCGCGCGGAACGACGTTACGGGCCTCATTGCCCGTGCCGTCGAGGAATACGAGTCCTCGCGCAAGACACTTTGACGGCGGGCATCTTCCCGTCCGTCCTTTCGGGGCGTTGCACAGCCTGGTAGTGCGTCTGCTTTGGGAGCAGAATGTCGAGGGTCCGAATCCCTCCGCCCCGACCATTTAAAATAAAAGAAAACCGCATCTTTATGCGGTTTTTCTTGTCTTATGGCACTTATCAACCACTATGGCGGTAGTGTTTGAAATGGCACGAAATGGCACGAAATTTAGGACACAGTAGGGGACACACTAGGGGACACACTACTTAACCGTGACGGTCGTGTCGGTCGTGGACACGGACTTGATTACACCGAACCACGAGTTTGACGAGACGGACTCCCGTGATATCTTCACCGTCCTGTTTGACGGCACGGAGACACGGCACCCGGAAAGATAGGAGGCAATCTCACATCCGTAGAGGTTGCCCTCCACGGGAAGATATGCCCCCACCGCCAAAGATGTGCCCTCGGTGTAGGTGGTCCTCGTGGCACATCCCGCAATGAGGACGAGAGAGAGTACGACCGTAAGCAACCGCCGCATCATATCGCCTCCACAAGCCGCTCAAAGAGCGGTGTAAGCCGCTCCGCAATCTTGTCCCTCTCCGTATCGTCGATTTTCCCGTCCTCCGCGATGCCCTTTAAGAAGCGGCAAATCTCCAAGGCCTCGTCCGCCATCACGGAATACTTTGCGGCCGCGGCGAACTTGTCGGAACCATTCGCCATCTCCTGCACCTTCGATGCCGCCATCTTCGCGAGGCGGGAGGGCGAGGGCATCAACATTTTTGCAATCCGTGATATCATTTTCCGTGCCATCATTTCTTGCCGTCCTTTCACTCACCAAATTTCGAGAGGATTCCCGAAGCCCCCGCACCCGCCGCGAGGGCCGCCGCCATGTAGACGAGTGCCTTTACAAGCATTGCCACGAGCCCGCCGTGTTGCGGAGTAGAAGGGTGTTCTATCTCGCACAGCCTCCGCTCATGGTCGGCCAGCTTCTCGACGAACACGGTGAGCTTCGCATCTATGCTCGCGATGTGGCCAGAAATCGTTGTGAACAAATCAGCTAGTTTCTCCTCGGTCATAGCCCGGCCCCCGTTATGCTCCGGCGGTTGCCCGCGAGAAGGCCGCCCGCGAAGTAGTTGTTATACTGCTCCGTCCAAATCGTGGCGTACTCGGTCCGCCCCTCCACCCTCTCGTGCCCCACGAGCCGCACCTTGCAACCGTCCGCCGCGCGCGCGCCCTCGCCGGGCTCCCACGCTTCAAGATAGAGGAATTCTCCGAGGTCCACGTCGTAGAAGCGATGCCGCCCAACCGTCGTGACGGTCGTGCCGTCCCCGAACGTCCATATGTCGCGACGGTCCCTCCATCCGTGAGCCGTCTCCGTCACCGTGTCCACGGTCTTCTCTCCCGTGAGAGGGTCGATGGAAAGCACCTTGTCCCCCACCTTGACATCCGCCACGCGCTTCGTCGTGCCGTCCGCCATCGCGATGGCCGTGGACACCTCCAGGCACGAACCCACGGGGAAGTCGATGGCTGTTCCGTTCCGTGCGTCGTCCGCCGCACATGGGAGGACGAGTGTTTCGCCGGGGGTGCATTGCAAGGTGGATATCTGTACGTTGTCCACGGTGCGATATATGGGAATCTCCGTCAGCGATGTGCCGGAGCCGTAATTCCCATAGCCGTACAAATACACGTCCCCCAGCATTAGTTTCTGCGTGCTGTCTCCCCCCGCGTCAACAGGCTTCACGAACATGTACCCTATGCCCCCACCCCCTCCCGCAGGGGCCTTGATGTCCTTTCCGGCAATTGTGGCAATCGTCTCCGTGCCGCTTCCCTTCGGCACCACGTTGGCGGCGGTCAGTTTGTCGGCTGTCGCCTCCGATATGACTTCCGTAAGCTTCTTCTCGCCGACGTAGAAGCCGTCCGACCCGCCGACCGGGTTTACATTGAACGTTCCTTTCCCGTGGGAGATGTACGGTTCGGTCCTTTTTGTGTCGCCGCTCCACGAGAAAGCATAGTCGTCCTCGGTTTTGGTCTGTGCCTTGTATCCCTCGGCATGGGAGCCGTTTCCCGATGCGGTCGTTCCGCTCCCCTCGGCATGGGAGTATTTTCCCGACGCGGTTGTTCCGTACCCTTCGGCATGGGAGTTGATTCCCGCCGCTTTCGTGCTGACCCCCTCGGCATGGGAGCCGCTTCCCGATGCGGTCGTTCCGCTCCCCTCGGCATGGGAGTAGATTCCCGATGCGGTCGTTTGGGTCCCCTCGGCATGGGAGCGCCACGATGCTTTCGTGTTGAACCCCTCGGCATGGGTGAATTCTCCCTCGGCGGTCGTTTGGAACCCCTCGGCATGGGAGTATTTTCCAGATGCGGTCACGTTCTGTCCGTTCGCAAGGCTTGATGCCCCTACTGCTCCATCGCTTTTGCGGCTTCCAACCGTGGCCGCCGTCTTCTCGCCGTTGATGTCCTCCACGAGCAACACCGGCCCGTCATCCTTGGCGATGTACCCGGCGTCGTTGTCGAATTCGGACACCTTCGTGGGTTTGTCCGTCACCCCGCTCCATGCAACGGAGCCGGCCTTATCCGCACTTAGTGCCTTGTCCGCCCGTTCTGCATCGGCCGCATAGCCCTCCTTGCTACCGGGCTTGACCTGCTTTGAGGTGATGTACCCGGCGTCGTTGTCGAATGCGGAAACCTTCGTCGGGACGGTTGCGGAGGGCATGGGATTCCGCCATGAACCGCCCGAATAGACCATAAGGGTGCCGTCCTCGCCGAAGTATGCGTCGCCGTCCTTCGGGTTTTCCGGCTTGCTAGACAGAAGCCGCACGGTCCACGACACATCACCAGGAGCGGGGATTGCGGCACCGTCCAAAATGTACAAGTCCCCACGGCCCAGCACGAAGTCCTTGCCCTCTTCGTCCGTAGCGGTTATAGTGATGCCGTTCGCGCTCTTGCCGGGAGTGTCGGTGGCTTCTATCGTCGTGGAGTAGACACCGTTGGACGTCCGCTGGCACGGATAGGCCGCCGTCTTCCCGTCCGGGGTTGCCACGGCAATGGAGACGGCGGAGACGTACCAAGAGCCGCACAGGGACGGCACGCCCTCCACGTTGATTCTGCTCGCGGATCCGCGCCACGAGAAGACGGGTGCGAGCGGCACATTGGGGTGCGCGGCGTTAACGTTGATGTCGATTGTACCAATCATGATCAAGTCCTCAATTCTAATTACCCATCAGAGTGCGTTTCTATCCGTAGAAACGGCCTCACCATCTGCACCGGTCGTTCATCTCGACGATTGGCAACACGGTGTGCAAATGGACGTCCGCACTCTGGTTGCCTTGGATGTGTTGGAACTTCTTCGTAAAGCCGTAGTGTGAAAGCAATGCCTTCGCCCCGGAGGCGAGCGAACCGATGGACAATGTGATATTGTTCCCGTCCATCGCCGCCGGAACACGGAAGGCGGCCTTGTGGCTCATCGAAGAGGAAGTGTCCTCGCCGCTGGACCAATCGTACACATAGCCTGCGACGACGCAGATAGCCCAGACGGATGTCACGGGCTTGATATACTTCGGATTGTAATTGCTGAAGTCTAGTGTTGCCGTGCCGCCGCTGGCAACCGCCTCCCGCCACTGGCCGTACCAATACTGCTTGCCGTCGGAGTCTGTCATCTCACTGCAACTACAGCGGTAGTCGTATAGGGTTGTCGCATCGGCCTCCCAACTCGCCGCCGGGGCGTCTCCCACCTCGTCGTGGTTGTAGGTGTGAGTGAGGGATATGTGGTTGTAATCCGCATTATGCCAGGTCAGGTAGAGGTTGCAGTTGCGAAGGAGGCCCGTGTCTGTGAAAAGCTTCTCCACGTCCTTCTGCACGAGGAGATGTCCGCGTTTGAAGTCGTCGGGAGAGGACACGAGGTCGGCTACGGTGTACTTGAGATTAAGGGATGTCGCGAGGTCGTTGTCTATGTCGTATACCGGCCCGGTCGGCCACGGTCTGATGTACCGCCCCTCCGTCACGTCCTCGCGGAGCTGCCGGGCAATCCGCTGTAGGCGGGCTCCCTCTATCTCACGAGTCATTGTGGTCTTGGTGGTTGTGCCGCCATTCCATATTACACGTCTTTCGTCGGCCGCCTCCATAAGGAATGCGGGATCCTCTCCGCGGAGTTCGTTCTTGTTCGCACGGAGCGGCATAATCTCCCCGTTGATTTTTATTGTGCCGGGGATTGTCACGAAGTCGTAGTCTACCCTGTCGGATATCATGTGTAGTACACACCGAGTGTTATCACGTCGTCATCGCACGTGACCACAACGTTGCTGTCGGTTGCACTGGCGAAGGTGAAGTCCGTGCCACGGATAGTGGTGGATTGGTCGGTGCCCGTGAATGCGACTGTCGTGCCGCCCTCTCCGCCTCCGTCCTCTTCGTCCTCTCCGTCGGTTGTTATTTCGGGAGTGTCGGAGGCTGGCCACTTTACTTTGACTCCCTTGCCGCCTTTGAGATTCTTCATGGCCGCCACAAGCCAGTTGAAGGTTTCCGCGAAGTTCGGTTGCGCACCGATAGCCTTGCCGCTCTTGAGGGTGCATAGAGTGCCGGGTCTGTTAGCCATTGTCGAGTTCTCCTTAATCCACGTCGGTCATGCACGACGGCCATGCGAAAGTGGTGGACGAAGGCGAAGTGGTCATCACGGTGTCCTCGCAATCCGCCTGTACCGTGACCTGGTACATATGCCCGCCCATCGGGGTCAAATCCACTTCGGCCTCCTGCACGGTGGCACCCGTCGCGGACTGCACCCAACCAATCTTGATTACTTTGGTTTCCGGGTCATATGCGGTCTTGTACTCCCATATCTTCTTGCCCCTGGTGAACTTGTTAATCATCGCATCGCGGCAGGCTTTCGCCGTCGCCAAATCCATGCCGACGTAGGCGAAGGTCGCCGTGCTGTGACATATCATTTCGTACCACACGTCGCTCGAAACCGATATCGACCCGTCACTGGCGTTCGAGGCTGAAAGTATGGGGGTGGACGGAGAGCCGCACGTGATGCGACGTGTCTTTCCGTTCAATATGATTTTGTTAGCGGAGCTGTATGTCTTGAGCAATGCCATGCTATTTGACCTCCAGTGTTTTCTCCAATAGTGCCTTGATTTCCTCCAACTTCTCCACCGTTTCGTCCCCCTCCTCCGGCTTTTGATTTTTGAAGTCGTTCCAGTCTCGCAGGAAGTTTTTGTCGCGGTCGGACACATTGCGGCCCTTGCGCATGTTCTTCTCGATGTCCCTTGCCCGGCGGGCATTTCTGTCCTCGCCGCCGTCTCGGTTTGCGGATGCCTCGTCCCTTGCCGCACGGTCGGCATATCGTCTCGCCCGCCTGAACTGGTCGAACCTCGTGAGCCTGCCGTCCTTGTCCCGATTGTACTGATATCCGTTTCCGCTGATTCCGCCGTGTACCTCCTGGTCTTTCGCAATTCCGGCGTCAACCATCGCCCCAACCGCCGCCGCACGGTCCCTCTGGCCCCTTGCACGGCCGAGCCGCTTGTTCACGTCCGCGAGCTGACCCTGTGCCTTGTCGCGTTCGCCCTGTTTCCTCTCCGCCGCCGCCGCACGGTCCCTCTCCGCACTGGCCGCGTCCTCTCGCCGTCTCCTATCATTTTCGGCGGCTTCCGCACGAGACCGTGCGAGGGCTTCGGTTGCCGCCCGCACTTCCCTCTCCGCCTGTGCGATGGCCTGTGCCGCACTCTCCTCAGCGATGGCGAGACGGGCATTCGCCTCCTCCACGCGCTTGGAACCCGCCTTTTCCCTGTCCTTGTATTCGCCCTCGCTGAGGCTGTCCCGCCTCATGACACGGTAGGATTTCCAGGCTTCTTTCACATTTGCCTGTGCATCCTGGACGGAGTTTGCACCGCTCATCTTAGCGAGGGCGAGTGCCTTCTGCTTAGACAAAAGATTCTTCTCGTTCTCGTCCGTCGTCGCCGCGATTCGTTCGTCCCACTTTCCCGACTCACGGAGCTTTGCGAGTTCCCTCTCCGTCTGAAGGAGGGCATTCTCGCTCTTAAGGAGGTCTAGGGATGCACGATAGGCCGCGTCGTCCGCACGGTTTTTCTTGTCCTCTTCCTTTTGCCTTTCGGCCGCCGCCCGCTTTCGCTCCTCCTCGACTTTCTTTATTCGCTTCGCGTAAAGCTCGTGTGTCCCCTTGCCGTCTTCCATCTCGCGGAGCTGCCGGGCATACTTCACCCACTCTTTGCTAGCCTCTCTCACGGGGCCGAATATGGCCTTGCCTGCTGCAACACCGAGGGCGCCCAAAGCCGCGACAAATGTGGCGATGCCGCCCGCACCTGAAGTGAGGGAGGCCGCAACATCGCCTATGCCGCTGGCAACCGCACCGAACTTGCCGGGGAGCTGCCCCATGACTCCACCGAGAGCACCGATGCCGGAGGACATCTTCTGGATGCCGCCCGCCGTGCGGTTGACCGTTTGTCCTAGATTACTGACGGACTTCGCGGCTTTGACCATCCCTTCGCCATTGAAGGAAGAGCCGATGTTGATTGCTATGTTCTGAGAGGCCATGCTACTGCTTACCCTTGTCTAATTTCTGCGGGAAAGACCGCTTGCGGACCTCCTCCAATGCCCGGTAGTAGTCGCCCGCCCTCCTCGTGTCCTCCTTGCTCATAGGGCACTTGTGAGACACGAGGTAGGCCGTCTCTATCATTGCCGCAAGGGCTTCGCTCGTCGCGGCTAGGGCTGCGTGCGAATCGATGCCGAGGGCGGAAGCCATTTGCCAATCAGCGAGCGAGGACGAATGAGGAGGCATGTCCGCCCGCTCCTCCTCCTTCTGCTCCTGGATGGGAGGAAGTTCGTCCACTTCTGGAGTGGCACCGTACAGCACATAGTCCACCGCACGGCGGAGTTCGGCGGCGGTAGTCTCGCGGAATGTGGCCCGGAGCCATCCCTGCACCTTGATTCCAAAGAGACGGGGCTGGCTGGGCATCTCCGTTGTTCCGTTGGAAAGCACGTAGGCCTCTATCGCAAGCGTCGTCCCTTCGTCGTGGTCGAAGAGGGCGTCCAGCTCGTCGAGGAGTATGTCCTGTGCGATGGACGGTTGACGAAGCAGCACATCCTCCACGACACACACACGAGGGAGTGAGCCGAGACTGCAGGCCGGGTCGGCGGTGATGCGGAGGGCGAGGGCATTGAGCCACACGACGTCGCGGGGTGCAACTTTGCCGCCCTCCCTCTCTATGCGGGCGATGTCCTCTATTGCTAGGTCGGATACCATGTTACTACTCGCAGATACTGGTGTTTCTTCTCGCAGATACTTGTGTTTCTACTCGCAGATACTGGTGTTTCTCTTTGAAGATACTTGTGTTTCTGTGCAAAGAGGCACTAGGCACCCGTGTGGTGGACGAGGTTCTTTGTTACCGTCGCCGCCCATGTCGGGTATGCCGCATCACCCTCCGTTTTGGTGAGTGGCGAGGTAATGGTGAAGTCCGTCCCCGCCGCGAAGGTCGGTGCCGTCGCACCCGTCTGCACGATTTCAACCTGTGCCTCGATTTTGCCGTCCGCGATATCGTAGGCGACCGTCTCGCCGTCCTTCGTTGCCTTGGTGAGGCTGCCGCTTATCGTGTAGTTTGCGGATGTGAGGTAGCATCCGTCGCCACTCAACGTGAAGGCGGAAAAGAGGGTCTGGGCATGGTGGCATACCTCGACCTTGCAAGCCGGGATCTCGTAGTAACAATCCGTATGAGACGTCGTGGGGACCGCTTCGCCTGTCACGGAGATGTTGGGAGGAGTGCCCGCACCCGTCGTGATGGAGATGGACGAGACCACATAGCCGCCGCTCGCGAGGCCGAGCTTCTGCCCCGTGATGGTCGCATCGCTCTTCACGACATAGGTGCAGGACGGGGCGGAGGTCTCACCCACTATCTCCTGAGCGACCACATCTCCCTTTTCATCCTGTGCCTGGATGACGGTCGCCGATTTGTTTTCCGTGCTGGAGGTGAGGACGAGGCCGCCGCCGTCCGTCGCAAGTCCGAAGTAGTCTGTTTTTGCCTGAAGTGCCATTGTGCGTTCCTTTGTTGTTTTGGTTTTAAGTCTTACCGCTGCACAACCCCTACGAAATCAAGGGTGTGGCTGTAGTTGTAGGTTTGGGATTTATTTTCGATTCCGATTTCCCCGCTTCCCAAGCGGAAGCCCGCAAGCTGGAAAGCCTCGGAAGAGAAGGGGGTGTGTACGTCGGCTAGACATGCCTGCCAACTGTCGAAAAGGGAGATGAGTTTTTCCACGAGCGAGCCGAAGTCCACCTCCTTCATTTCCGCCCGCACGAGAAGGGAGACGGTGGCGGTGATTTTGCAAGTGGGAACCATGGCCGTGTCGTACTCTCTTGGTTGGACACTGACCACAAGAAAGCCGTCCGCCTTAGAGCGCTCGACCTGCTCCGCCACGGTGGAGGAAAGAGGGGATATGGGCTGGATGGTCACTCCGTCCGTTGTAAGTGCCGCGAGGCATTTTGCCTGTAGTGTCTGCTCTATGTCCTTCTCTATCATGTTTCCTACCTCCGTTGCCTAACTTCCGGGAAGGGGGTTGCGAGCGGGCGGAAATCAAGGATGTCCGCACACCGTCTGTTGATTACGGAGGCGGTTTTATTGCAAGCCCTCTGCAAAGCGAGGGAGATTCCGCTTGTGCCTCCCTTGACCGCACACTCGGCATAGGAGAGATTGTCGAGTATCTGCAAAGAGAAACTGTTTCCCGCCCCTCTCGGCGTCACTCGAGCATTGTCGTTCGCCTTTGCACCGATTTTGCCGGATGTGGTGGAGTTCCCTCCGGCCTTGCGGAGAAGTGCGGAGACGGCTGCCCGAGCTAGACCTCTCCACGAGGCTATCCGCTTCGCGTTCGCATTTCGGACGGCACGGCTTGCCGCCGATTTCGACGAAGCCACCACGACATACCTGTAAGTCCTCTTACGGTCTCCCTCGCCACGGGTCGTCGATGCCGTGTAGACCTTCTGTGCCGTGAAATTAACGAGACCGTCCGCATAGATGACCCTCGTGCCCTTCATGGGTGTGTATGTGTTGCCGTTCTTCCCTACACGGAGACACGGACGGCTTTTGCCTCCCCATCTACGGAAGGATGGAACGAGCATGTTAGATGGCACCACCTCTATCTTCTCACCGGTCTTCTTCGCCGTCTTCGTGAGTGTGCGAAGTGACTGCAAAAAGGTCACGGCGGTTGCCCGCACGGAATCGCGGGCACTCTCACCAAGCCACTGTGAGCGGAGTGTTATCAACCGCGAGAGTTCGCTTAGCGGGCGTCCGTCCACCTCTGCCGTGATGGTCACCATGCTAGCCGTCCCTCCTGGCTGTGATGATGATGCCGATTAGGTCGTTGCTAACCTTGCTGACCCTGTACCTCTTGTTGAAAGCGGGCCTCTCCACCGTATCGCCTCGGACGATATGCTGCATGAGGTGCCACGAGGACGAAGGGAGGTGTATGCTGATTTGCTCGATGTCCGAGTCCATGGCACCATCCGTAAGCGGGTCGATTTCGGCATCCGTGAACACGGAGCCGTTCGCCGTCATGGTCGTGCCGTCCGACAAACGGAAGACAAGAACCTCCCTCGTGAAGGGGGTAAAGGCATCGTCCATCGCGGCGAAGGGGTCAAGTGGTATATCTCTGCAATCGTCCATCATATGTAATTACTCGTTTCTGTCTATAGATACGGAAAAGGGGGCGGCCTTGCGGCCGTCCCCGTGGGTGGTATGATGATGAGCTTATGATTACTACTTAGTTCCGACGTTAACCGCACCTGCCGTAGTCGCACCGGCTGGGGCGGAGAGGACGGCCGTGCCGAACCACAGGTCGGCATTGATGACAATGCGGTTGTGATTCTGGTCGTTGGCCCTGACGATGCCGACCGCGAGGCCGCTCTCGTCGTCCGTCTCAACACCGAATTCGGGATAGTCGGCGATGATGGTCGGGACACGACCGAGGAAGCCGACCGAGCCATCCGGGACGATAACCGCACGGGCCGTGAGACCAGGAACACACACGAGGTCGCGGAACCCGATAAATGCGGCGAGTTCCTTCTCGGTGCCGATGACATTAACCGCCGCAAAGACCGCACGGATGTGTGCATATTCCGTGGCATTCACCGCGAGTACCGCACTGGCACGGTCCAGCCAATTGAGGTCAGCACCCAGCGTCTGATAGTCCGCGATGGCCGCCGTTGCGACCGCCGGGAGTTTCACCGCCGTGGAGGCCGTCACACCGTCGAGTGCGGTGCGGGCATTGCCCATTGCCGCAGCCGCGATGCTCTTGCCCGCACGGACGGCGAACAGCTGCTTCATCTTTGCCGCGTCCACTCCCTGGTCGACATTCACGCCGGAGACGTCGAAGCCCTTGAGGTAGTGGGTGCAAGTGAGGCTGGCCCAATCGGTCGTGCCGCCCGTGAGGTAGTTGTTCGTGCTTTCGTCGTAGGCCGAAGCGGCGGAGACGGACGATATCGGAATCTTGATTGTTGCGCCGGGCTTGATGTCGTAGTCCGGGGCATCGCCCGAGAAGTCCGTCGCACCGATGCGCCGGAGAGTGTCGAGGGTCGGGCGGACGGCGCCGAAGAGGGCCGGAACCGCGACCGTGAGTGCTGGGGATGTAAGTGGCATTGCTTTTTAACCTTTGCTAATCTGTTTTTGTTTGTGTGCTTAGCCGTCGATGAGCGAGCGGTGCTGCTTGTAGTATTCGGCACGGGCGGACATCGGCAGTTTTGCCAGGGCACGGCGGGCCTCGTCCCTCGTCTTTGGAGTGGGTGTGGCCGCGTGCGGAGTGAGTACCCCGGAGTGCAGCGTCTCCAAGGCCGTTGTCTTTTCCGCGAGGGCGGATGCGGTAGTCTGCAATTCCCCCTTGGTTTTTTCAAGTTCGGACGCGAGGCTGGTTGCCTTTGCCTGCGCGGTGGCAAGTTCCTCCGTCTTCGCTTTTAGCTGCTTTGCAAATTCCTTCTCGCGGGCATTGATTTTGGCCTGCATCTTGCTCTGCATACCGCGAACCCGGTCCTCGACGGGGGCATCGAGCTGCTTGTGCAGCTCCTCGTTCTCCCGTTCAAGTTCGGCGATTCTCTCACGGAGGGTTTCGAGGGTTTCTTCGTCGTTGTCCTCGTCCTCTGTCTTGTCCTTGTCCTCGGCGGGCTTCTCCTCCGTGGGCTTCTCGTCCGTCTTCTGCTCCGTCTTCTCGTCCGTCTTCTGTTCCGCTGGCTGCTCTTCCGTCTTCTCTGCGGGCTTCTTTTCTTCCTTGTCCTCTTTATTCTCTGCCTTTGCCATTGCTGCTCGCTCCTTAAGTATTGAGTAGTATCTCTCCTTGGTCGCACTCGCCGCAATCTTGGCGGTGCCCTCTATCACCGTAGCATCGAGTTTGTACTGTTCAATGTCCTCGGTAGATATCCATGTCTCATCGTCCATTAGGCGGGAGATTTCCTCGGCCGGCAAGTCGAACTTCTTCACGTAGACGGCGAGCATATCTCGCTTTACTTTTTCCATGAGGTCGGCCTGCTTCTTAAGTTCCTCCGCATCGCCCTCTATGAGTGTCCACGGATTATGTATCATGAGCATCGACCCTTCGTGCATCTGCAGTTCGTCGCAAGCACAGGCAACGACGGATGCCATAGAGGCGGCAAGCCCCTCAACGATTGCACGGGTCTTATGGCCATTTTTGCGAATGGTGCTTATCGCCGCAACGATGACCATGCCTCCGAACACGGAGCCGCCGCACGAGTTGATGCGGATGTCCACGTCCTCGCCCTCCGGGATGTCCCGTGCATGGCGGGCGATTTCTGGGGCGAGCCCGATGTCTTCGTATAGTGTAAAGGTCATAAGATGCTCTCTATCCTAGTAATTACTCGCGTGTCGTCGTGTTCTCGTCGAGTTTCCCGCCCTCGCTTCTTTCGGCTCCGCATACCGTCTCTAGGGCGGGATGGGGGATTCCATTTTGGCGGCAATACTCCAGCTCCGCCTTGTACTGCACCAACCTCTCCTTCCAATCCGTACCAAGTTCCTCGCGGAGGGTTCCCGTGAGGTTCCGCAACTTCGAGCCAAAGGCCGTCTGGTGGGCATTCTCGTCAAGTTCATCAAGGGACGGCCACGACCACGAGACATGACGGAGCCAATTTGCCGGGAGGTCGCTCTCTAGGAGTTCGCCCCGCCTAACCTCGCGGCGGACGAAGCGGTAAAGCACCCAATCGCAAATGCCCTCCAACCACTTCTGGGCTTCGGCAAATGCGGGTTGGGTGAGCAACTGCTGTGCCCGGAAGTCGGATCCCGTCGGCATGAGGGTCGCAAACTGCTCGCTCAAACCAAAGACGGCGGACGAGCGGCCCGCAAGCCAGCGAACAAAGTCCTGTAGTCTCTCGTTAGGATGTTTGGTATCTACTAGTTCGGGCTTGTAGCCGGGCGGAAGGGCCTCCGTCACGACACCTGCACTACGGGCATGGTTTAGAGATACTACCTGCTCGGCGGGCTGTGCCTCCTCCGCTGCAAGTGCCTCGAGTTCCATATCGGACATGTTGCCGATGTCTACACCTGGCCCGAAAGCGGAAGGGGGTTGCGGGGCTTCCTCTTCCTCGCGGTCGGATGTTATCCACGAGAAAGTCTGTGCATTTTTCTTTGCCGCCGCTAGTTCGAATCCGCACAAGTCTTCGAGGTCGAGGATAGTTCCGATTGCGGGCGATGCCGGTGTGACTCCGCGACCCTGGGCCGGCCTCCACACATTGCTTGGTTGCAGCCACAAGGAGTCCAGTTTCCCCTCGTCTGGATTACGGCGGAGAAAATAGCACTTGGAAGGGTCGAATGTCGTCTCACCTCGGCAAGCCCGTGACACTACCGTACCAATCCACCGACCGTTAGGGCTGTATACCTTGCCCTGTGACTGTACCGCACCCTTGCCGTAGTGTGCGGCGATTGCCTCCGGGGTCGTGTTCCCGATTTCATCGGATTCAAACAGCACAAGCCGCCCGCTGTCCTCTATGAGCCCGGCGTCATATACGATGACACAATCTCCTCCGACGAGGGCGGACTTGAGCAAAATCTTAAGCAAGAGGTTGAACGGAAGGCCGTCGAAGAAGTCCGCATTGCGAGTCCACTGTGAGAAGCGGTCTAGGAGGGCACGGGAGGCGGAAGCATGGGCATCGTCGAATGCAAAAATCGCCTTGCCGCCCTTTGTGCCAACCACTTGAAGGTCCATCGTGCGGAGGATGGCCGCCATTGTGGACGAGTTGCGGACGGCATTCCTCGTCAAATCAAGGAGACGGCCCCGCGCGTAGGCATCGAGCACACCGTCCTCACCCGTCCGCTCGGCTATGCCCCTCTCCCGCTGGGTTTCGTCCGGCCCCTGCACGACACGATACTTAGGGCCTGCGAGGGCCTTGATTCGCGGGGCCGTGTTTCTGCGAGGAGATACAAATGCTTTTAGGAAGTCAAACACGTGGGGCCTCAACAATACACGGTGTAGGTTACTGTGGGCTGGACGGAGGTTGCGGGGGCTAGCAGCTTGCGGAGGCCCTGCACCTCTCTCTCTAGTGCCGATATCAGCTGGAGGATGCTGGAGATGTCGTGCCGCGTGTAGGACTTGCTTCCACCTCCGCTCGCGAGGGTGGCGGAAGCGAAGCCGCTCGCCGCGACCTCCATCCGAACCCGCCGCATGGTGGCTAGGTCGGCCTCCGTCTGGGCGATTCGCTCTATAACTTGTCGTTTCTGTGAAGTTGTCATCACTAATAATTACTCTCTGTTTCTGTTTGGAGAAGCATTGAGCAACCAACCTACCTATTGTATGCCGTTTAGGCAAGCTACTCGCCCATCTTACACGAACCTTATGCGGCGGCGGACGAACCGACGGCGGGCGGCCATCTTCTTCGATGTTGATTCGCCCGTTGCCGTGGACAAGCCGGAGAAGCCATAGCTGCCCGCAATCGCATCGGCCATAGCGGAGGCGTCGAGGTAGTCGTGCGGCTCCTTTGATATCCACTCATATTCGTCGCGCCCGTCCGAGAGGTGCCGCACATGCCGGATTCTCTCATTGCAAACCTGGTTGGCATACTCAACATGTTCGCTTGGGTCGGCATTGTACAATTGACAACCACCGAGGCCACCAAGAGGGGTGAGTAGTGCCCGCTGCACTTTCTCGCGGTAGAAATCGGAGTCGAAGAAGAGGTACTTCTGGCCCGTACCAGCACGGGCATGTTCGGCTGGGTCTCCGCACAACACGGTGCGGTTCTGTGCATCGCGGAGACGGCTGCGGCTGAAAGCATTGAACTTGTGTGAGGCACGGCCCGCCATCGCACAAGCGTAAAAGCCGTGTTTCTCTCCACAGGAACGAGACCACGAGCAAACTGTATCCCAGTTCCGCCCGCCCGCATCCACTCCAAGGGCATCTAGGTGGATATCAAGAGAGGCGAGGAATTTCGCAACCGCATCGAGGGCGGCCGTCACCCGGTTGGAGTAGTCGGCATCGGACAAGGTGGTCGGTATCGCCGTAGGAAAGACCTTATGTACGATGACAACGGACGACATATCGGGACGGAAGCCCTTAACGACGAGTGTGACGGCATGAGACACATTAAGGTCAAGGGCCGCCACGGTCAAACGATATCCATCCGGGACGGAGGCACGGGGGTAAGACCCAATGACCTTCGCGACGTCCGACGGGCTGATGTCTAGGGCGAACGATTCCCGCTGGGGACTCATCTGCATTTCGCTTGCAAATGCGGCCTTGCCGATGAGGTGCCGTTTCTCCATCAAGGCTTGCAAGGCGGATATATGCCCGTCCGCCTCGTTGTACCGTGTCGAGAAGAGTTCCGCACCTTCGTCCATCTGGGCACGGTGTTCACGGTAGTACGCGAGTGAACATCCGTGAGAGCCGTTCGCCATATTTTCGGCGTCGAACTTTTGGAAGTAGGTCCCCCACAAGCCATTGTCTCCGTTCTTGACGATATCGCGGGGCCATTTGATGACGGCACGATACTTGGTCGTTCTCCAATTCGGATCCGATTCTATTTTGGAGCAGGCGTCGTCGGGACATATCGGGGTGCTGGACATCAAGACCGCCAGCTTCTTGCCGCTGGACAGGTTGATAACGTCTTTGCGGATGAAATCAAGCACTTTGTCAACTTGTTCGGCGGATTTGGCTATATCGCTGTCCTGCAAGTCGTCCAGAATCGCGAGGTCTGGGCGGAGGCTGCCCACCTTAAGTCCTCTCACTCCCGCCGTCATGCCACGACATGTAATCACGGAGCCCGAGGTCGGTAGTGGGTTGCCGTCTTCGTCGTTTATGGACGGGAATTGTAGGTTGGTCGCATTCTTAGAAATCTCGACCAACTTGCCGCGTATCGTCTGCCTCCGGCGGAACGAGCCGTTGGCAATAACGAAGGGGAGGCACACTTCCGGGAAGTCCTGTGCATAGGCGGTTCCGCCGTCGCTCACGACATGGTAGAGGTCGTTTAGTATGTTCCCCGCCGCCCGTTGGTTGTTTGATATGACAACGAGGAACTTGCGAAGGCCGTAAGAGAGAAGATACAAACACATCGCCTCGGCTGCCGTGGTCTTGCCGCTCCCTCGTGGCAACTCGATGTTGTACGGACGCGCGGATGTTAGCGATGCCTCCATCTCGCTCAATGCCTCGCACATTTTACCTTCCGGCGGGAAAGTAAAAAGGGAACCTACCAAGTAGGTGTTGATGAACGCGACAAGACTCTCGCGGGCCTTGTTGCGCCGGGACCAATCGATTTTGGCAACGGCCTCTTGGTACTCGGCATCGATGCTGTAAGCCGTATCGGCACGGGCCCGCTGCTCGAGCATCTTCTTGCTTCTGTACTCGTCCGCCGTCATGGGCTTGCGGGGCTTCTTCGCCGTCTTCGCCGTAACTGCATTTTTGCGAGGTTTTCCGCCCTTCTTTAAGGGAAGGGGAATGGGGTGCCTATCCGTCGCTCCGTCCTTCCGGCTTTTCGTCGTCATAACTGCAAATTTCTCCTGTAGGGGGGGGGGTTAATCGTAATTTTGTTCGAGACACTGCCTGTAGTCCGCCATAAGTTCCAGTCTTCGGTACTTTTTCCGCAAATATGTCAAATATGCACAGTTGGCACAAAGGGTGAAATATGAAAACAGCGAGTGCCGCTTGTCCTCCCGGATGTTCTTTAGATTGCGCAGCATCTTGAGTACGGCCTCACCGACCATCTCCTCCTTGTCGTCCAGCCCATAACCCGCGAATTTGGGAGAAAGTAGAAGGTTTTTCGCGATTTCAAGCATAAGCTCCCCGAACCGTTCGGACGGTTGCCTATTCGCCACGACCGTTGAGGACTCCACCCAAGTACGCCACTCGCGGTATATCTCGTCGTTCTCTATCTTCATGGTTCGTTTTTTTTAGTTATCTATATGTAATTACCCCACGAGGGCCTGCAGCACGTCGCCCGCAACCTTGCCAATGGGAACACTCCTAGGGACATAACTGCAATTCCATCCCATAGCACGGCGGTTTTGCTGGGTTTTGCTCGCAACCTGATAGACGAGCTGCTTGCTGCAACCGATGTGCCTCGCGGCGGCGGAACACGAGGGATAGGCGTATGCCTCGATGCCCTCTGCTCCGTTACCGCTCACTAGCCGATAGATGAGGACATTGCAAGCCCTCCGCTCCTTCCGCCGCCCGGCAATCATCGCCGCGACGTGCGCTTTCGTCTTCGTCCCGCCCTTGGGATTCCGCATCGCCATGTGCAGCCCCGAATGGTGCGGGACGGTGAGCGGTACCACATCCTCTATACGCCACTCGTGATACCGTGCGGGGTCGCGGTGTCTCATCGTAGCGTCGACATGGTGTAGGCACCACCGCTGGCTATCCACATCCACCCCGAACGAGGCGATTAGGGTACGGTAGTGGGCGAGTGCGGCGTCGTGCTTCTCCTGCTCTTCTTTCGTCATGGCTGCCTCCCGAACCCTAGACACACACTACCAACCAACCACCAAGCATACCAACCACAAGACCGCACAGCAAAGCAGCCACACAGCAATCCAACCACATCAACCACCACTCGCTTATTGTCCAACCTGCTCTCATAATGCGTACTCCTTACTGCCCTCGCTCGCTCTCTCATACACCCCTAGCAATAAGTGCCGCATGGTCAAGGTGATAGAGCCACGTCGTCTAACTCTCTCCCTCTCTCGCTCCTCACACATCTCCATCGCTACACATCGCACGGATAGGGCCGTAGAGCCGCCTTGGTCGCGTCCGGGCCGTTGGATGGTACACGACACTATCTACGCGTCCTGGGGCATCCTATCCACCTCATGCCGCATCCTCCGCTACCGTCCCTCCATCGCCCCACCTATGCCACCGCCTAATCACCCGCTCCCTCGCTCGCTCACCCGCTCTACCTCACATACCCCTCACCACGCGTTCCCCATCGCACGGAGAGGGCCGTAGAGCCGCCATGGCCGCATCCTATCCGCTGGGTGGACAACTACACCTCCTCGCCCGTCCCCCTCGTCCTGGGGCATCCTAGCCGCCTCCCGACGCGTCCTCCGCTATCCACCACGGCATAGCCCCCAACCTACGGACTCACCCGCCTATCGGCATAACGGGGTGGCAAGCCGGGAAGATGTCCGCCCTTCCTCCGCGTCGCTCGCTCGCTCACCACCTCCTC
>ERZ1026780.459-NODE-459-length-32624-cov-5.878289_pt1 | contig 32624 bp, 20 predicted proteins | sample MGYA00380126_ERZ1026780 | MGnify/ENA primary metagenome ERZ1026780 (study PRJEB33269, sample SAMEA4719762) | human gut metagenome | biome: human-associated habitat; feature: organic feature; material: feces | place: Cameroon | collected 2013-10 ... | reverse complement strand
TCTCGTGGGCTCGGAGATGTGTATAAGAGACAGAATAAAAATTGGCTTTTTTCAAAAAAAGAGCAGCCTGTGCCTAAGTCTTTGCCGGAGGATTGGGAAAGCGTCAACCTGCCGCACACCTGGAACGGCACCGACGGTCAGGACGGCGGAAACGATTATTACAGGGGCAAATGCTGCTATGTAAAGCTGCTTAAAAAAGCGGATTTGGGCGAAAAGCCGGTGCACTATATTCAGTTTGACGGTGTAAACAGCAGTGCAGAGGTTTGGTGGAACGGCGAAAAAATAGGCTCGCACGACGGCGGATATTCTGCGTTCCGTGTAAGGATTCCGGAAATTTCGGACGAAAACATACTCACGGTTTACGCCGATAACAGCCCGAACGACACGGTGTATCCGCAGGTTGCCGACTTTACGTTTTACGGCGGCATTTACCGCGACGTAACGGTCATCGGAGCTGACGAAAGCCACTTTGACCTTGAGTTTTACGGCTCGTCGGGAATTACGATAATCCCGAAGGTAAACGGTTCGTCCGCAACCGTCAATGTAACCGCGAGGGTCACAAATCCGCAGGACTGCTCCGTTCATTTTGTCGTGACGGACGCGGAAAACAACGCGGTATGCGAAAGTACGGTTGATGCGTCAGAGGCAAAAACGCAATTAGAGATAGAAAACGCACATCTTTGGAACGGCACTCAGGACCCGTATCTTTACTCTCTTACAGCGGAGCTTTTGAAGGACGGAGAAAAAGCAGACGAAATTTCGGTAAGGTTCGGCTGCCGCAGCTTTTCCATAGACCCGCAAAAGGGATTTATCCTCAACGGTAAGCCTTGCCCTCTGCGCGGTGTTTCGCGACATCAGGACAGACCCGGTATAGGCAACGCACTCACCGAAAAGGAACACCGTGAGGATATGGATTTGATATGCGAATTGGGTGCTAATACCATACGGCTTGCACATTATCAGCACAGTAGAGTTTTTTATGACCTGTGCGATGAGCGCGGTATGGCGGTTTGGGCCGAGATACCGTACATTTCGCGGCATATGCCGGGCGGCAGAGAAAATACCGTAAGCCAGATGAAGGAGCTGATTTATCAGAATATAAATCATCCGAGCATAATAGTTTGGGGTTTGTCAAATGAAATTACCATGAACGGTGCGTCTGACCAGTCGCTTATCGAAAATCACCGTATGCTCAACGACCTTGTACACAAGACCGACCCGACGCGCCCCACCACAATAGCGGTGCTCAGTATGTGCGACCCGAGCGAGGAGTATGTTAGGATCCCCGACGTCTTGTCTTATAACCACTATTTCGGGTGGTACGGCGGCAAGACCGATATGTACGGGCCGTGGTTCGACAAGTTTCATAAAAAATATCCCGACCGTGCCGTCGGTATGAGCGAATACGGCTGCGAGGCTCTTAATTGGCATACCTCCGACCCGCAGCAGGGCGATTACACCGAAGAATATCAGGCAAAATATCATGAGGATGTAATTCGTCAGATTGCCGTTCGCCCGTGGCTTTGGTCAACTCACGTCTGGAATATGTTTGACTTTGCCGCAGACGCACGCAGCGAGGGCGGCGAGAACGGAATGAATCACAAGGGCCTTGTTACGTTCGACAGGAAATATAAAAAGGACTCATTTTATGCGTATAAGGCGTGGTTGTCGGATGAGCCGTTTGTGCACATCTGCGGCAAACGCTATATTGACCGCCCCGAAAGCGTTACGAGCGTCACGGTTTATACAAACGAGCCGTCCGTTGAGCTTTTTGCAAACGGCAAGAGCCTCGGCGTGCAAAAGCGCGGGGAATTTCCGTTCTTTTACTTCTCGGTACCGAACGAGGGCGAAACCGTGCTTACGGCAAAGGCGGGCGACTGCACCGACGAGAGCCGCATACGCAAGGTTGATAAGGTGAATCCCGACTATGTATTGCAGGAGGAGGGCGCGGTTATCAACTGGTTTGAAATCGAGACTCCGCCGGGATATATGAGCGTAAACGACACCATAGGCGATATTTTGGCTACCGCAAAGGGCAAATTGCTCGCCTTGAAAATCGTTAAAATGGTTCGTGCCAATATGAAAAAGAACAAGGGCAAGTCCACAGGCGGTATGGCGGATATGGCAAAGGGTATGAAAATCAACAAGAGTATGATAGAAATGGGCAAGGGCTTCAGCGTCAAGCGCGTATGTATGATGGCAGGCGGCTTGTTCACAAAGGAACAAATCCTTGAAATCAACGCAAGCCTCAACAAGATTAAGAAAAAGCAGAAATAAAAAAGCTGTCCCGTGCAAAATCACTTTGCACGGGACTTTGTCGGCTTGTCAAACTTCCGATAAAAGAGAATGCTTTGCGGCTGAAAATTTAAAACAGCATTTTTAATGCGAGAAATTTCAAAAAGCTCTTGCCCTACCGCTTGCCGCGTGTTATAATAATTGGGTTCACGGGCCTGTAGCTCAGCTGGGAGAGTGCTACATTCGCATTGTAGAAGTCGAGAGTTCGAATCTCTTCAGGTCCACCAAAAAAAGGTATCGGGTTTTTCCCGGTACCTTTTTTCTGTATATTGAAAAGGCAGAGAGACTCGAATTTTTCGCCATTGCGGCGGTTTGTTAAGGCAAGCCGGAGGGATTTTCTCAAAAAAAGATTTCAAAAAGAAAGTGCATTACCTTTTAATCCCTCAGTCTACTCTCTTCGTTCGTAGCCAGGGCGGATTGTCAAGTAAGTGCAACAGTTTTATCGAAAAAGACTTCGGCAGGAGTTTTCCAATCGAGACATTTTTTGGGACGATTATTAATAAGGTCGGAAACTATATCAACAAACTCTTGTGATATCGTGCGAAAATCAAAGCCTTTGGGAAAGAAAAAACGAACAATATCGTTTGTGTTTTCGTTCGTGCCACGCTGCCACGGTTTATGCGGTTCTGCAAAATAAATCGGAGCAGTTAATGCAGATTCCAATTCTCTGAATTCGGAAAATTCAGCTCCGTTGTCTAAGCTGATACTTTTTGCCGGGAGACCGTTGAGCAGCTTCTGTATAACCTTTCGTGTTTCATCCGCATTACGACTTTGTAATAAACCCATTTTTAAATAACGGGATTTTCGGTCTACCAAAGTTACAAGCAATCCTTTGCCTATCCCGCCGTATACCGTGTCGCCTTCCCAGTCACCGATTCGGCTTCTGTCGCGTATCTCGGCAGGCCATTCCGGTATAATACGATCCGGTTGGATGGTGTTGTAATTGGCATTTCTTGTCTGAATTCGCTTCCCGCGCCGTCTGAGATGCGTCTTTCTTTGAATGTCAGGAAACAGTCCTCGTGCGATATAACGATAGATTGTGGAAAAATGCAAAGGCTTTCGATTTGGGAACAGCTTTTTCCAGCGACCGCAAATAGCTTCCGGAGACCAAAACTTGTTTAGACCGTCTACAATGAAGTCCCATTCATCTGTATCGAGCTTAAATGCATGCAGTTTGTTCGTACGTCTACGACAGGTGTAGAGTATTTGTGCTCTCCAATGATTATACCAATACGGATTATCTGAACGTTTCGGCTTGTTTTTTGTCTTGTTTCGTTTGATTTCTCTGCTGATTTTAGAACGCAGTACGTATTCCTCGCTTGCACAGCAGGTGTTTTAATGCCGTGCAGAACACTTTACCGCAATATGGCAGGAGTTTTCACGGACAAATTCATTCCGTTACCACACGCACGTATTCAATGCCGTAATACTTCATAATTTCAACCGCACTCTCATTTATAATCTCGCCGCTTATAACCACGGGGATAGCCGGCGGACAGGCGACGGCAGGCGACGCGGCGACTCTTCCGACGCTGTTTTCAACAGGTATTGATTCGCTGCTGCAAAAAACCGCTTGCCGCACGGAAAGCCTCTTTTCGGGGAGCACAAACACGGGTAAAGCCGTTTTCGGCGCAACCGATTTGCCGCCCGGTTTTTCGTGAGAGACAAAGGCTCTTTTAACAGCTTCAAAATCTCCGTCGGAATTTTCCGGTGTTACCATCATAACGACGAAGTCCCTGTCGCAAAACTCACATTCGGCGTTGTTTTTTCTGAGATTTTCGGCAAGCTCAAATCCGCTTTTTCCAAAAGCCGATGTATTGACGGTTATTTTGAGCGGCTCATCTCCGCAAAGACGATAACCGTTTTCCGCCAAGATTTTTTTAACATCGCGCACCTTTTTTACTGTATCAAAGAGCCTTTCGCGATAGCCGTTTTCAAGGTATCGGTTCGCAAGGTCAAGCGACTGCAATATGAGATATGACGGACTTGTCGAGCCGAAAACGGCCATTGCCGTTTTGGCGTCCGACGAAAAATCCTTAATTTCGTTCTTTGAAAAGTGCAGATATCCGCCTCCCGTTAAAACGGGCAGCGTCTTGTGCGCCGAATCACAGCACATATCCGCTCCGAGCTCCATAGGGTGGCATTTCTCACGTAAAAAGTGAAGATACGCGCCGTGGGCATTGTCGCACAAAAGCGGCACGCCGAAGGAATGTACAATTTGTGAGAGCACGGCAATATCCGCCGTGTTGCCGAGATAATCGGGACTTGTAATGTATACTGCGGCAGGCTTTATTTTTTGCTTCGACAGCGTTTCTTTTAAATCCTCCGCCGAAACCTTGCAGCTGCAAAGCGACGCATTTTCTTTTGGCGTAAGCCAAACGACATCGGCGTCAAGCTCCGCCGAAGCGTAAACAAACGCTCTGTGAACATTGCGCGCGGCTACAAAAATCGGTCTTTCGTTTTTATTTTCACGGTTTATCGCGGCGAGATACAGCATGGCTTTAATCGAGAGTGTTGAGCCCTCACACGAATAAACGGTCCTTTTTGTACCGAACAGCTTTGACGCGTTTTTTTCGCTTTCCGCTATGATGCCGTCCGCCTCAAAAAGCGAATCCGCACCGCATATTTCCGTTATGTCGCGCGGCTCCGCACCCAAAAACATACTGCCCTTGTGACCCGGCATATGAAGCCGCGCACCGTTTTTTGCAATATACTCCGAAACAAAATCGTAAATCGGCGTTTTCACAGCATCACCCGCTTATTTAAGGTTTTCGGCGTCCTCTGCCACCTTGAGCATAATCGCGCACTCTATTCTTTTGCGGAAGAGGTCGCAACCGTATTCATATACGCCCTCGATTTTACCCGTGGCATGATATGCGTTTGCCGCACAGCCGCCGGAGCACCAGAGCTTAGCCCAGCAATCGGCGCACTCTTTGCGAGCATACACGTTGCAGCTTCTGAACTCGTCGCGGACTTTTGTGTTGGTAACTCCGTCCCAAATATTGCCGAGCAGGAATTTCTCCTCGCCGACAAACTGATGGCACGGATACAAATCGCCCCACGGCGTTACAGCCATATATTCCGTTCCCGAGCCGCAACCCGAGATGCGCTTATATATGCACGGGCCGCCCGTCAAATCTATCATATAGTGATAAAACGTAAAGGGCTTGCCCTGTCTTTTTCTCTCAAGCATTTCCTCGGCGAGAATCTCGTACTGCTTCATAACAACCGGCTTGTCCTCTTCCGTCAGAGCCGACGGGTCCGACGGAGCACAGACGACGGGCTCCATACTGAGCTCTGTAAAGCCGAGCGAGAGCATTGCGTCAATATCCTTTAAGAAATCGGGATTTGAATGCGTAAACGTGCCGCGCATATAGTAGTTTTTATTGCCTCTGCGGCGCACAAGCTCCTGAAATTTCGGCACAACTCTGTCGAAGCTGCCGTTGCCCGCATAGTCAACGCGCCATTTATCGTGAATTTCTTTTCTGCCGTCGAGGCTCAAAACGACGTTATGCATCTCACGGTTTGCAAAATCTATAACGTCGTCGTCTATCAGCATACCGTTTGTCGTAAGAGTAAAGCGGAAATTTTTGCCGCGCTCCTTTTCTATGCTGCGAGCGTATTCAACGAGCTTTTTAACCGTGTCCCAATTCATAAGCGGCTCTCCGCCGAAGAAATCGACCTCAAGATTACGTCGCGAGCCCGAATTTTCAACAAGGAAGTCGAGCGCGCGCTTACCCGTTTCAAGGCTCATTACGGCTCTGTCACCGTGATATTTACCCTGGCTTGCAAAGCAATACGAGCAGTTGAGGTTGCAGGTGTGAGCAACGTGCAGGCAAAGCGCCTTAATGACGTTGCCCGAACGCTCCTTAAAGGTTGCGGCAAGATTTTTGTAATTATCGGGGGAGAAGAGTTTACCGTTTTTTTCAAGCGACTCAACGTCGTCGATGCACAGCAGCACGTCGTCTCGCGTGACGTCGGGTCTGTCGCCGTATTTTTTCATCACGGCGTCAACTATTTCCTCACGCGACGCGGTTTTATACATTGCGATTATGTCGTAAGCGACATCGTCCACCGAATGCACCGAGCCGGAGCAGGTGTCTAAAACTATATTATATCCGTTTAATTTATACTGATGTACCATTTTTACCTCCGTTAGGTCAGAACACAAAAAATGCCGCCCGAACACGGACGGCACCCGAAATACCGACAGAATTACTTGTCAGCCTTTTCGCACTGCTGATTTGCAATACCGCAGCTTGTTTTGCATGCAGACTGACAAGAGGTCTGGCACTCGCCGCAGCCGCCGTTCTTAGCACTCTCGCAAAGGTCGCGAGTCTCAAGAGTCTTAATTCTTTCCATAACGACATCTCCAATTCTGAATTATTCTTTTAAGTGCAGGGCACTTCTATACATTAGAAGTATATTACAAATTCCACTGATTGTCAACCGCACAAACCCGCAGGGACGAAAAATGCTTTCGCGAAGCATCAAAAAGCGGTTCGACGATTTTGCCCCCCTTCTGCTCATCTTTTTCAATGTAAACAGCCTCTTTTGCAAAGCAAATCAGCCTCTCTTGTAAAGGGAGTGTGTGCCGCAAGGCAAGCCGGAGGGATTTTCTCAAAAAAGATTACAAAAACGTGCATTACTTTTTAATCCCTCAGTCTGTTTGCGTTGTTTACAGGGTTGCGATGAATTTTTTTGACATACGGATTTGCGCAGAAAGGTGCTTAAACTAAACAAACGGCTGTAACATATCGTTACAGCCGTTCTTTTGCGCTTTATTAAAATTCTTCTTTTCAGTCCGCTTTCTTTTCCGAGTCGGAAGCCTCTGCGGCGTGCGAAGCACAGCAGGCGCAGTTGCCGGAGCAGCCGAATTCGCGTTTGCCCTCTTCGGTGTCGCGGTAGTATTGGGTGTGCGTCTCGCGGTGCTTTGTGGAATTCCAAATATTTTCGGCACGCGGTGCCCATTCCTTTGCAAAGTCTACGCATTTATCGCAAAGCTCATCGACATCCTCTTTATTCAAAAGGTCGGAGGAATGCGCCCCGCTCTCCTTTACTATTTTGCGTAAAAGCTCGGGATTTTCAAGCATAGGGCAGGGTCTTAAATGGTTGTCGTTAAACGGCTGACCCTTGTAATATGCGGTAAAGAGCGGACTTTTGAGTGCCTCGAGAAGCGTGTGAGTGCGTATATTTGTATCTGAATAGTGTATAAATACGCACGGCTCTATGTCTCCCGCGGAATTTATGTGGAAATAGTTTCTGCCTGCCGCTATGCAGCCGCCGACATATTCGCCGTCGTCCTGGAAATCCATAACGAACATCGGCTTGCCCGTTTTGCCGTTACGCATTTTGCGAAGCCAATGGTACATATATTCTCTCTGGTCGGGAGTCGGGATAAGCTCCTTATCGGCACCGTGACCCACGGGCATATAGTTGAAATAAAAAGCGAATTTCGAGCCGTTTTCTACCATCTTGTCTATAAACTCGTCGCTCGTTACATATTCGTCGTTTTTGCGCGTGTAGCAGACCGAAATGCCGAAGAGGCACTTGTTCTTTTTAAGAAGCTCCATAGCCTTGAGCGTGGCGTTGTAAGCTCCCTCGCCGCGGCGCCAGTCGTTTGACTCCTCTGTGCCCTCAATGCTCATGGCAAGGGCGACGTTACCGACTCTTTTAAGGTCGTCGCAGAATTTTTGGTCTACAAGCGTTGCGTTTGTATAGATTAAAAATACGCAATCCTGATTGTTTGCGGCAAGCTCTATGATGTCGTTTTTGCGTATAAGCGGTTCGCCGCCGGTGAGCATATATACGTGAGTGCCGAGTGCCTTGCCCTGAGAGACGATGCTCTGCATCTCTTCGTTCGTAAGGCTTTGCTTGTGGCCGTATTCCGCAGCCCAGCAGCCCTTGCAGTGGAGATTGCACGCGCTTGTGGGGTCAAAAAGGATTATGAACGGCACGTTGCAGTGCAGCTTTTCGCGGTTCTTACGAACGGTCTTTGTGCCGCAGTATCCTGCGTCAAAGCCGAATGCCATAATCATTTTCTTGATTACATCGCGGTCAATGTCGTTTAAAATACCGAAAGCATATTTGGTCCATACGTTATTATCATCCCGGACGGCTTCCTTCATAGCTTCAAGATATTTGACGGGAAAGACGCTTTTGGTGAGCTTTTCCGCCACCGACAGCATTTTGCAAATATTCTTTTGCGGGTCCTTGTCGATGTACTTCATCGTCTTGTCAACAGCGACCTTAGCCACCGCTCTTTTAAGATTGTTTGAATCTGACATAATTCGTAAGTCCTCCGTGAAATGCGGTATAGTTAATATTATTTTGCCGCATTTTATGCCGTAATTATAGCATAAATATATTTTTTTGTAAACCAAACTAAGCCTGTTTTGCCGATTTAATACACTTTTTCGCACGTTTGTTTATTTCTTGTCAATGTCCGCTTGAACATCATAAGCCGTCCGTGTTTAATGTGATTATTAACTTCAAAAAGCGAATTTCGTTTGTCACCGCGAAAAAAATAAAAATACTGCGGATTTTCGGGATTACGGTAATTAAATTTTTTATAAAGCTGTGGAATTTTCAACGCTTATATGATACAATAATAAATAATTATCGGAGATGTGTATAAGAGACAGATAATTATAGGCTTTAAAAGCCGTGCCTTGCCGCGAGAAAAGCAGCACTCGGGGCGAGGTGCTTTCAAAAAACTATTTCGGAGGCGTTCTCGCAATATGGAAATTACTCCAAAGCTTTCTGTTACCGAAGATAAAATAAGGCTTTTGACCGTAAAAACCGATATGTTTAAAACGGCGTGCCTTACGCTTAACGTGTTGGTGCCGATGGGTGAATATGCGGCCGAATATGCCGTGCTGTCATCGTATTTGGTGCATTCGTCAAAAAGATACGATTCGCTTATAAAGCTGAACTCACGCTTGGAGGAGCTTTACGGTGCTCTTTTGTCGGGTGGCATTTCAAGACACGGCGAGAATTACCGTATACAGCTTTCGATAACCTGCATAGACGACAGTCTCACCTTTGACGGCGAGAGCGTCACGGGTGCGTCGCTGGAGCTGCTTTTGTCGCTTCTCACAAAGCCGTCGGCGGACGAAAACGGATTTTCACCGGAGCAGCTGACAACGGAAATACGTCTTACCGCAGAGGATATTGAGAGTGAAATCAACGATAAACGCTCATATGCGATGACTCGTATGCTCGAGACAATGTGTGCCGACGAAATCTACGGACTTACCAAAAACGAAATTCTCGAAAACGTGAAAAGGGTCACTCCGCAATCGCTGCTTGCCGCGTGGAGATTTATGCTGAAAAACGGCATAATTCAACTGAACGCCATAGGCAATATTTCGGAGGACGATTGTAAAAGTAAATTACACGAGGCTTTTTCGGACGTCGGCGAGAGAACGCCGTATGAGCCGGAGACCGTTTTTGTTGAAGAGGCTGAGGATTTGACCGAGCTTACCGAGGAGCTTACCATGAATCAGAGCAAGCTTGTTCTCGGCTTCAGAGGCGGTATGACCGATGAAAACGACGATTTTTATTCGCGCCGGATTATGACGGACGTTTTCGGCGGCGGCCCGTATTCGAGACTTTTTATGAATGTGCGCGAAAAGCTCAGCCTTTGCTATTATTGCTCGGCAAGGCTTATAAGAAGCAAGGGCATAATCGTTATACAGAGCGGAATCGAAAAAGAAAACAGGCAAAAGGTGCTTGATGAAATAAACAGGCAGCTTGACATTATGAAGAACGGCGAATTTTCGGACGAGGATTTTGAAGCCTCCAAAAAAGCCATATGCGACGCATACCGCAGCTTCAACGATACTCCCGATGCGCTTGACATGTATTACGGCACACAGCTGACGGGCGATATAGTAACGCCGGATGAGGCAATAGAAAACTTCCTTGCGGTTACAAGGGACGACGTCAAGAAAACGGCTTGCGCGCTCTCGCTCGATACCGTTTATATGCTTGCGGGAACGGATAAGGAGGACGGCGCAGATGAATAACGTCACAGAAATCAAAAACGAAAAGCTCGGTGAGAGCTATTACGAAATAAAGCATCCGTCGGGGCTTAAAATTCTTGTGTATCCCAAAAAGAACTATGCGTCGTCGTATGCCATGTTCGGCACGCGCTACGGCTCCATAGACACGCAGTTTAAGCTTTCGGGCGAAAAAGAGTTTACAGAAGTACCCGAGGGCATAGCGCATTTTCTTGAGCACAAGCTTTTTGAGAGCGAGGATCTCGACGCATTTCAGCGTTACGCCGCAACGGGTGCAAGCGCAAACGCATATACGAGCTTTGATAAGACCTGCTACCTGTTTTCCTGCTCGGGCGACTTTAAGGGCTCTCTCGAAATTTTGCTCGACTTTGTAACCCATCCGTATTTTACGCCCGAGACCGTTAAAAAGGAACAGGGCATAATCGGTCAGGAAATTAAAATGTGTCAGGACGAGCCGTCCTGGGAGGTGCTCTTCGGTATGCTCCGCGGAATGTACAAAAAGCATCCTGTGAGAATAGACATTGCCGGAACCGTGGAGTCTATATCTCACATAACGGCGGAGTTGCTCTACAAATGCTACGGCACCTTTTACAATCTTTCGAATATGGTGCTCTGCGTCGCGGGCAATGTGGATGTTGACACGGTTTTGTCCGTAGCTGACAAGGTGCTTGAAAAGCAGCCCGAAAAAAAGATTGAGAGAAAATTCCACGAGGAGCCGAAAGAAGTCTGCGAAAGCTACGTGGAGGAGCATTTACCCGTAGCCACGCCGGTTTTTGCGCTCGGCTACAAGGAGGACGTAAAGAAACCGGAGCGCAGCCTCAAGGAGGTTATATGCAGCAATATAATTCTTGAGCTTGTTGCCGGCAAGACCTCAAAGCTTTATTCCGATATGCTCTCCGACGGGCTTATAAACACCGCATTCGGCTTTGAATTCTTTGAGGGCTACGGCTATGCCTGCCAGATATATTCCGGCGAGAGCCGCGACCCCGAAAGGGTAAGAGAGCTAATCTCCGGTAAGATAAACGAGCTTAAAAGGGACGGCGTGGACGAAAAGGATTTCGAGCGCATACGCCGCAAGCTGTACGGCAGAGCGGTGTTCGATTTTAACGATATAGAGTCCATTGCCAACGAGATGGTATCGGCGACCTTTAACGGTGAGACCGTTTTCTCGGGAATGGAGGTGCTTGAAAATCTCACTAAGGAAGATGTTGAAAAGAGACTTTTAAGCTCCGTTGACACCGAAAACTGTGTGCTCTCGGTTATAAAGAGCAATTAAAGGAGAAGTGAAGATATGACTTTTTTGACCGACGGCACGGCGGTAAAATTTACCGGAATAGACCACACGTTCAACGTGTATTCGACCTTTGTAGAGTTTAACATCGGTTCTTCCGCGTTCAGCATTAAATTCTACGGGCTTATTATAGCGTTCGGCTTTTTGCTCGCGGTGCTTTTCGGCGGCAGAATGGCTTACAAGTGGAAGATGGATTTAAACAAAATGCTTGACGTGCTACTGTACGGAACGATAGGCGGAATTATAGGCGCAAGGCTTTACTATGTAGCCTTTGAGTGGGATTATTACAGCCGAAATCTTTCGGAAATTCCGAAAATTTGGAACGGCGGGCTTGCAATCTACGGCGGACTTATCGGCGGAATAATCGCCGCAGCCATAACCTGTAAGGTTGATAAAATGGACTTTTTAAAGCTGCTTGACCTTGCCGGAATGAGCTTTTTGATAGGTCAGGGCATCGGCAGATGGGGCAATTATGCAAATCAGGAGGCGTTCGGCACAAATACGACAATGCCGTGGGGTATGACAAGCTCCAAGGTTGTCGATTACATAGTGTCAAATCAGGCTCTGTTCAGGGCAAAGGGCATAGAGATGTCTCCGAATGTTCCCGTTCACCCGACGTTCCTGTATGAATCCGTATGGTGCATTTTGGGGTTCTTGGTAATATATATCATTTGCCGCAAATGCTACAAATTCAGCGGGCAGCTCATACTTTGCTACGGCGTTATATACGGAGCGGAGAGAGCGGTGGTCGAGGGACTTCGCACGGACAGCCTTTATATAGGCTCGTCAAATCTTCGTGTTTCACAGCTTTTGTCAATGATAATAGCCGTCGTTTGCTTTGCAATACTTACGGCAAAGCTTGTTTCGCTGAAAAAGCATCCCAAGCCGTTTTCACCCATAGAGGTGCGCGAGGATGCCGATAAATCGGAAACCTCTAACAGCGACGCGGAGAATAAAAAGAAAAATAAAATCAGCGCGGAAAAACGCCGCGAGATTATGAGACAAAAGGAGCGCAAAAACGATGGCGACGATAATTGACGGTAAAGCCGTTTCCGCCTTTTTGAAGGACGGTATAAAAAAGGAGTGCCTTGAATTAAAGGAAAAGGGTGTTTCCGTTTGCCTTGCGGTTATAATAGTGGGCGACGATCCCGCCTCAAGAACATACGTAAACAATAAGAAAAAGGCGTGCGAGGCCGTCGGTATAATCTCGCGCGAATATGCTCTGCCGGCAGATACGTCTATGGCGGAGCTGCTCACACTTATAGATAAGCTTAATAATGACAGAGAAGTAAACGGCATACTCTGTCAGCTGCCGCTGCCGAAGGGACTTTCGGACGAGCTTGTGATAAAGGCAATATCGCCGAAAAAGGACGTTGACGCCTTCAACGCGGAAAACGTCGGGCATATTATGATAGGCGACCACACGTTTTTGCCGTGTACTCCTGCCGGGATTATGGAAATGCTGAAATATTACAATATCGACGTCTGCGGCAAGGAATGCGTTATAGTAGGCAGAAGCAATATCGTGGGCAAGCCCATGGCTATGCTGCTGCTTCAGCAGAACGGCACCGTTACGATTTGTCACTCCAAGACGAAAAATCTTAAAGAGGTTACACGCCGCGCCGACATTCTTGTTGCCGCCGTCGGTAAACCGTACTTTGTAACCGCCGATATGGTAAAGGACGGTGCGGTGGTTATAGACGTAGGTATGGACAGAAACAGCGAGGGCAAGCTCTGCGGCGACGTGGATTTTGCCGAGGTAAGCAAAAAGGCGTCTTACATAACTCCCGTTCCGGGCGGCGTAGGACCGATGACAATAGCAACACTTCTTAAAAACACCGTTACCGCCGCAAAGCAGCAAAACGGTCTTATATAAATAACATTTGAAAGGGGTTTGTATTTTGAGCGAAAAACCTAAATTCTATATAACTACGGCTATTGCGTACACTTCGCGCAAGCCGCATATCGGCAACAGCTATGAAATAGTGCTGACCGACGCAATAGCGAGATACAAAAGACTTCAGGGCTACGATGTATTTTTCCTTACGGGAACAGACGAGCACGGCCAGAAGATTGAGGAATATGCAAAAGAGGCCGGTGTGTCTCCCAAAGAGTATGTCGATAAGGTGTCGGGCGAAATCCGCGATATTTGCGATGTGCTCAATACCACTTACGATAAGTTCATAAGAACCACGGATTCGTACCACGAAAAAATAGTTGCAAAGATTTTTGAAAAGCTCTATGAGCAGGGCGATATATACAAGAGCGAGTACGAGGGAATGTACTGCACCCCGTGCGAGAGCTTTTGGACCGAGAGCCAGCTTGTTGACGGCAAGTGCCCCGATTGCGGCAGAGAGGTTAAAAAGGCAAAAGAGGAGGCGTATTTCCTGCGCCTTTCAAAATATCAGAAGCAGCTTGAGGATTACATTGAGAGCCACGACGACTTTATTTATCCCGAGGCTCGCAAAAAAGAGATGCTCAACAACTTTATTAAACCCGGACTTCAGGATTTGTGCGTTTCGAGAACGTCCTTTAAATGGGGTATCCCCGTAACGTTTGACCCGAATCACGTCATCTATGTTTGGATAGACGCCCTCTCAAACTATATCACGGCGCTCGGCTACGATCCCGACGGCTCAAGCGATATGTATAAAAAGTATTGGCCTGCCGATGTTCATATCATAGGCAAGGATATAGTGAGATTTCACACCATTTACTGGCCGATTATGCTTATGGCTCTCGGCGAGCCTCTTCCGAAGCAGGTATACGGTCACCCGTGGCTGCTTTTCGGTGAGGATAAAATGTCAAAGTCCCGCGGAAACGTTATTTATGCCGACGACCTTGTAAAGGATTTCGGCGTTGACGCGGTGCGTTATTATCTTCTCTCCGAGATGCCACACGCGCAGGACGGCTCCATAACGTACGAATCGCTTATCGAGAGATACAATTCCGACCTTGCCAACACAATAGGCAACCTTGTTAACAGAACCGTTGCCATGCAGAATAAATATTTTGACGGTGTAATTGCCGTTCCCACCGACAAAGAGCCGCTTGACGACGAAATATCGTCGCTTGCTTTAAAGACCGTGGCGGAGGTTGACAGGTGCTTTGACGAATACAAGATAAGCGACGTTACGGAGAACATTCTCACTCTTGCGCGCCGCCTTAATAAGTATATCGACGAGACTACGCCGTGGGCACTCGCAAAGGACGAGAGCAAAAAAGGCAGACTCGGCACGGTGCTTTACAATTTGCTTGAGGGTATACGTTTTCTTGCGGTGCTCTTAACTCCGTTTATGCCCGATACTGCAGAAAAAATATTTGAGCAGATAGGCACAAACGAACGCTCATACGAGAGCCTCAAAGCCTTCGGCGCGTTAAAGTCGGGTGAAAAAGTGGGAACTCCCACGCCGCTGTTTAACCGTATAGACGGCGAAAAGCTCATAGAGGAGCTGACCGCCAAGCAGAAGGAGCAGCAGAAGGCCGAAAAGAAAATGATTAATTCGCTTGAGGGCGTTGCCGAGATAGGCATTGACGATTTCGCAAAGGTTGAGCTTCGCGTGGCCGAGGTCAAGTCGTGCGAAAAGGTTCCGAAAGCGAAAAAGCTGTTAAAGCTCACGCTCGACGACGGCACGGGCAAGGACAGAACCGTGGCGAGCGGTATCGCAAAATGGTATGCGCCCGAGGACCTTGTAGGCAAAAAGGTGGTTGTTGTCGCAAACTTAAAGCCGGCGGTGCTGTGCGGAGTGGAATCAAACGGTATGATACTTGCCGCGGACTGCTCCGAGGACGACGTAAAGGTTGTGTTCGTTGACAAGAGTATGCCGAACGGCTCAAAAATAAGATAATGTATAAAAATATATTTGATACGCACGCGCACTATGAGGACGAGCAGTTTGACTGCGACCGCGATGAGCTGCTGTCTTCGTTTCCCGAAAACGGTATATCGGGCGTCGTTACCTGCGGTACGGACATAATAACGAGCGAGAAGTCGATAGCTCTTGCGGAAAAATATCCGTTTATCTATGCCGCTGTCGGTTTCCACGCGCTGAATCTCGATTCGCTGACCGCCGACTGGTGCGGCGATATAAAAAGGCTTGCCGCGCAAAAAAAGGTGGTGGCAATCGGCGAAATCGGGCTCGATTATCACTACGAAAGAGACAGCCGCGAAAAGCAGCTCGAGGTATTTGAAAAGCAGCTTATGCTTGCAAATGAGCTGTCGCTGCCCGTTATAGTTCACGACCGCGAAGCGCATGAGGACACGCTGAATTTGCTTAAAAAGCACCGTCCGCGCGGAGTTGTGCACTGCTTTTCGGGGAGCGTGGAGACGGCAAAGGAGATTATAAAGCTCGGTATGTATATAGGTCTCGGCGGAGCGGTCACATTTAAAAACGCGGTAAAGCCGGCAGAGGTCGCGGCATTTGTGCCGAAGGACAGGCTTTTGCTTGAAACCGACGCGCCGTATATGTCGCCCGTGCCTTACAGGGGTAAACGCTGCACATCGCTCTTGATTCCTTATACCGCGGAAAAAATAGCCGCGGTGAGGGGCGAAGCGGTAGAAGAGCTGCTTTTTGAGACCGATAAAAACGCGCGCACTCTCTTTCGCATAGGTTCGTTGGTTTAACCGACGGCAAAACACTTTATGTGCAAATTTAACAAAAAGTTATTGACAACTAACATTTTATATGATACGTTACAGACAGATGATACGCCTTTAAGCGGAAGAGCGTGTCGGGGCAAATGCGGTCTGTGCGGTGTAATGTAAACAAGGATTTAGAGCTGTGGACCCTTTGCCCACAGCTCTTTTTGTGTTTTTCGGGAGGTGATAGGAAAGCGGATTATAAAAAGCGTTATTCCCTTTCAATATAGAATAAGGAGACGGTATTTATGATAAAAACAAGAGATAAAATTTTAATTTCTCTGACTGCGGTTATTCAGGCGGTGTACGGCGCGGTTTTTATTTACCGTATGCTTGCGTGGAAAACAGTATTCAGGGGCGGAGAAGGCGATTTTGCAAAATTAGAATGTTGCCTTTTCGGTTTGTTTGCGATGTCGGTTATTTTCTCTGTTATAATGCGTAATTTGCCGGCTAAAATATACAGCCTGCCGGCTCTTTGCTGTCCTCTGCTGTTTCAGCTGGCGGCGGTATGCGGTTTCGCGGGTTCCGCATACGATTCCGATTGGAACGTGCGTTTGACGGCGGCAGGCGTAATTGCAATTATAGCTTTTGCGGTCATTACCGTATGCACGATAGTAATCGAGCTTCGTCACGTGCTTAAAAAAGCCGATAAATGAGGCATTGCAATATAACAACAGGAGATGATAACAATGTTAAAGACAAGAGATAAGGCTCTTATTTCTCTGACTGCGCTTTTTCAGGCGGCACTCGGCATTTTCGGCTTTTTGCGTATGCTTGTGAGAAAAGAGATATTTCATAATGAGTATGATTTACCGGCAATTTTATCTGTGCTTGCGGTGCTGATTGTCATCACGCTTGCGTTTTCAATAATAATGCGTGATTTGCCGTCCAAGACCTATGTTATACCCGCCTTTTCCATGCTTGCGATTTTTTCGGTCGCCGGTTTTCTCGGTATAGGCGCCGATTATGACGCGGCAGGGGTCGCACACATAAGGGGCACCGGTATAGCCTCCGTGATTATTTTTGCGGTCGGTACGGCAGGTATTGTAATATACGAGCTTAGCACGGCGTTTAAAAAGAACAACAATTAAAATTTGATTTAATTTATGCCGAATGTAAATTCGGGCAGAAAAAAGAAGCCGCAGTTCAAGGCTGAGCGTTCATAAGGAAGTTCGGTTTCTCGCATAAAAATTCCTTATGCTTTTGTCAAAAAGCCTCGCAAGGCGACAGCCTTGCTTCGTTTCCTGACTTCGGCATAAAAAATTTTTACGGCTACGAAACTGCGGAGCACTTCAAAATGATGTATTGATGTATTTTTGATACAAAAAATAGCTAACCCCTCGGATGAGACCGGCTCATCTGAGGGGTTAATTTGTTATTGTGCAAAAGATGTTATTTTGAAGCAAAACTGCCTCATAAACACTCAGCCAAAACTGCGGCTCTTTTTGTTTTTTGCGTATAAATTATACTATACCCTGTGCCATCATCGCGTCGGCTACCTTTAAGAAGCCTGCAATGTTTGCGCCGGCAACAAAGTCGTCTGGGGTGCTGTATTCCTTTGCGGCATTTGCCATGTGGCCGTAAATGCTCTCCATAATATCCTTGAGCTTTTCATCAACCTCATCAAAGGTCCAAATCATACGTGCGCTGTTCTGGCTCATTTCAAGCGCAGAGGTTGCAACGCCGCCTGCGTTTGCCGCTTTCGCCGGAGCAAAGAGTACCTTGCTCTGTAAAAATGCGTTTGTCGCGTCGATGGTGGACGGCATATTTGCGCCCTCACCTACTGCTATACAGCCGTTTTTAATAAGCTCTTTTGCGTCGTCGAGTGACAGCTCGTTCTGAGTGGCGCACGGCAGAGCTACGTCACAGGGAACCTCCCATACTCTCTTGCCGGGAACGAATTTTGCGGTGGGTTTTAATTCGGTGTACCTTACTATTCTCGCTCTTTCCTGCTCCTTGACCTGCTTTAAGAGCGCGACGTCTATGCCGTCCTTATCGTAAACATATCCGCTTGAGTCGCTTGCGGTAACTACCTTTGCGCCAAACGTTTGAGCTTTTTCTATTGCATAAATTGCAACGTTGCCCGAGCCCGAAACTGCAACCGTTTTGCCCTCAATGGAATTGCCGTGATTCTTTAACATCTCCTCAACGAGATAGATAAGGCCGTAACCCGTAGCCTCTGTTCTCGCGAGCGAGCCGCCGTAGGAGAGACCCTTGCCGGTGAGCACGCCCTCGTGGCGACCCGTAATTTTTTTGTACTGACCGAAGAGATAGCCTATCTCTCTGCCGCCTACGCCTATGTCGCCTGCGGGCACGTCGGAGTTGGGGCCTATAACCTTGTAAAGTTCTGTCATAAAGCACTGGCAGAATCTCATTATTTCATAGTCGCTCTTGCCCTTGGGGTCAAAATCCGCGCCGCCCTTGCCGCCGCCTATGGGAAGTCCGGTAAGCGAGTTTTTGAAAATCTGCTCAAAGCCGAGGAATTTAATTATGCTCATATTGACCGACGGGTGGAAGCGAAGACCGCCCTTGTAAGGACCTATCGCGCTGTTAAACTGAACACGGTAGCCGCGGTTTACGTGAACCGTGCCGTTGTCGTCAACCCACGGAACTCTGAATACGGTTGCCTTTTCCGGTGCCACAAGCCTCTCAAGAAGAGCCGCCTTCTGATATTGCGGATTTCTCTCTACGGCAGGCTCTATGGATTTAAGAACCTCGGTGACAGCCTGGCAAAATTCGGGTTGATAGTCGTACCTTGTCGTTGTGCGGTTAAGCACTTCGTCAATATAGCTCATTTTAAGTCTCCTTTTCGGCGCCGAGCGAATAAAGCCCCGCACCGTTTTTATTACGGTATATATTTTATATTATGTGTTTTGTATTTGCAAGAAACACGGCGTAAAATTTCATTTTGCCTCTGTCGATACTTTTGTGTATTATAACGATAAAGTGAATTTGCATTCGCCGAGACACGTGAAAACAAACAAAAATGCGTAAAAAGACATTTAAAAAAATAATTACCGTGACAAAAAAGATGAATAACCGCACTTATAAACTTTCAAATAATTTCGGTGTTCGGATAGTAGTGCGCGAGAATTTCCTCGTAGGTGCTGCCCTGTTTTGCCATATAATCCGCCCCGTACTGCGACATACCGACGCTGTGACCGTAGCCGTATGTCTTAAAGAAAAATGCACCGTCCTTTTGCTCGAGCGTAAATGCCGGACTTCTCAGCGAAAAAAGTGCTCTGAAGGAGTTTCCGGTAAAGCTCTTGCCGCCGAGCTTCAGGCTTTTTACCACGCCCGAGCCGCTGTCCGTGTAAACTATATCGGTTATCCAGCCGCTTTGGTCGTCTCCCAAGACTATTTCGGGGTCGTTTTTTGTGTATTCTCTGACCTCGTCCGCGGTGAGTGATATTTCCTTTATGCAGTCCGGCGAGAGCTTGTCGCCCGGACTTGTGACCGAGACGAGATAATCGATTTTTCCGCCCCATATATTTTCGGCACTCTCGGTTCTGCCGGGTGATATTGCACAGTACGCCGCCACTATCGGCTCGCCGTTAAATACTATTGTTTTGCCGAGAACATCGTTTACCGCCTCCTCTATTTTGCCCCGGTATTCGTCGTATTTATCGCCCCATTTTTCCTTTTGTGTTTCGGTGTCGTAATAGCCCTGATGACGTCCGGGGTCGTCCGATATGTCGGCACCCGAAAGCGAGGAATCGGGATTTTTTTTAAGTCTTACAAGATTTGTATAGGCGCATACCGCCTGCGCTTTTAAGGCCTCCGTGCTGTATGTTGCGGGCATTTCGGCGGCGACGCAGCCTATTATGTATTCCTTTGTCGAGGCGGTAGCCACGTTGCCGCTTGCGGCGGATTTTATTTTTACGCTGTCGGATTTTTCGTCAAGCAGCTTTTCCTCGTCCTTGCTGTCGTCCTCCTTTTGAAAGGTGCTTTTGACGTTGGAGAGAGAAAAGGAGGAGTAATCGAGCGACAACAGCGGCGTAAGTATCATAAAAAGTGCCAAAACAAAGCATAAAATACCGTATGTTTTCATAATTGACCTCCCTAATTTTATTGACTTATTGCGATTTTTAATATAAAATATTATATCCATAATTATATGCTTAAAATGAGTTAATATGTCCGTTTAAATGTAAGTCAGGAGGTTTTAAATTTGTCTTACAACCATTCTCCTAAGCTTGACGATTCGCTCTCATCCCTGAAGGAAGAGCTTATACGCAATAATCAGATAAAGCTCGATGATTATCATCGCTTCGACGTAAAGCGCGGCTTGCGAAATTCCGACGGCACCGGCGTTATGGCCGGGCTATCGAGAATATGCTCGGTTGAGGGCTATTATATAGACGACGGTGAAAGAGTGCCGAAGGAGGGCAAGCTTATTTACCGCGGTATAAATATGACCGATATAGTGCGAAACTGCCAAAAGGAAAACCGCTTCGGCTATGAAGAGGTGGTTTGGCTGCTTCTTCTCGGCGATTTGCCGACGCAGGATCAGCTTGACAGATTCAGAGGCGTTCTCGCCGAGGCAAGAGAGCTCCCCGACGAATTCATAGAGGATATGATAATGAAGGCTCCGTCGCCGAATATTATGAATAAGGTCGCAAGGAGCGTTCTCGCACTGTATTCGTATGATAACAACCCCGACGATCTTTCAATAGAAAATGTGCTGCGTCAGTCCATTAAGCTCATAGCGCAGATACCCACCATTATGTCATATGCGTATCAGGTAAAGCGCAGAGCATACGACCACAAGAGTATGTATATCCACCAAAACGACAAATCGCTCTCCACGGCGGAGTCCATACTCCATACAATAAGAAGCGACCGCAAGTTTACCGATGAAGAGGCTAAAATTCTCGACCTTTGTATGATTCTTCACGCGGATCACGGCGGCGGTAACAACTCCACATTTACAACACGCTGCATAACCTCAACGGGAACGGATACCTATTCCGCAATCGCCGCAGGTATAGGCTCGCTCAAGGGGCCGAAGCACGGCGGCGCGAATATTCAGGTTCACAATATGATAGCCGACCTCAAAAAAACCGTCAGCGACCCGACAGACGAGGGTCAGGTGGCGGACTATCTCACCAAGGTCATTCACAAAGAGGCGGGCGACAGAACAGGTCTTATTTACGGTATGGGTCACGCGGTATACACTCTTTCCGACCCGCGCGCCGTGCTCTTAAAGGAATTTGCCTCGCAAAAGGCGGATAAATACGGCTTTGCCGATGACTACAAGATAATTTCTCTTGTTGAAGAGCTCACTCCCGAGCTTTTCTATAAATATAAGGGCGAAAAGAAAAAAATGTGCGCAAACGTGGATCTTTATTCGGGGCTTATATACGATATGCTCAGAATTCCGCCGGAGCTTTTCACACCGATGTTTATGGCGGCAAGAATTTCGGGCTGGTGCGCTCACCGTCTTGAGGAACTGTGCTCCGGCAGCCGCATAATGCGACCCGCATACAAGAGCGTCGCTCTTCCGAGAGCGTTTGTTCCGATTGCCGAACGCAATATTGACCACATAGTGCCGGATTACGTTCCGTCCGAGGAAAGATAAAAACGGAAGGACTCTTATAAATGAAAAAAACGGGCTTCACAAAAAGCTTTAATTTTAAACAGATTCTCATAACGCTTGCCGCAGGCGCGGCCGTGCTGTTGCCTGTGCGTATATATCAGCTGTTTGCGATAATAGATACGGGCAGCACGGGATTTTACAAAAAAATCGATTTCAGCGTTTACTTTATGTATGTCGCAGTTGTTGCGTTTACGGCGCTGCTTATCGTGTTTTCAAGGCTTTCCGATGATACGAGAGCTTCAAGACCCGCTATGTGCAAAAACAAGCTTCTCGGAGCGGCGGCCGTCGTTATGGCTGTCGGCACGGCGTATGATTCTGCGGATTCGATGCTGTCGTTCTCCGCGTCCTGCAGCGATTTTTCGAGTAACCTTGACGTGTCGTTTATGAAGTATTTTTTCTCAAACGGGCTGTTTGCGTCGCTTTTTGAGAGCATATTCGGAATAATCGCCTGTGTTTATTTTATAGTTTTTGCACTTTCGTATTTTAATGACAAGGCCGATTTTACATCCTATAAGGTGCTCGCTCTGGCTCCGCTTTTCTGGGCTATGTGCAAAATGATAACAAGGTTTATGACCAAGATCAGCTTTATAAACGTTTCGGAGCTTATGCTCGAAATGCTTGAGCTTGCGCTTGTAATGCTGTTTTTTATGTCGTTTGCGAAGATTTCCTCCGACATTGCCGACAAGGGCGAGTTTAAAAAGCTTGTCTCATACGGTATGCCGGCTGCTATGCTGGCGGCAGTGATAGGCGTTTCCCGTCTTTTAATTACGCTGTGCGGAAAAAGAGACCGCCTGCCGTCCGAGCTCGGATTTTCCGTAACCGATCCGGCATTTGCTTTTTTTGCAATTGTATATATTCGCCATCAGATGAAGCACGGCAGACCGGAGTCCGAGGACAAAGTGCCGAGTGAGGACGAAACGGCAGCCAAGGCCGACAAAATCAACTGACATATCGGCGGTGTAATAATTATGTTTCTTTCCGACGTGGCAACAGCCGCGAAACAGGTGTTTATACTATATGTTCTTGTCCTTCTCGGATTTATATGCGACAGGACAAAAATCTACACGGAAAAGGCAGCAAGGCTCACAAATGACCTGCTCTTTTATATAGTTACGCCTGCCGTAATAATTCAGTCGTTTTCGTCCGTTGAAATGACGGGCGAGAATGTCCGAGGTATGCTGATGTCGTTTTTGGGAGGAACGATTTTGCACGTCGTCGCAATAGCGATTTGCATTCCGTTTTGGCGCAAAACCGACAAAAATCTGTCGTGTATATATAAGTATGCGGCGATATACGGAAATGTCGGCTATATGGCGTTGCCGCTCGCCGAGGCAGAGCTCGGAGCAGAAGGCGTGTTCTTTTGCTCGGGAGTGCTGATTCCGTTTAATATATTCGCATTTACCCACGGCATCTATCTTATGTCGGGCGAAAGCGCGAAAAAAACCGGCTTCAATCCGAAATGGCTTATACTCAATCCCGGAGTAGTGTCGGTGCTTTTGGGACTGCCGCTGTTTTTCTTTAATATCAGGCTTCCGTCCCTTATTTCGGTTCCCGTGAATTACGTTGCCGGTCTTAATACACCGCTTGCCATGATAATGTTCGGCACATATCTTTCAAAAACAAATCTGAAAACGATGTTTTTAAAAAAGGACACTTATCTCGTGGCGTTTTTAAAGCTCATAGCTTTGCCGGCTGTGATTTTGGCGGTGTTAAAGCTTATGGGCGTAAAGGGAACACTTTTGACGGCGCTTATAATTTCCGCGTCGGCACCGAGTGCAAACAATACCGTTATGTTTGCGGCAAAGTACGGCAGGGACAGTGCCGCGGCCTCACAGGTCGTCGCCGTGGCAAGCCTTCTGTCGATAATAACAATGCCGCTGTTTATAGCACTTTCACAGATATAAATTCATATGTCGTTTTAAATTGAAAGGAGGACATTATGAAACTCTTAATAGCAATTGTCAACAACGAGGACGCATCCTTGGTCATCTCCGAGCTTAACAAGGCGGGCTTTATGGTAACAAAGCTTGCCACCTCCGGCGGATTTCTCCGCGCGGGCAACGTCACCATGCTCACGGGTGTGGAGGACGAAAAGGTCGGTGATGCGCTTGCCGTAATTGAGGAATTTTCAAGTCAGCGCAAGCAGACTACTCCCGTTAATTCAACATATATAGGCGATTCCATGCTCACCGTTCCCGTTGAGGTTTCGGTTGGCGGAGCCACGGTTTTTGTGGTGGATGTCGAGCAGTTCTATAAGATATGACGGCAGACATTTCTTCATTCGGCGAGAGCTTTAAAAAAGAGATTTTGCCGTATATAAACACCCTATCGTTCCCTAATACAATGCTTATTGAGGGCGGCTCTGCCGAGCTGCGGCTTTCGGCGGCACGCTTTATAGCGCAGAGCCTGCTTTGCGTGAGCGGCGGCGCACATCCGTGCGGCGTTTGCCCGTCCTGCGTGAAATGTGAGGCTTTGTCGCACCCCGATATGCGTGAATACGGAGACATAAGCTCCGACGCGGCGTTTAAGGTCGAAGCCTGCCGCGCCGTGCGCTCCGATTGCTTTGTCCTACCGAATGACGGCGACAAAAAGGTGTACATTTTAAAAGAGGTTCAAAATATGAACGACAGTGGTGAGAACGCACTTCTCAAAATATTTGAGGAGCCGCCCTCATACGTGTATTTTATTATGACGAGTTCGAGCCGCTCGGCTATGCTTGACACGGTGCTGTCGCGTGCGACGGTATTCTCGCTCGGGGCCGAAAATGACTCGGCACTTTTTGACGAGGATACCTCGAATTCGGCGCAAAAAATAGCCAAGGCACTGTTAAGCCCCGCCGAAACGTCTCTTTTGGCTGCGGTGAGCCCTCTTGAAAAGGACAGAGCCGGCTTTAAAAATACGGTTCTCTGTCTCAAAAGCATTTTTCTCGACGCCGTTAAAATCAAGCTGCATGCGGCGGCGACTCCGGAATTTTCCGAAACGGCAGGAGAGCTGTCCTTAGCGCTCACGGCCGATAAATTATACCGATGCTGCGGCGTGCTCGATGAGCTTTTTGACGGCGCGGCAATGAATCAGAATCAAAATCTGCTGCTTACCTCGCTTTGCTATAAGCTGCGAGAGGCTGTGGGTAAATAATATAAAATAGCTCCGAAAGGAAGACATACAAATGGCAGAAGTTGTCGGAATACGATTTAAAGAGGTGGGCAAGGTATACTACTTCGACCCTGACGGCAAAACGTTTGAGAAGGGCGACAGAGCAATAGTCGAAACCGCGCGCGGCGTGGAGTGCGGCGAGGTCACAATGGGTAACTCCGTTGTCGATGACAGCGAAATAGTAAAGCCGCTCAAATCGGTTATAAGAGCCGCTACAAAGGCCGACCTCGAAAGAGTCAAGGAAAACGCCGAAAAAGAGAAGAAGGCATTTTCCGTCTGCGAAGAAAAAATACTTAAACACAAGCTTGATATGAAGCTTGTAAACGTTGAATACACCTTTGACGGCGGCAAGATACTGTTCTATTTCACCGCCGACGGCAGGGTGGACTTCAGAGAGCTTGTAAAGGACCTTGCGTCCGTGTTCAGGACGAGAATAGAGCTAAGGCAGATAGGCGTGCGAGACGAAGCTAAAATGCTCGGCGGCTTCGGTATTTGCGGCAGACCGTTCTGCTGCAAGACCTTTCTCGGCGATTTTCAGCCTGTTTCTATAAAAATGGCAAAGGAGCAGGGCTTGTCGCTGAATCCCGTAAAAATAAGCGGCACCTGCGGCAGACTGATGTGCTGTCTTAAATACGAGCAGGACGCCTACGAGCATCTTTTAAGGCATACCCCCAAGGTCGGCGCGCTTGTGGAAACGCGAGAGGGCAGAGGAACCGTTATAGAAAACAACCTTATAACGGGAATCCTGAAGATAAGGCTCGACCGCCGTCCCGACGCCGCTCCGCTTGTGGTTGACCGCCACGAGGTGAAGCTGTTAAAGGATGCAAAAATTCAGGTGGACAAGTCCGAAATAGAAGCTCTCAAGGGCATAGAATAATTAAGCTACAGACAAGGAAAAGAGGATTTGAAATATGGCATTTATTGAGGTCAGAGACGTAACCAAGACCTACAAAATGGGCGAAGTTGAGATAAAAGCCGTCGATGAAATAGGCTTCGGCATAGACAAGGGCGAATTTGTTGTAATAGTAGGTCCGAGCGGAGCCGGCAAAACGACGATACTTAACATTCTCGGCGGAATGGACACCGCTACGTCCGGCACCATTTACGTTGACAATGTGGATATAACCAAATTCAACGAAAATGAGCTTACCAAATACCGCCGCGACGACGTGGGATTTGTATTTCAGTTTTATAACCTTGTCGGTAACCTCACAGCACTGGAAAACGTGGAGCTTGCGCTTCAAATATCTAAAAATCCGCTCAGCGCGAAGGACATTTTGAAGGATGTCGGACTCGGCAACAGGCTTGACAATTTCCCGGCTCAGCTCTCCGGCGGCGAGCAGCAGAGAGTTTCGATAGCGCGAGCACTTGCAAAAAATCCCAAGCTGCTTTTATGTGACGAGCCTACGGGCGCGCTCGACTATATAACCGGTAAATCAATACTGAAGCTCTTGCAGGACACCTGCCGTGAAAAAGGAGTTACGGTCATTGTTATCACCCACAACTCCGCGCTTGCCCCCATGGCAGACAAGGTAATTAAGGTCAAAAACGGCAGAGTTGACAAGCTTCTTCTCAACGAGCACCCGACTCCCGTCGAGTATATCGAGTGGTAAAATACCGAATATTATATTTGACAGAGAGAGGTACACGTTAAATGACAAAAGGAATGAGAAAAGATTTTCAGCGGGAAATAAAGCTGAATTTCAGCAGGTTCCTGTCTATAACTCTTATCGTTGTTTTGGGCGTAGCGTTCTTTTCGGGACTGCGCGCCGCAAAGCCGGCCATGCAGGCCTCGGCGGATAAGCAATACGACAGTGAAAACCTTATGGATATAAGAGTCGCGGGGACTCTCGGTATGACCGATAAGGATGTTGACGCGCTTAAAAAGGTTGACGGCGTGCAGGACGCGGAGGGCACATATGAGCAGGATTTCCTCTGCGATACCGGCAGCTCCGAGGCCGTTACAAAGGTAATGTCACTAAACGACGGCATAAGCCTTGTAAGAGTCAGCGAGGGACGTTTCCCGCAGGGCTATAACGAGTGTATAGCAGACCGCAGCTTTCTTGACGCTACGGGATATAAAATAGGCGACACGGTAAAACTCACCACAGGCACCGATGAAAAGGTGAGCAAATATCTTGCCACCGATGAATTTACGATTGTCGGCGTCGGTACGACGTCGATGTATATGGACAGCGACCGAGGCTCCGCGGCGATAGGCACGGGCAGAATAAACGGATTTTTGATAGTCCCGAAGCAGGCCTTTACGATGTCCTGCTATACAAGCGTTCATATAACCGTTAAGGACGCCATGGCACTCGGCTGCTATTCGAGCGATTACACCGAGCTCATTTCCAAGGTAAAGGACAGAATAAACGACATAGCCGACAGACGCTGCGACATAAGATACAGCGAATATAAAAACGAAACGGCGACATATATAAACGATGCAAAGCTGAAGTTTGAAGAGGAAAAGGACACCGCAATGGGTCAGCTCGGCGACGCGTATCAGCAGCTTTTGGACGCTCAGGCGGCAATAGAAACCGGCAAGGCGGAGCTCGCAAGCAAAAAGCTTGAAATACAGAATGCGCAGGATCTTATCAATTCAAACGCCAATACTCTCGTTGTAAGTCAAAGCCAGATAGACAGCGCAAAGGCGTCGCTTGTCGAAGCCGAAAAAAAGTATAAGGAGCTTGAATCGCAGGTCTCGGATTCCGCGGCGGAGATTGAGAGAATGCAAAAGGAGCTTGACGACGGTAAGGGCTCCATGTCCTCCGATGAGTATCTCCAAAAGAGCTATAATATAATAGCCGCAAAGGCGACGCTTCAGTTCTACAAAACTCAGCTCGCCAATACACGAAGCACAATAGACAATGCCAAGCAGCAGGTTGCCGCCGCTCAAACCGCCGTAAATAACGGCGGAACGGCACTTCAGGACGCGCAGAAAAAGGTCAACGAGGCTCCGGCGGCTATTGAAGAGGCCGAAAAGCAAATTCAGGACGCTCAAATCGAGCTTGACCGCAAAAATGAGGAGTACGAGCAGGCAAAGCAGGACCTTGCCGACGAGCTTGAGGCGGCGCAGCAAAAGCTTGAGGACTCCGAGGATAAGATATTAAACGTGGAAAAGCCCACATGGTATGTGCTTGACCGCGAAACCATTCCGTCTTACACGGCATATAAGAGCGATACGGACGGCATGGGCTCAATAGGCTCGGTATTCCCCGTGATTTTCTTCCTTGTTGCCGCTTTGGTATCTCTCACAACCATGACGCGAATGGTCGAGGAGCAGAGAACGCAGATAGGCACATTAAAGGCTCTCGGATATACGAAGGGTGCGATAGCGGCAAAATATGTGCTTTATGCTCTGCTTGCTACCGCAATCGGCAGCGTGCTCGGTGTGCTTCTCGGCGAGAGCACAATACCGCTGCTCACGGTTAACACGTATAAGCTTGTGTATGTAGGGCTTCATAATACCGTGGTGAAGCCTGATGTATTTGACGCATTGCTCGCTTCGCTTCTTGCGATTATTTGTACGACCGGAGCGACGCTGGCGGCGTGCTATCGCGTGCTGAGCTCATCGCCGGCACTGCTGATGCGTCCCGAGGCACCGAAGGCGGGCAAACGCATACTTCTCGAAAAAGTCGGATTTATTTGGAAGCACCTCAACTTCGCACAGAAGGCTGCTTGCAGAAACCTGTTCAGATATAAAAAACGTCTGTTTATGACAATAGCCGGCGTTGCGGGCTGTATGGCTTTGCTGCTTGTCGGCTTCGGACTCAACGATTCAATAAAGTCAATGACGGGCAACCAGTTTGAAAAGGTGTGGCATTTTGCCGGTACCGCAGGTATAAATTCCGAGGCTACAAGAGCGGAAAAGCGTCAGTCACTTGCCGAGGTCAACACCATGAACGGCGTGTCGGAGTATTTGCAGACATATCGCTCAATGCTCTATACCGACGCAAACGGCGAAGAAAAAACCGCGTATGTCGTAGTTCCGCAGGATACCTCACGAATGGCGGATTACGTTAACCTTTCGTCGCGCGACGGCAAAAACACCTATGTTATGGATGACTCCGGTGTTATCATAACCGAAAAGCTCGCCAAGGCATTAAATGTTTCGGTGGGAGACACCGTTACCTTCAAGACGAGCGAGACAGGCACCGCAACCGATCCCGTAAAGGTTGCCGGAATAGTCGAAAACTATATGTACCACTACATCTATATGACGCCGAATGTGTATAAGCAGCTTTTCAACGAGACGGCTTCGCTCAACACCATCTTCATTAAAACGGACGGTACCGTGGACGATGAGACTCTTTCAAAGCAGCTTATGGATTTGAGCGCGATAAATTCGGTTTCCATGAACAGCACCACCGAGAAGCAGATAAGCTCCGTTATGAACAGCCTGCTGTTTATAGTTGTAATACTGATAGTCGCTGCGGGACTTTTGGCGTTTGTGGTTCTCTATAACCTCAATAATATTAACATCACCGAGCGCAGGCGTGAGCTTGCAACGCTCAAGGTTCTCGGCTTCTACAACAAGGAGCTTGCCTTTTACGTATACCGCGAAAATATTGTGCTGACGATTTTCGGTATGATATTCGGTATAGTTCTGGGTATAATTCTTCACACGTATGTTATGAGCACCATTGAGACGGACTATATTATGTTCGGTAAGGAAATGACGGCTCTCAGCTATCTCGCAAGTATTTTGCTCACTGTGCTGTTTACGGCGATAGTCAACTTCGTTATGTATTTCAGGCTTAAAAAGATAGATATGGTTGAATCGCTGAAGAGCGCAGAATAAACATTTTTGATTTATATGTTGACATATATATTGTGTAGTGATATAATAACACCACAATATATAGGCGCCGTGCAACTGACGGAAAGCCCATTTGGGCAGGCAGGCTAAACTGCCGGGGAACGCGGCGTATAAAAAGCCGACCGTCTGGGCAGCCTCTTTTTCGGGGGGCTGCCCTTTTATATTGTAATTTATTTATGTATATATGCTGTGAGGCATCTGTGAAAGGAAGATGGCAAATGGAGTTTTCAAGAGCGTGGGAAGGCTTTAATCCCGGCGAATGGAACGAAAAAGTAAACGTCAGTGATTTCATCAAAAGGAATTACACGGAATATACGGGCGACAGCTCATTTTTGTGCGGAGCCACCGAGCGTACAAAGGAGCTTATGGGTGAATTTTCAAGGCTTCTCGATGAGGAGCGCGAAAACGGCGGAGTTTTGTCGGTCGATACCGAAACTGTTTCATCTCTCGTCACATATGCGCCCGGTTATCTTGATAAGGAAAAGGAGCTTATCGTGGGTCTTCAGACCGACAGCCCCCTGCGCCGCGGCGTAAATCCTTTCGGCGGTATGCGTATGGCGCGTGAGGCGGCAAAGGCTTACGGCTATGAGCTGTCCGATAAAATCGAGGACGAGTTCAGATATAAGACAACTCACAACGACGGAGTATTCAGAGCCTATACGAGCGAGATGAGAAAGGCACGCCATATTGCGCTGCTCACCGGTCTGCCCGACGCCTACGGAAGAGGCAGAATAATAGGAGACTATCGCAGAGTTGCCCTCTACGGTATGGATACGCTTATCGAATTTAAAAAGGCAGATAAAATCGCACTTGAAAACAAGGATATGACCGAGGAGGTCATAAGGCTTCGCGAGGAGCTGCAAAAGCAGCTCAACTTTATGGAAATGCTCAAGCAAATGGCACAGATGTACGGCTACGACATATCTTCGCCGGCAAGCAACGCGCGCGAGGCTATACAGTGGCTTTACTTTGCATATCTTGCCGCGATAAAGGAGCAGAACGGAGCGGCCATGTCGCTCGGCAGGACAAGCACGTTCCTTGACATCTACATTGAACGCGACATCGATAGGGGAGTGCTCACAGAGAGCGGTGCTCAGGAGCTGATGGACGATTTCGTTATGAAGTTGCGTATGGCGCGTCATCTTCGCACACCCGAATACAATGAGCTGTTCGGCGGCGACCCTATGTGGATAACCGAGAGCATCGGCGGTATGACAAACGAGGGCAACACTCTTGTCACGAAAAATTCATACAGAATACTCAATACGCTTTATACTCTCGGCTCGGCTCCCGAGCCCAATATGACCGTTCTCTGGTCGCAGGGCTTGCCGGAAAGCTTCAAAAAATTCTGTGCCGAGGTTTCGGAGGACACCGACTCCATACAATACGAAAACGACGACGTTATGCGCCCGATTTACGGCGACGATTACGCCATTGCATGCTGTGTTTCCGCTATGCAGGTAGGCAAGCAGATGCAGTTTTTCGGTGCGCGATGCAACCTTGCAAAGCTTTTGCTTCTCGCATTAAACGGCGGATACGACAATGTTTACTGCGAAAAAATAGGTCCGCAGACTAACCCGATTGAGGGCGACAGGCTCGATTACGACGAGGTGGTTGAGAGGTATAAGACTTACCTTAAATGGCTTTGCAGGCTTTATGTCAACACCATGAATGTAATTCATTTTATGCACGATAAGTATGCGTATGAGAAAATTCAAATGGCACTTCACGATACCGATGTGCACCGCTTTATGGCATTCGGCGTAGCGGGACTCTCGGTTGCTGCAGACTCTCTTTCGGCTATCAAGTACGCAAACGTTAAGCCCATACGTGACGAAAACGGCTATATAGTCGATTTTGAGACGACAGGTGATTTCCCGAAGTACGGAAACGACGACGACCGCGTTGACGATATCGCAAAAGCATTGCTTGAGGACACAATAGCCGAGCTTCGCAAGACTCCGGCTTACAGAAACGCAGAGCATACGCTTTCGGCACTCACAATAACCTCCAATGTCGTGTACGGCAAAAAGACAGGCTCCACGCCCGACGGGAGAAAGAAGGGCGAGCCGTTTGCTCCCGGTGCCAACCCCATGCATAATCGCGAAAGGAACGGCGCGCTCGCGTCGCTCAACTCGGTTGCCAAGATGCCCTATTCACAATGCCGCGACGGAATTTCAAATACGTTTTCAATCGTCCCCGCAGCACTCGGCAAAACGAGAGACGAGAGAACGGCAAATCTTGTGTCGATTCTTGACGGCTATTTTAAAAACGGTGCACATCACCTGAATGTCAACGTTATGAACCGTGAAATGCTCGTAGAGGCTTATAATGACCCGACTAAATATCCCAATCTCACCATTCGTGTTTCGGGCTATGCGGTCAATTTCCACAAGCTCTCAAGGGAACAGCAGAGCGAGGTCATAAAGAGAACCTTCCACGAAACGATGTAACAATCAAAAAAAGAAAAAACGAACGACCTTTGACAGCCGGCTTAAAACCGACGGCCAAGGGTCGTTTTTTGTTATCGGATAATTTTCGGCGACTCTATTTTTCCTTTTTGACATATTTTATTATTGCCATACCTGCCGCCGCGCCGTCGCCCACGGCTTTTGATACCTGCAAAAGACCGCCTGTGCAGTCGCCTGCCGCAAAAATTCCCTTTACGTTCGTCATCATAGAATCGTTGACCCTGATTTTGCCGCCGATTGTTACCGCTCCTGCTTTTTGGGCGAGAGCCGCCGACGATGCCACTCCGTAGGCTACGAAAAGACCGTCGATTTTGACTTCGGTACCGT
>ERZ1026780.457-NODE-457-length-32696-cov-11.183113_pt1 | contig 32696 bp, 27 predicted proteins | sample MGYA00380126_ERZ1026780 | MGnify/ENA primary metagenome ERZ1026780 (study PRJEB33269, sample SAMEA4719762) | human gut metagenome | biome: human-associated habitat; feature: organic feature; material: feces | place: Cameroon | collected 2013-10 ... | reverse complement strand
GGTCTGCTTTACTCTAATAATTCAATTATGAGCAAAAATATTGAAACATAAGACACGACAAACGCTATATGGAGAAGCAGTAAATTATACCACTTGTTGTATTTTGACTTTTCGTAATAGTCAATTACTTTTTCACCTCTACCATTATGCCGATAATAAGCATAAATGAGTATCAGAATTATGCATAGAATTATAACATATGTAAAAAAACTATGATAAATCTGGTAATAGAAGAGTGTTATAAAAACTTTATTTATCGCGTATAAAGCGAAAATAGCAGGGAATGCAAATCCTATGATTCCGTCAGAAACACACCCTCTATCATTTGCATATCTACTTTTACTCCATACATAAAAATATAAATCAAGAATACTCATATATTGTTAATATCTAAAGATCTTGTTCTACCCAGTCGTAGAATTGTTCTCCCCAAATAGCATCAGCAAGTCCCAAACCAACAGATATAAAGGGACCAACCACAGGAATATAAGTTGATAAATAGGTAGCTTTTTTTCTCATCGCAGGCGAGTTTTTGTGTATTTAAGTGCAAATTTTAGTCATTATAATGATAAAACCAAATGTTATGGAAAACATAATAATGAAGTATATCAGTGCATAAAGCATTAAAATATACCATTTATTATATTTTGTATGTTCATATTGGGTTATTATCAAATCTCCAATGTTGTCTTTTTTATAGTATTTGTATATTGGCAAAACCAATATACATGAAACAATGATGTATACCAACACAGGAATTTTCGTTGAAAACAGTATTTCAAAAAGGAATCCAAAATCAAAACTTAATAGAAGAATCGGGAAAAAGAAAAAAAACGATCCCCCAAAAACATCTCCTTTGCCATCTGTGAGCCATTTGCTTCCAAGATAAAAATAGAAATTGATAATTTTTTTCACTGCTAACATCATATTACTTTTCTATCCAATTATAAAAATCTTCACCCCATAGAGCATCAGCAAATCCAAGCCCTACGGGAACAAAAACAATATCGCTCTTAACGTAATTCCTCAAGAAGAACACACAGATGATAATGGATATAATTTTATTTGTCATTGAAATGAGAATTATAAGGCGCGTTGTTTGAAGTTTGTTTTGTTAATTTGATTGTAAATTTAATCATTGTTTTTGTCTAAAGCAAAATATTTAGATGAAAAATGCGTGATTCCAAAGTGCCCTCTAATGGTTAGCCCCGACTGGCACACTTGAGGAGGGGGGGGACTGTGGGTGTGGTCGAAAAGCGAAATAAAGTGGTATAAATGTAAAAAAGTGTTTTTTGAGGGAAAATTTCGGTATTTTGGGCTGATTTTTGGCAAAAATCGGGATTATTAGCCGAGGTGCGATTATGAAAAATTAACACAACAACTCACAGGAGTAGCATCATTAACAGAAATTATGCAAATAAGCGTATTTTCAACAACACTTAACTATAAATTCACATTAATAAGTTTTTCAGTTCAAAAAAAAGGCACTACATTTGTACGACTTTCCACTTTTGAAGCGAAAGTTGAATAAAAATTGAAAATAAACGTTTTATAATAGACATTAATTATGGCAACAGCAACAGCAAAACCAGCTACTGGTAAACTTGGTATCATGGTAGTTGGCCTTGGTGCAGTGAGCACCACTTTCATGACTGGCGTTTTGATGACTCGCAAGGGTCTTGGCAAGCCAGTAGGTTCTATGACTCAATACGATAAGATTCGTGTTGGCCGTGGCGAAAACAAGAAATATCTGAAATATAACGAAATCGTGTCGATGCCATCATTGAACGATATCGTGTTCACAGCTTGGGACGTATATCCAGCTAACGCTTACGAAAGTGCTCTCAACGCACACGTGCTCAAAGAAAAAGACATCGAACCAGTGAAGGATGAACTTCTCGCCATCAAGCCTATGAAGGCCGCTTTCGACCACAACTACGCAAAGCGCCTTGACGGTGACAATGTGAAGCAATGCAAAGACCGTTGGGATATGGTTGAACAACTCCGCGAAGACATCCGTAACTTCAAGAAAGAAAGCGGTGTGGAACGCGTTGTGGTTCTTTGGGCTGCATCAACTGAAATCTATGTTGCTCCTGATATGAAGTATCACGGCACAGTGGCAGCTCTCGAAGCTGCTATGAAGGCTAACGATGTGGAACACGTGGCTCCATCTATGTGCTACGCTTATGCAGCACTTATGGAAGATTGCCCATTCGTGATGGGTGCTCCTAACACCACCGTTGATATTCCTGCTATGTGGGAACTCGCAGAAGCTAAGAAATTGCCTATCGCAGGTAAGGACTTCAAGACTGGCCAAACTTTGGTTAAGAGTGGTTTCGCTCCAATCATCGGCACTCGTATGCTCGGCTTGAACGGCTGGTTCTCTACCAACATTCTCGGTAACCGCGACGGTCTCGTGCTCGACGAACCTGCTAACTTCCGCACCAAGGAAGTGTCGAAGCTCTCTACTCTCGAATCTATCCTCGTGGGTGAAGAACAACCAGACCTCTACAGCAACTACTACCACAAGGTGCGTATCAACTACTACCCACCACGCGACGACAACAAGGAAGGTTGGGACAACATCGATATCTTCGGCTGGATGGGCTATCCAATGCAGATTAAGATCAACTTCCTCTGCCGCGACTCTATTCTCGCAGCACCTCTCTGCCTCGACCTCTGCTTGCTCATCGACCTCGCACACCGTGCTGGCCGCTGGGGCACTCAACGCTTCTTGAGCTTCTTCTTGAAGAGCCCACAACACGACTACACCGTTGACGAAGTGCCTGTAAACCACCTCTTCCAACAGTACGTGATGCTCAAGAACGCTATCCGCGAAATGGGTGGCTACGAAGCTGACGAAGAAATCGATTAATCTTCCTCGCGCATAAAATGTAAGATTTTACATACATTTCCTTAAATACTCGAAAATCGGGATTGCCTCATCATCAGGCAGTCCCGATTTTTTTTGGAAATGATATACAAGTTGCCCCTGCACAAACCAAAGGGACGGTTCTTTTGGTTTGTATATGCCAAAGGCATACCAAAAGAACCGTCCCTTTGGTTTGTGGTTGGCGGCATGGAAACTCGTTTCCAATGACGCAAAGCGCACAGTCGCACCGCCAAATGCGAAGCATTCCACATTGCCCCAAGGCTGTTTTTTATGTTTTTGTTTTTGATTCCATTCACAATTCGGCAACATTGCATAATCTATCCTCATGAATTTTCCACTGAACCGAAAAAATCCCTAACGGAATTTCATCGCATCTTCTTCGGAACAATATGCGTATCATTTCCTTTTTTTATTAAAATATAAGGTGTGTTACGGAATTTTTTTTATCTTTGCGTATAGGAAAAATTTGTATTTATAATTTAATCATTTAAACAATTTAAAACTTATGAAATCTGTTATCACATTGTTAATTACAGTGCTGCTGTCGTCGGTAGCCAGTGTGGCGCAGAATAACTTCGAAAATGGCTATGAATATGTGGATTTGGGGCTGCCCAGTGGCGCCATGTGGGCAACCAAGAATATTGGCTCGCACTCCCCCGTGGATATAGGCGACTACTACTCGTGGGGCGAGGTGGAAACTAAGGATAGCTACACCAAAAACACATACAAATGGGGTGTCTGTGACACCGAGGAGCATGTGCTGAAATACAACGACACCGATAAAAAAACGCGCCTCGACCCAGAGGACGATGTGGCAAAGGTGAAGTGGGGTGGACGCTGGCGTATGCCCACTAAGGAGGAATTTGAGGAACTATTGAACGCCTGTGAAGTGAACTTCGTCGCTTATCCTGATGACTCATCCTATAAAGTGTATGAAGTGAAAGGACCGAATGGGAATGCCATTTATTTTCATCTTTGTGGCTATATGACGATGGATAAAGTTCGCGACTACAATCAGCGTGCCTATTTTTGGTCGTCGGATCTCAACCAAGTGAAATCGGTTATTGGCTTTATTCCTAATGAAAGAGCAATCGAATTTACCCTCTATAACGATGGGCGCAAATGGGTGGGTAAGACCAGCAGATATATGGGAAACCCAGTTCGGCCAATGTTCCTTCCACAGGTGTCGACAGGCGTAGACCAAACTGCGATTGCCAGCGATTTCACTTATAAAGTGGTGTGTGGTGGCATAGTTTGTGACAGCGATTTTACCATTTATGATATTTCTGGCCGCGATGTCACGTCGCAGAATGGCTCATTGAGTGGGCTGTATATCCTAAAAGTGGGGGCTGTGGCGAAGAAAGTGATTGTGGCTCAGTAGCCCCATTGAGCAACAGCCATCGGAGATGGCGAATTGTGGTTAACTCCATGCAAGCTCGTGCGTTACGAAGTAACGTGCGAGCGCAGCTTGGAGAACTACAAGAATAAAAGGGTGAGCGTCGGAGACGGTCGGTCGTGGTCAGCAAATCAAATACCACAACCGACCCTCTCCGAGGCTCACTCATTCGTTGGCGCTATCTCCAAGCTGCGCTCATTCGCTCCTTTGGAGCTTCATTCGCTTGCATGGAGTTAACCACAATATGCCGTTTCCAACGGCTCGCAGTCACAACTCTGCATCAAATATCGATTCAGACAAAATTCATCTAAAGCCATTTCCAACGGCTCACATCCATTGTGCTGGGGTGGTGAAAAAATAGCCACAAATTCGGGGGCGAATTTGTGGCTTTATTTTATATAGTGTGTGATGGGTGCGCTATTTGGCGATGATGAGGTCGATGCCGAGGTCTTCGATGGTGGCGCGGTCTTTTGGCGAGATGCCAGCGTCGGTGATGATGATGTCGATTTCCTCAGTGTCGCCGATTTTTGCGAAACCGCGTTTGCCAAACTTGCTGGAGTCGGCAAGCACGATGGTTTTCTGTGCGGTTTGCATCATCTTGCGGTTGAGGTTTGCCTCACGCATATCGGTGGTTGAGAAGCCGAAATCGAAGTCGATGCCGTCAACGCCCAGATACAGCTTGCTGAAGGCGCAGTTCTTCAAAATCAATTCGCTGTATTCGCCCACCACAGAAAGCGAGCTGTGGCGAAGCATACCGCCGAGCTGCAAGATGTCGATGCTCTCGTGCTCCGAGAGTGTTTCGCTCACTTGCAGCGAAGCCGATACCACGGTGATTCTGCCGTTAGGCACGATATTGCGCGCCAATGCGTGAACGGTGGTGCCCGATGCCAAGATGATGGAGTCGTTGTTGGTGATGAGCTTTGCCGCTTCACGGCCGATAAGCGTTTTCTGCTCGGTGAAGAGTTTTTCCTTCTCGTTCACAGATCGATTATTGGTAAACGGATTGAGCATAATGGCTTTGCCGTGGCTACGGTAAAGTTTGTTTTCTTTCTCCAGTTCCGTTAAATCTTTTCGTATAGTGACCGACGACACCTGAAGGATGTCGGCAAGTTCGGTAACTTGTGCAGCCCCTTTTTTCAGCAGGGCGTTCATGATGATTTGATGTCGTTGCTCTTTAGTCATGTCGGTATTGCGTGATTTTTGGATTTTAGTTTTGTTTCGCAACTGAAATCCGCTCTTTTACCCTACAAAAATACAAAGAATCTCGCTGATTATGAAATTATAAATGAGAAATATATCTAAAAATTTGTCGTTTTTCAAAAAAGGTGCTAAATTTGTTGCGAAAAAAAACCAAAAAGGTTGCGAAACAAAAATGGCGACAACTATTTTTCTTTCGGTTACACTTTTTTCTATGAACAACTATAGATTTTATAACTAACTTTCAACCTAACAATAAAAACGTTTTTAGGGTAATGGATGTGAAACTGAAAAACAAGTATGATGTCATCGTAATCGGTGGCGGCATCACTGGCGCGGGTACTGCTCGCGACTGCGCTATGCGTGGGTTGAGTGTGCTGCTTATCGAGCGTTTTGACTTTGCTCAAGGTGCCACGGGCCGTAACCACGGTTTGCTGCACAGTGGAGCACGCTATGCTGTGACAGACCAAGAATCTGCTACAGAGTGTATTCAAGAAAACATGATTTTGCGTAAAATCGCAAGTCATTGTGTGGACGAAACCGACGGTTTGTTCATCACACTTCCAGAAGACGATTTGGCGTATCAAGCCACTTTCGTGGAATCGTGCCAGCGCGCAGGTATCAGAGCAGATATTATCGACCCCCAAGAGGCCAAGATTCTTGAGCCAGCGGTGAATCCATCACTTATCGGTGCTGTGAGAATTCCCGATGCCTCAATCGATCCATTCCGCCTGACCGTGGCGAATGTGGTTGACGCTCGCATACATGGTGCCGACGTGATTACTTACCACGAGGTGACCGAGCTGATTATCGACCAAACTCGTGTGGTGGGCGTGAAGATGCGCGACCAGTACACTGGCGAAATCCGCGAAGTGTATGCCGACCTCACCATCAATGCCGCCGGCATTTGGGGTATGCTCGTAGCCAAGATGGCAGGCATCACTGTTAATATGTTCCCGGCTAAGGGTGCTTTGCTCATTTTCGGACACCGTGTCAACAACATGGTGATTAACCGCTGCCGCAAACCAGCCAACGCCGACATCCTTGTTCCTGACGACAACGTGTGTGTGATCGGTACAACCAGCGACCGTGTGCCTATCGAAACTTGCGACGATATGCGAGTGACAGATGAGGAAGTGGAAGTGCTTCTCACCGAAGGTGCGCAACTCGCTCCAGCACTTGCCACCACACGCATCTTGCGTGCCTATGCAGGTGTTCGCCCACTGGTGGCAAGCGACCACGACCCAAGCGGCCGAAGCATCAGCCGTGGTATCGTGACACTCGACCACGCCACACGCGACGGTCTGGAAGGCTTCGTGACCATCACCGGTGGTAAGATGATGACCTACCGCCTGATGGCAGAAATGGTGACCGACCTCGTGTGCAAGAAACTTGGTGTGAACAAGGCTTGCGAAACAGCCACCACTCCACTCCCTGGCTCTGAGTCGAAGCCGTCGGAAGAAGAACTCCGCACATACAGCTTTGCCGACAAGGCAGCCGAAGGCCGCCACGGCACCTACACTAAGGAAATCGTTAAGCCTGCTGATGAACTCGACGAGGCACTCGTGTGCGAATGTGAGGGCGTTTCGGTTGCAGAAGTTAATTATGCCGTTAATTCACAGCACGTGAACAACATGATCGACCTTCGCCGCCGCACCCGTATGGGAATGGGCACTTGCCAAGGTCAGCTCTGCTCTTGCCGTGCTGCCGGTCTGCTCTGCCAAGGCAACCACGCCGATAAGGCTGCTGCCGACTTGGCTGACTTTATCGACGAACGCTGGAAAGGTATGAAACCAGTGGCTTGGGGCGCAACCCTCAACGAAGCTCAACTCATCACCATGGTGTATGAAGACCTCTGTGGTGTGAATCAGTTTGTAAAGGAAGGAGGTATGAAATGAAATTCGATACTATAATTATAGGTGGAGGCCTTAGCGGTCTGACAGCCGGATTGGCACTTCAAAAAGCCGGCAAGCGTGTGGCTATCGTGAGCTTGGGTCAAAGCACCCTGCACTTCAACTCTGGCACATTCGACCTGCTCGGCTACGATGCACAGGGCGCGGCAGTGAGCCACCCACTCGAGGCCATCGCTAAATTAGATGCCAATCACCCATATTCAAAATGTGAAAATGTAGAAGCCCTCGCCGACGAGGCTAAGGCACTGCTCGCCGAAGTGGGCGTGCGCACCACCGGCGACGCGAAAGCCAACCACTACCGCATCACCCCAATGGGCGCGGTGAAGCCAGCATGGCTCACTATCGAGGACTACGCCTCACTTGCCGAAGCCGACAAGCTTCCTTGGAAGAAGGTGGCGCTGGTCAACATCATTGGCTATCTCGACTTCCCTACCAAGTTTATCGCAGCCGGATTGCGTAAACTCGGTGCAGAGGTGGATGTGAAAGGTTTCACCATTCTAGAACTGGAGGCTGCCCGCAAGAGCCCTACAGAAATGCGTGCTTCCAACATCGCTAAGGTGCTGGGCAACGCCGATATGGTGAAGCGTATGGCTGCCGCTGTAAACGAACAGATTCAAGGCGGCAACTACGACGTAGCACTTCTTCCTGCCGTGCTCGGTATCGCCGATGCCACACTCAGCCAGCAGTTGAAGGACGAGGTGAAGTGCGATGTGCAATTCCTTGCCACTCTGCCACCATCGGTGCCAGGCGTGCGTGTGCAAACATTGCTCCGCAAGCGTTTCATCGCAGGCGGTGGCGTGCACCTCACTGGCGACAAGGCTATTGGCGGTGTGATTGAAGGCGGCACACTCAAGTGCATCAACACCCAAAATCTGACCGACACTTGCCTCAAGGCCGATAACTTTATCCTTGCAAGCGGCTCATTCGTGAGCGGTGGCTTGAACAGCAACTACGACGAAGTGACCGAAACAGTGTTCGGACTCGATGTCAACGCAGCCGAAGGCGGCCACGGACAGTGGACCAAGTATGGCGTGTATGAGGCACAGCCATATATGGAATTTGGTGTGGCTACCGACGAAAAGCTTCATGTGAAGAAAGATGGTAAAGTGATTAACAACTGCTACGCAGTGGGCTCGGTGCTCAGCGGACACAACCGCGTGAAGATGGCCGACGGCACAGGCGTGTCGATGCTCACAGCATTGCAGGCAGTGAAAAATATTTTAAAATAATCGACCCGATATGGCAGACTTACAAATCAATAGCGAAAGCGTTTTCAATTTTGAGCAGTGTCTGAAGTGCTCAGTTTGTACGGTATATTGCCCAGTGTCGGCAGTAAATCCAGCATATCCCGGCCCAAAGCAAGCCGGTCCCGACGGTGAACGCTACCGTCTGAAAAGTCCAGTGTTCTTCGACGAAAACCTCAAAAAGTGCTTGAACTGCAAGCGCTGCGAGGTGGCATGTCCACAGAACGTGAAGGTGGGCGACATCATTCAAGTGGCCCGCATGAAATACAGCACTCACAAGCCAAGCCTGCGCGACCGCATTCTCGCCAGCACCGACTTCGTGGGCACGATGGCAAACCGCTTTGCCCCAATCGTGAACAAGACTTTGGCTTTGAGCCTCACCAAGAGCGTGATGCACAGCACCATTGGCGTTGACAAGCACCGCCAGTTCCCTGCTTACAGCGCACAGCGCTTCGAAACCTGGTATAAGCGCAACGCCAAGGCTCAACAAGCACAATACAGCAAGCAAGTGAGCTATTTCCACGGCTGCTATGTGAACTACAACTTCCCTAAGCTTGGTAAAGACCTTGTGAAGATTATGAATGCTGTGGGCTACGGTGTGCAGCTGCTCGACAAGGAAAAATGCTGTGGCGTGGCTAAGATTGCCAACGGCCTATACGACCAAGCCAAGAAGCACGGCAGCATCAACATCAACTCCATTCGCAAGGCGAAGGAAGAGGGCAGAGTGACGCTTGGCACAAGCTCCACCTGCTGCTTCACCATCCGCGATGAATATGAGCATGTGCTCGGCATGGAATCAACCGACATGCGCGAAAGCATGACTTTGGCTACCCGATTCCTCTACCAGCTCCTCGACGAAGGCAAGATTAAACTCGCTTTCCGCTCCGACTACAAGAAGCGTGTGGCATACCACAGCGCATGTCACATGGAGCGTATGGGCTGGGTGTTCTACAGCACCGAGTTGCTCAAGATGATTCCAGGTGTTGACTTCACCATGCTCGATTCGCAATGCTGCGGTATTTCTGGTACTTACGGCTTCAAGCGTGAGAACTACGAAACCTCGCAAGCCATCGGTTCAGGCCTCTTCAAGCAAATCAAGGAAGTGGCACCCGATTGCGTGGCTACCGACTGCGAAACCTGTAAGTGGCAGATTGAAATGTCGACAGGTGTGCCCGTAGAAAATCCCATCAGCATCATTGCCGACGCACTCGATGTGGAGGCAACAATTAAGCTGAATTCATAATTAATTAATTTTGTAATACAATGAGGTCGGCATCGCGCGTGATGCTGTGGTGCCGGCTGAAATTTAAGCTGTTTTGATTCTATTGAAAAAACTTTATTGTTTTGGCTATATTTTTTGAGCCATTTTTGCATTAAAAAATTAGCATAATAGAGTCAAAATAGCTTAATTTTGTGCAACAGTTAGCTGATTATGGATTGCTGATCAAAATTAACAGTCGATACAAATAAATAATAACATAACTAAACTTAAAAAAATTAAAACTAAATTATGGCAAGTTTTTTAGCTCCTCCAGCAGCGAGACCTGCACAGACTGGCCCAGAAGCTGATGCAAAATACAAGAAATTGCGTTGGCAAGTCTTTATTGGTATTTTTATCGGCTACGCCGGTTTCTATCTCGTTAGAAAAAACTTCTCAATGGCAATTCCTATGCTTGCTCCTTTCGGATTCGAAAAGGGCGAGTTGGGTATCGTGCTTTCAATGAACGCCATCGCTTACGGATTCTCGAAATTCGTGATGGCAAGTATCAGCGACCGAAGCAACGCTCAGCGTTTCCTTCCACTCGGTTTGGTGTGCACGGCTATCTCAATGCTGTTTATGATTGTGCCAGTGCAATGGCTTGGCGCAGAACATAAGGGTGCGGCTATCGCTTTGATGGCAGTCCTCAACTTCCTCGTTGGTTGGTTCAACGGTATGGGTTGGCCTCCATGCGGCCGTGTGATGACACACTGGTTCTCAATCAAGGAACGTGGCACATGGATGAGTTTCTGGAACTGCGCCCACAATGTGGGTGGCGCACTCGTTGGCCCTATGGCTGTGTACGGCGCAATGTGGTTCGGCTCATGGTTCTATGGTGCTAACACCGACTACTACTTCCTTATCGGTACTTACGCATTCCCTGCCGCTGTGGCAGTGCTCGTGGCAGTGCTCGCTTACTTGTTGATTCGCGACACCCCACAATCTTGCGGCCTTCAATCAATCGAAGAATGGAGCGGCCACGCTGCTAAGAACTACAGCAAGGCTGATGAAAAGGCTCTTTCAGTGAGTGAAATCTTCAAGACTGTGCTTTCCAACAAATTGCTCTGGTACATTGCTTTCGCTAATGCTTTCGTGTATATGGTGCGCTACGGATGCCTCGACTGGGCTCCTACCATCTTGAAGGAACAAGGTGTGGACCTGAAGGAAGCAGGTTGGGCATATTTCGCTTATGAAATGGCTGCAATCCCTGGCACTATCTTCTGCGGTTGGTTGAGCGACAAGGTGTTCCAAGGCCGCCGTGCATTGCCTACCATCATCTTCATGGCACTCGTGGCTGTGGCTATCGTGGTTTACTGGCAATTCTTCAACAACTTCACCGTGGTGATTTGTTGCTTGATCGCTATCGGCTTCCTTATCTATGGTCCTGTGATGCTGATTGGTGTGCAGGCTCTCGACCTCGCTCCAAAGAATGCAGCTGGCACCGCCGCTGGTTTGACAGGTTTCATGGGTTATGTGCTCGGTACCGCTATCCTCGCCAACGTGGTGATTGGCTATGTGGCTGAAAACGCAGGTTGGGACTGGACATTCATTCTCCTGCTCATCGCTTGTGCGCTCTCAGTGTTCTTCATGGCACTCACCTACAAGGAAGAGAAGTATCTTGCAGAGCAAAATAAGAACTAATTATACCCTTCACATCCTATTAAAACTACTCTAATAATTATATAAACTATGGCAAATGATGTTTATGCCTCGTTAGGCAAAGACAGGAAGCGATTCCTGAATTGGCAATGGCGCATCATCTTAGTGACGATGATTGGCTATGCCGTGTTCTACTTTGTTCGCAAGAACATGTCTGTGGCCATGCCAGGTATCACCGCTGAATACGGTGTTACCAACAAGAGCTTCGGTTGGATTATCTTCGCCGGCTCACTGGTGTATGGTTTTTCACGCTTTATCAATGGTTACCTCGTTGACCGTGTGAAAGGGCGTATCGTAATGGCTGCAGGTCTGCTCCTCTGCGCATTGTCGAACTTCCTGTTTGGCTACGGTGCCAACTTGAGCGCCTTGTTCACTGGCGTGAATGAAGGACCCGACTTCGTGAATATGTTCATTATGTTGATGGGTGTGACCATCATCCTTAACCAATACTTCCAAGGTTTCGGTTATCCTCCATGTGCGCGTATCCTGCCACACTGGATTCACCCAAGCCAGTTGGCTACCAAGATGAGTGTGTGGAACTGCTCACACTCTATCGGTGCGGCTCTCGCTGTGGTGGCTTGCGGCTACATTATGGGCACAATGGGTACCGACATGACCCAAACCGACGGTGTGGTCAACACCATCATCAAAAACCTCACCACCAATGGTGTGGACCAGGCTCAGGCTGTGGAACAGGCTGCCACCTACGCTGCGCACATCGGTGCGTGGAAGTGGTGCTTCTATGCTCCTGCTTGCTTGGCTGTGGTGACTTCGATTTTCGTGTTCCTCGGCTTGCGCGACGAGCCTAAGGAAGTGGGGCTGCCCGACCTTCCCGACACTGGTCTCGGCGGCTTGAACGAAAACAAGAAGAGCGCAAAGGCTCGCAAGAAATTCGAAATGGAAATGGTGTGGAAAAACCGTTGGGTTTGGACATTCTGTATTGCCAACCTCTTTGTGTATGTAGTGCGTATGGGCGTGCTCGACTGGGGTCCTAAATTCTTGACCGAGGCTCGTGGTCTCGACATCAAGAGCGCAACCTGGACCACTGCGGCGTTTGAAATCGCTGGTATCGTGGGCACCTTGTTCGCTGGTTGGGCCACCGACCACATCTTCAAGGGCAAAGGTCACCGCATGTGCGTGATGTGCATGGCTGGTGCGGCAATCTTCATGACCATTTTCCGCTTCTTGCCAGACGACTGTGGCATCACCGTCACTGCCGCTGTGCTCGTGGGTGCAGGTTTCTGCATCTATGGTCCACAGGCACTTATCGGTATCGAACTCGGTAACCAAGCCACTAAAGAGGCTTCGGCTCGTGCCAACGGTATCGCTGGTATTCTTGGCTACCTCGGCTCAGGTTTGAGCGGATTGCTCGTTGGTTATGTGGCTGATGCATTTGGTTGGACCCGCGTGTTCGAAACCATCATCGTTGTTGCCATCATCGGTATGTTTGTGCTCATCTCAATGTGGGCTGCTCCACGCGATGGCTACGAACGTGCTTCTAAAATCAATTACGACGAAGAATAACCAATAATTCAATAAAAGGTGAATAGGGCACCGGTCGTCCTAATCACCTTTTTCCCTTTTAATACATTTTATAACTACAGCAATTATGGAATTTAATAAATACATGTCGCCAATGGGCGAAGAGAAGTTGATGGAGGCACTTGCCAAGATTAAGCATGTGGCACTCGACATGGACGGCACCATCTACATGGGCTCAACCCTGTTTCCCTACACCATCAAGTTTCTCGACACGCTCACCGCTAACGGCATCAGCTATTCGTTCCTGACCAACAACCCAACCAAGAGCCACAAAGACTATCTTTTGAAGCTCGAAAAACTGGGTATTCACGCCACCGATGAGCAAATGTACACCTCATCGCTCGCCACCATCGACTACATCAAGCAGCACTACCCCGAAGCAAAGCGCCTCTTCACCCTCGGCACTCCAAGTATGCAAGAGGAATTTGTGAAAGCTGGCTTCGAACTGTGTGCCGACGATCCTGCCGACCGTCCTGATGTGCTGGTAGTGGCATTCGACACCACTTTGGAATATTCACGCCTGTGCCGCGCCACCTGGTGGGCATCGAAAGCCGATATTCCATATATCGCCACCAACCCCGACTGGGTGTGCCCAACCGATCAGGAGGTGATTCTTGTGGACTGCGGTTCAATCTGCAAGGCGATTGAGGGCGCGTGCAAGCGCAAGCCCGACGTGGTGATTGGCAAGCCCAATCCAAATATGCTCTACTGCATTCGCGACAAATACGGCTACCAGAGCGACGAATTGGCAATGGTGGGCGACCGCATCTACACCGATGTGGCTACTGCTCAAAACGCTGGCTCGCTCGGAGTGCTCGTGCTCAGTGGCGAAACCACTTTGGAAACAGCCATCGCCAACGACCCAAACCCCGATTTGACAGCAGAAAATATCGAGGTGCTTGGCGAATTGCTCGTAAAATCGCGTAAAAAATAAAAATAATTGAAAAAACGCTTTCGTTTTGAAAAAAGTTTCGTATCTTTGCGAAGAATAAATTTTGCCTTTTATAACTAATGGCATAAAAAATTTATAGAAACTACGAAATAACCGAAGGCTTGTATAAACAATAACTACGAATATATATTACTCTAAAATATATAGATAATCACAATTTTCTATTAACTAAATTTTCAAAATTATGAAGAAATCAATCTTTACTCTTCTTAGCTGTGCTGCTCTTGCAACTCCAGCTATGTTTGCAGAAGAAGCAGTGGCTCCTGAAGCAATCGCTGAACCAACAGCAGAAGCTGTAGCAGAACCTGTGGCTGAACCACAAAGTGACTTTGCTGACTTCTTGAAGAAGATGCCAGTGAAAATCTCTGGTTACCTCCAAACTGGCTGGAACTACACCAGCAACAAAAACGCTTCTACATCTTCTTTCCAAGCTAAGCGTCTCCGCTTGCTCTTGGACGGTAAGGTGTCTGAAAACGTAGACTTCCGTCTCCAAATCGAAGCTTTCAACGGTATCGCTGGTTCTACCAACGGTAACGGTCAGAAGAACATCCAAGTGATGGACGCGTTCGCTACTTGGAAGATTTGCCCAGAATTCAAGGTTCGCGCCGGTCAATTCTACACTCCACTCGGTTATGAGAACTACGACATCTCTCCAGCTACTTTGGAAACTGTTGACTTCTCTAACATCGTTTACCGCATTGCTTGCCGCAACCCATATTCTTACAACTTAGTTGACTATGGTCGTGATCTCGGCGTTATGATCATCGGTGACATCGACAAGTACTTCCACTACGACTTCGCTGTGACCAACGGTTCAATTCCTTGCAAGGACGACAACAACAACACTAAGGACATTTACGCAAGCGTAACTATCAAGCCTTTCAAGAACTTCAACGTGAAGGCTACTTACAACTGGGGTGAATACAACCCACAAGCTCTCGCTGGTGGTGCTGCTCCTGGCCAAGGCGTTTCTAAGTACATGCCAATGAACCGCTTCGTTGTGGGTGCATGGTACAACGATCCTAACGGTCTCGACCTCCGCGCTGAATACGGTTTCATGAAGTCAGATAAGGGTGACAAAACTTACGTTGACGAACAAGGTGCTTACGTACTCGCAGGCTACCACGCTGGCAAGTTCCTCCCTATCGTGCGTTGGGACATGTACAAAGACGACGTGAACAAAACTTCTGCTGGTTGCAACTACAACCGTATTCTCGTAGGTTGTACTTACCAACTCTTCAAGAACGTGAAGATCCAACTCAACTATGGTCACTTCATGTACAGCGACAGAGTTGAGGAAGCTGGTGGTTTGAAGAACAGCGAACAAGTTCAACTCATGGGTCTCTTCAAATTCTAATTATCCTACTTGAAGTAAACTCTTAACCTAATTTTTATAAAACAATTTCATTAACTAAAAACTTAAAAAAGTTATTATGAAAAAATTAATGATTCTCTTGGCTGTTTGCTCATTTGGTTTGGCAAACGCTCAACACCTCGGTACTGAATACCGTTTGAAGAAAGTTGTTGAAGTTCCTGGCCGTCAAGGTATCGCTGCTGACAAGGACTACTTCTACGTATCTGACACTCGTGGTCTTTACAAATTCGACCGTAACTGGAACCTCGTTAAGAAGCGTGTTCAGACTAAGGACGCAAAGACTGGCAAGTTCATCGACCCATTGTTCAACAACCCAGATCCAGCTAAGGGTGGTGCTAACCACTTCGGCGACATCGACGTTTACGATGGCAAGATCTACACCGGTAACGAATATTTCAACCTCGGCCGTGGCGTGAACATCTCTGTTGACATCTACGACGCTAACACTCTCCAATATGTGGAAAGTATTCCTTGGCGTCCAGAATCTGGTCAAGTTGAAGTTTCTGGTGTTGCAGTTGACCGCGAACGCAACCTCGTATGGCTCTCTGACTGGGTTGACAGCCGCTATGTATATGCTTACAGCCTCGAAACTAAGCAATACTACACTAAGGTACAATGCCGTCCTGAACCATACTGGTGCCAAGGTATCTTCGTAGTTGATGGTACTATGCTTCTCGCTGCTGACGATGGTGAATCTACTTACCACATCGCTGACAACGTGTACAAGATGGACATCACTGGTGCTCCTTACACTGGTCTCGTTGACGGTACTGAACCTGTTAAGGATACTCCTTGGTCAGTTAAGACCGACAAGGCTGGTAAGGTAGTTAAGCGTACTGGCAAGATCGCTGGTGGCGCTATGGGTGGCAGAGTAGAATTGCTCCGCGAAATGACCGACTTCCGCCGTGCAGGTGAAATCGAAGGTCTTTGCATCGACCCAGTTACCGACGACCTCCTCGTTCTTAACAACCGTGGTACTCAAATCATCCTCGGTATGAGCCAAGGCCCATTCGCTAACGAAGGTTACACCAAGGAAATCCACGAAGTTTATATTTATGAAAAAATTAAATAATTCTCCCAAGAATTAATCTAACACAGATATAACTTCCGCCTCCGAGAGGGTTCACCCCCACTCGGAGGCATTTTTTATCCCCTCATCCACCAATGCCATCACCGAGGGCAGCCTGGGGACTGCACCCTCCCATTTAATCCGATTTTCACACCTATTTTATCCATTTAAACCCAATTTTCACCTATTTTTTTTAAAACCTCCATACCCTATTACTCGTTGACCTGTTGACTTGTTGACCCGTTGACTTTTATTAGGGTGTTTTTTTCATCCACAAATTTGCACAAATTTGCACGGATTTTTTTGTTGAATCTTGTTGAATCTGTGTGAGCTTTGGAAATTGGAGCACTCGGTGTACTCGGACATGCCCCACGACCATTCCATCAACCTCCGTGAGATTTAACATCATCAAAAGCAAAATCAGTGAGATCTGTGGGATTTGTGTGACCCAAGCCCCTGCCAAGTGGGGGTGATTTTGGTTATGTAGGGGAATGTTTGTAACTTTGTTGGGAGTTTTCTAATTATATTATTTGACGTATGACGGAAGAAGTGGCTGTGTTGGTCCCGATTTACAGGGACGCGCTTGGTGAATATGAGGAAGTTTCGTTGCGAAACATCGTGACGGTGCTGAAAGATTATCCTATTTTCTTTGTGAAACCTGCCTCGCTGGAGTTGGTTGAGGTGGGGAAGATGTTTCCGCAGGTGAAGCAGGAGTGTTTCGACGACAGTTTTTTCTCAAACATTCACGCCTACAACACGCTGATGCTCTCCACGGCATTCTATGAGCGCTTTTCACAGTATGAGTACATTCTGATTGCTCAGCTTGACACCTACATTTTCCGCGACGAGCTTCACCAGTGGTGCGCCAAAGGCTACGACTATGTGGGCGCGCCGTGGATAGTGCGCGACATCTACCGCAATCCGCTCATGTGTCTGTGCTCAAAAATCAAGAAATGCTATTGCGACATCACCGGCAAACCCAATTCGCAAATCACCGGCAATAAGGTGGGCAATGGTGGACTTTCGCTTCGAAAGGTGGAGTCGCACATTCGTGCCACTAAGCAGTTGCGCGCGCTCATCGAGCAATATCTGTCGCACGAAAAGTATCATTTGTTTAACGAAGATGTGTTTTTCGCTATCGAGCCCACCCGCAACGGGCTTGACTTCAAATACCCCGACTATCTCGAAGCCATGAAATTCAGTTTCGACAAACACCCTGCATACTGCTACAAGAAAAATGGCAATCAACTGCCTTTCGGCTGCCATGGCTGGAACAAAAAAAGAATGATTAAATTTTGGAAAAAAATCATTCCAGAAATTAGAAATTAGAAGTTAGAGGTTAAAAGATTGATTACAAGCTAAAAAGCATTCGTCTTAACTTCTTTAACTTCTTAACTCCTTAACTTCTAAAAAAACTATTTTTTCGTTGACCACATGGTCACTTGGCGAGCAGAATCCACATAGTAGCGATCTTCATCGTCGAGGTTCGCTGAATCTTGATACCATGGCAGGTGGAGCAGGCTGTAAGGCTCTGCCATGCGGTACGACTCCAGCGACACACGGCGGCTCAACCCGATGCGAGGGCGGTAGAGCGAAAATGTGGTGTCGATAGGCGCACGGTAGAGTGTGAGTCCATCTTCCTCGGTCTGTTCCTTAAAATATTTACTTTCAAAGTCGATTGCGTCCTGTTTGTGCTCGTAGCAGTCGGGCAAGTCGGTGATGCGAATCGACGGTGCGATTTTAAACGCCTTCTTTCGCTTGCATTTCAGGATATGGAACATGCGCTCCACCACGTCGGCAGGACATTCGGGCGAGAGTTGCACATCGGGGTCGGTGTAGATGTAATAGTCGGAGCAAAAACGCTTCCGCACCGGAGCGTATTTCCACAGTGCCTTAAATCCGTAGTTTTTGGGCAGGCGAATCACCTCAAACTGGCACTTGGCGTACCACTCCAGCAGTGGGGGATAGGTGCTCTGATTGTCGAGAATCACGATATTCGTGTAGCCGCGCGAGGTGAGCGAGTCGATGAGTTTCTTCAGCATCGTCAGGCGGTTGTAATTGTTGATAATGATGGGAATATCGTGCGCGTCGCTGATTTTTGATGGGCACAGGCGTTCCATCAGGTAGAAATAATTAGCACGAATCACATCCTTAGTGTGTCCAAAGAGTTCCATTAGCGATAGTTTGTAAAAAATGACGGTGCAAAATTACTATATATCCCTCAAGTATTCAAATTAATTGAGAAATAACCCTAAAACCCTCGTTTTTCTCTTTAGGTTGTGGCGTGTAATGTGCTGTGGGTTAGATGATTGGGTGGTATTCACATTATTAACACTTATTTTTAACATTTTTGTAATCATTTTTTGGTGTAATTGTTTTTGAAGAATGGTTTAAAAACCTTAATTTTGTAGTCTAATTTATTAGACTAAGATAACCGATTCAATGAGCAGTAATACTACTCATATTGCCAATCAATGTCAATAGCAAATTTAAATCAATTAATAACTAATAACAACTTTCTATGATGCATTTTAAACACGCGTTAAAATTCGCATGGTTGCTCGTTATGCTTGTGCTCACCACTTCGGTAGCGGCGCAGGATAGAGTGACAGGTACCATTTTCGAAAGTGACGGCAAAACGCCTATGATTGGCGCTACCGTTATGGAAAAGGGTACTAAAAACGGAACAAGCACCGACATCGACGGACACTTCTCTCTGAAGGTGAACGGCAAGAATGCTGTGCTTGTAGTAAACTCTGTGGGTTACAAAACCAAAACAGTGAAGCCTGTGAATGGTAAAGTTACTCTTACAATGGAAGAATCAAGCAAGATGCTCGATGGTGTGGTAGTGACAGCATTGGGTATCACTCGCGAACAGAAATCGCTGGGTTATGCTGTCTCCAAAGTCGACAACTCCGAACTCACCAAGACTTCAAGCGGTAACTGGCTGAACGGTCTGGATGGTAAGGTGGCTGGTTTGAGCCTCACTGGCGCAAACTCTGGTCCTACCGGTTCGGTGCGCGTTGTGCTCCGTGGCGACCAATCGCTCAACTATGGTGCCAACGAAGCCCTCTTCGTTATCGACGGTGTGCCTGTAACCTCTGGTGGTACTTCATCAGGTAGCGGTAGTAGCTACTCCAACAACGATGCCCCAGTCGATTTCGGTAACGCCGCTTCCGACCTCAACCCTGAAGACATTGAAAACGTGAGTGTGCTGAAAGGCCCTGCCGCTACTGCGCTTTACGGTAGCCGTGCAGCTAACGGTGCTATCATCATCACCACCAAGAACGGCCGCCAACGCAAGGGTGTGGGTGTGTCGATCAACTCTTCAATCGTATGGGAAAAGGCAAGCTACTTCCCCGACTTCCAAAAGGAATACGGTCCTGGTGGCGACCTCGGTTACAAAGACTTCTCTATCTGGAACATCGCAGCTGAAGACGCTCCCGACGGCGTGGCTGTGACCCGTAACTATTCTCGCTACGCATTCGGTGCAAGATACGACGCCAACCAAATGCGTTACCTCTACTCTTCTCGCAACTGGGAAGACGGTACCTATGAAAAGAAACCATGGGTTTATCAAGACGACTGGTTCTCTGGTATTTTCGAAACCGGTGTGACCTACAACAACACCATCACCATCGATGGTGGTAACGGCAAGGGCTCCAGCGCACGTTTGTCAATCACCGACACTCACAACGATTGGATTCTCCCTAACACTGGCTACCAAAAGCAAACAGTGAACTTCTCTGGTACAACCCAACTCAACAAGTGGGTGAAACTCAACGCTAAAGCCACCTACACCCACAAGTCATCCGACAATATGCCTGTGGCTGGTTATAGCGCATCCAACCCAATGTACTTGCTCGCATGGGGCTTCTCTTGTAACACTATTCAAGACTATAAGGACGAATATTTCCAAGGTCGCTTCACTCGCGAAAACGTGGAAAACGGTTACACCATCAACCCTTCAAACACCTACAACCCTTATCGCATTCTTTACGAAGCACTCAACGGCAACAAGAAAGACCGTATCTACGGTAACGTGTCGCTCAACATTAAGCTTCCAGTAAAGGGTTTGACCCTCGACCTCAGAAGCGGTCTCGACATCAACGACGAATTCCGCCAGTTGCAACGTCCATACTACTCTCCAGGTTATGAAAAAGGCTACTATCGCGAACAGACTATCCGCGACTACGAGTACAACCACGACTTCCTGCTCCGCTACGTGAACAACGAACTCGTGAACAAGAAACTCGGCATCACCGTGGCATTCGGTGGCAACAACATGACCCGCAGATGGTATCGCTCTTACATCACCCTCAGCGAACTTGGTGAACCAGGCGTTTACAATCCTAACAACACTCCTGTGGGTGTGAACCCAACTCCTTACAACAACAAGTCGAAGAAAGAAGTGAACAGTTTCTATGGTATGGCATCGCTCAGCTGGGCCGACACTTACTATCTCGACATCACCGGCCGTAACGACTGGTCGTCGGCTCTCGGCCCCGGTCACTGGTCATTCTTCTACCCATCAGTAAGTGCAAGTATCCTCGTGGACAAGGCACTCAACCTCAAGAAGCACGCTAAGTGGGTGGATATGCTGAAGGTTCGCCTCTCTTGGGCAAACGTGGGTAACGACACCAGCCCATACACTTTGAACGACACTTACAGCCGCTCTGCCACTTATTTCGGTGGCTACACCGTGCCAGGCAGCATTTCCAACCCATATATCAAGCCTGAAAATGTGGAAAGCTGGGAAATGGGTCTTGAGACCATGTTCTTCCAAAACCGCTTCGGCCTCGACGTGGCTCTCTACACCTCTTCAACCACCGACCAGATTATCTCTGCCGCTACCGACGCTATCATCGGTGCCACTTCTATGAAGATCAACACTGGTGAGATTCGCAACCGCGGTATTGAAATCGGCTTGCACGCTGTGCCAGTGCGCGCTAAAGACGTGCAATGGAGCATGGACATCAACTGGAGCCGCAACTGGAACAAGCTCGTGAGCTACCAAGACGGTTGGGATCCAGAAACTCCACTTCAATTAGGCAACAACGGTACCACCATCGGTAACCGTGTGTATATCTACTCTTATGTAGGTCAACAAATGAACGTGATTTACGGTAAGGGCTACCAACGTGCTCCTGAAGGCGCTACCTACACTGATGAAAACGGCAACACCGTGGACTGCTCAGGCCAAATTCTCGTGAACGCCAAGAATGGTTATCCATTGCTCGACCAGAGCCCAACTCGCCGCATCGGTAAGGTGGCTCCAACATGGCGTGGTGGTATGACCCAGAAACTCCGTGTGAAAGACTTCACCCTCAGCGCCACATTCTCTGCACAGATGGGTGGCCACTGCTTCTCAGTAACCAACTTCGCATTGAGCTATCAAGGTAAGCTCACCAACTCACTCGAAGGCCGTCAAGACGGTTTGGTGGTGCAAGGTGTGAATGCGGTGAAGAACGCCGACGGCACTATTACCTACCAAAAGAATACTGCCGTGACCGAAAACATCAACACTTACTACAGCTCTTACAAGTGGAACCGCGACAACGTGGAAGAAAACACCTTCAAGACCGACTTCTTGAAGTGTAAGGAAGTACGCCTCGACTACGCTCTTCCAAAGAGCATCTGCGCTAAGACCAAAGTGCTTCAAGGAGCATCTCTTGGTGTGTATGCTACCAATCTTTTCTGTATCACCAGCTTCCCAGCATTCGACCCAGAAGGCGGTTCGCTCAATGGTGCCAACATCACCAGCGGTATCGAAACCATGACCTTCCCAATGACTCGCTCTTATGGCGTGAATGTGAAACTTAGCTTCTAAACACTACAGAATTAATCAACACAAATTATGAAAAAGAAATTATTATATATGGGTTTGGCGGTGTTAGGCTTGAGTGTGATGGGCACTTCCTGCACCCGCGATTTTGAAGAAACAAATCACGACCCAAACAATATGATGCTCGGCGACTTGCAGAACCCTTATGCAATGTTCACCCCCACATTCTATGGCATGACCAACAACCAGTGGCAAAACTACAGCTATTTCTGGAACGACGAGCTTGTGCAATACACCACTTTCAGCGGCGGTGGCACTCGTGAAGAAAACCGCTACAAAATTGGTGAAGCCAACTTCTCAAGCGTGTGGAACGGCTATGCTAACCGCTGCACCAACATCATGCACATGATTGAATTGGCACAGAAGTACAACAATTCTGCCGCTGAGGCTGTGGGCTTGACACTCAAGGTGCTTTTGATGGAAAACCTTACCGCTATCTATGGCGACATTCCTTACAAGGAAGCGTTCCGTGGCCGTAGCGAAGGTATCATCAAGCCAGTGTTTGAATCACAAAAAGAGGTGTATGAAGACATGCTTGCCGACCTTGAGAAAGCCAACGAGATTTATGCCGCCAATCCTAAGACCGACGCCACTTTGGGCGCAGTTGACCAGATGTATGCCGGCAACTTGAAGCAATGGCGCAAGTTCAACAACTCGCTGATGCTCCGTTTGCTTTGCCGTGTGAGCGGTCGCCCAGAAATGAAATCAGGCGAGCGCATTCAGGCAATGATCAACGACCAAACCAAATATCCAGTAATCTCAAGCAATGCCGACAATGCTACAGTGCAACTCACCGGTATTGACCCATATTTCAGCTATTTCCACAATAAACTGAAAACCGACTTCACCGGTAGTTCTTACAAGGCAGCTGAACAGATGATCAAGATGACCGTTTACACCGACGATCAAGGCATTCAGTCGTACACTGACCCACGCCTCCCAATCTGGTTCAATGAAGGCAACGACGGCTGGAAGGGCGCTATCTCTGGTGGTACGCCTGACGAACGCAACAGATCAAACGTTGGTGCCGCTCAACTCAACTATGAGGTGTTTGTGCGCGACGATGCCCCTGTTTACTTTATGGACTACGCCGAAGTGCTCTTCATTTTGGCTGAAATGGAACAGCGTGGCGAAATCACCCTCGACCAGACTCCTCAAGAACTTTATGAGGGTGCTGTGAAGGCTTCGCTCCTGAAGTGGGCTCCTTGGGGATTGTATAGCGCAACTCCATGCTACATCACCGACGAAGACGTGACCAAATTCCTCGCTTCCGACCTCGCTAACTGGGACAAGGCTGAAAACAAGCTCCAACTCATCGGCGAACAAAAATACCTCGCCCTCTTCTGGACTGGTATGGAAGCATATCACGAAGTGCGCCGCACCGGCTACCCTGTGCTCACTATCGGTAACGGTACCGACTTCAACGACTACAAGTACCCTCAGCGTTTCGCTTATCCTAACACCACCGTGGCCAACAACCGCGAAAACGTGGACGCAGCCCTCGCTCGCATGGGTGGCGACAACACTATGAACACTCCTGTATGGTGGAGCTATTCAGCCATCACAGGTAATGTATTATTCCCTTATAAAGAACATTAATGGTTATGAAGAAATATATGAAATCTCTGCTGCTTGCCGCTCTTTCAGTGGTGGCAGCGATGGGCTTCACAGCTTGTAGCGACGACGATAAGTTTACAGGCGACCCATATTTCACTCTTGAAGGCTTGGAGAATATGACCTACGACTTCAATTACGAAGCGGTGGACACACTTGCCTATTCAGAGGCTAAGAAGATTGTGGTGCGCAGTAATCGCCCATGGAAACTCGTTTGCCAAAGTGAAAACGGCTGGTGCCGCGTGTTCCCAACCGAAGGTGAAGGCGACGGTATTATCCGCCTCTCAACCGTAGAGAACAAGAAGCCCGACACCCGCGACATGGTGTATAAAATCTACCTCGACGGTGTGGAGCAACCTGTGCCTCTCACCATTCGCCAAACCGGTAGCGAGCCTTACATCAAGCCATCTGCCAACAGCATCACCATTGCGCGTGAAGGTGGCGCCATTCCATTCTCAGTGCTCACCAACGTGCCTTACACCTATGAGGTGCGCCCAGTGAAGGACGGCGACGATGTGAGCTGGATTACCGTGACTCCAAGCGAAACCGACCCCAACTCTGTGATGCTGAACTGCACCGCCTCTAACAAGGACCGCTTCGCAGTTCTCCATATCCAAGGCACTGGCAACTACACAGACCTCAGCATTGATATTCCAGTCACTCAACTTGGTGCGCTCTTCTTCGAAAACTTCAGTTGGATGAACCACTCCGATACCAGTATTCTTGGTTGGAATACCGACGGTGAATCGAATGCTCGCTTCGACAAGTGGACCGAAGAAGAACTCTCACACGGCTGGACTTCACGCAACAACTTGTGCTATGGCCGTCCAGGCTTCTTGAAACTGGGTAAAACTGGTTATGGTGGCGACCTCGTGTCACCAAAGATTCCTGAAATCGGTAACGGTATGGACATCGCTGTAAGTATGCAGCTGGTGGGCTATTGCACCAAGGGTGGTACACTCGACGATGTGCAGGTGTATGTAGGTGTTCTTGGTCCTGGTAAGGTGACTAAGATTATCGGTGGCAACGGCGGCGAAATTATCAACGGCGTGCTTTACTGCGATGAAAACAAGGCTCAAATCGTGCTCAACGATGTGGCTTCATTCATGCTCACCGACGACAACCACTTCAACTACACTACCGACCCCGACGGCTTGCTCGTATGGGAAAATCCTAACACCAACTACACCATCTATGTGGACGGTGCTACAAGCGACACCCAAATCGTGATTCTCGGTGGTGCATTCGATGTGCAGCTGAAGACTATCGGCAAGGGTAAGAACCGTATCTTTGTTGACAACTTCAAGGTGGAAGGACGCTAATATCCGTCTTTAAAAATTTTAAAGTGGAATTAAACCAATAAACGACTGGCAAAGTCATTGATTTGGCTTTGCCAGTAATTTTTAAAAACATAAAAGATTTTATGAAAGCATTAAAAGCAATCGTTTGTGCAGCTGCGGCTATGCTCAGCCTCGCAGCTGTGGCTCAAAAGCCACTTGTGGTGGCTCACCGTGGCTATTGGAAAACAGGTAAGGGCATCAAGATGCAAACTGCCACCGAATCGGCACAAAACTCTATCCGCAGCCTCTGCAAGGCAGACTCTATCCACTGCTGGGGCTCGGAATTCGACATTTGGATGACAAAAGACGGTCAGGTGTTCATAAATCACGATGCCACTATCAATGGTGTGGAAATCCAAAAGTCACTCGCCAAGGACGTGGCTGGTCAGAAAGTGCCTAACGGTGAATACATCAGCACACTCGACCAGTATTTGCAAGAATTCACCAAGCACCCCAACATTCAGGTGGTGCTCGAAGTGAAGCCTCACGCCGACCTTATCCAAGAGTCGATGTGTGTGATGAAAGCCCTCGCTTTGGTGAAGCACTACGAATTGGAGAACCGCGTGACCTACATCACTTTCTCTCCAAACGCTATGTGCGAACTCATCAAATATGCGCCTAAAGGCACTGAGGTTTACTACTTGAATGGCGAAATGCCACCAAAGAAACTGAAGGAAATAGGCGCTGCCGGCATGGACTATCACTACAAAGTGTTTATGGCTCACCCCGAATGGATCAAGGAGTGCCACGACCTCGGTTTGAAGACCAACGCTTGGACCGTAAACAAGAAGGAAGACCTGCAATGGTGCATCGACAATGGTATCGACTTCATCACCACCAACGAGCCAGTTCTTCTCCAAAAAATGCTCAAATAAGCATCTCCGATAATTCACATATCAAGCCGTTCCTGCCTCCGTCAGAAACGGCTTGCTTTTTTCATTTTTTTCTTGAAAAAAAACTGGGTTTGTTGTGGGAATTGCGAAATATCACTATTTTTGCGATTTATAAATTCAAGATTTTTTTGATACATAATTTTACTCAACCCCTGAATGAAAAATCAAATGATGATGGCAGTGGCTACGCTGATAGCCTCAACTGCATTTACCGTTTCAGCACAAAGCGTGCCTGTAGAGTCAATCACAATCACCCCAACAAGTGCAAAACTCGCCGTAGGTGGCTCCCGCACCTACAAGGCTGAAATTCTTCCTGCCGAGGCCGCTGCTGGCGCCACGGTGGAATGGACCTCGTCGGAACCTCGTGTTGCCACTATTGCCACTATTGCCGCTAATGGCAAGGTGCGTGGCATGGCACCAGGCGTGACTGTGATTCGTGCGACCTGTGGCGACAAGTCGGCAGAACTGTCGCTCACCGTGGCATTGAAAGCCCCAAAGGTGGGCAACTATTTGTTCTCTGATGGCACTTGGGAACAAGGTGCTGTGGTAGAAGGCAAAACTTGCGTGGGTATGATTTACTATATCAATGCCGATGGCAGAACTGGCAAGGCTGTGAGCCTCGATGAAGGCGAACAACTCAGCTGGTCGAAAGCCACCGTGGCTATTCCTGCCGCTACCGATGTGATGGATGGTGCCACCAACTGCGCCGAAATCGCAAAAATCCCCGACTGGGCAAGCGGATTCCAAGCCGCCAACTGGTGCGTGTCGAAATCCAACGAAAATCTGAAATGGTATTTGCCTGCCGTTGATGAGATGCGTCAGCTTTTCGCTGCTTCGTGTGGACTCGTTTGGGTGGAAAAAGATGCCGACGAGAGCAAAGGTCAGGTCAACAACTGGACCGGCAATAGCGTGACAATGGTGAACAAGGACGGCAAGCCCGACACCAACCCTTATCCTGATGCTCGTGCGGCGTTCAATGCCAATCTTGCCAAGGCTAAAGGCGTGGCACTCTCTGCCGACAAATATTGGACATCTACCATGATGAGCAACGATTTGGTGAACTTTCTGTCGTTTGAAGGTGGATATTCAAATGGCCAGCCCAAGCAGTATTTCCATGTGTGTCGCACCCGTGCCATCACCTCATTCCCCGACCCAGAACCAATCGTGCCAGTGCCCACCTCTATCACCGAAGTGAAGAAGAATGGCGCACTTGCCGTTCAGGTGACAGCAGGCGTAGCCACCCTGACCGCTCCAAAGGCTATCAAGGCAGTGGATGTGTTCACGCTGATGGGCGAAAAGTTGGGCGTTGATGCCAATATCAGCGGCACCCAAGCCACCCTCACCCTCCCACAAGGCTCCCTCTGCCTCGCAGTGGTGACAATGGCCGACGGCACCCAAGCCACAGCCAAGCTCCTCGCTCGCTAATCCCCCTCCATTCCAGATACAAACAAAATATATCCGTCCACCCAAGGCGGATATATTTATTTTATGACAGTCGCATCACAACGTAGGGACATCCCTTTGGCATGTTTCGGTGCAATCGGCATTGTGTTAACGCATTTGAAACATGCCAAAGGCATGTCCCTACGCTATGGCGTTGTCGTTTTGAGTGATTTGCACCACTCTCTTGTGCTTTTTGTGGGGGATAGTGGTGGTGGAGTGGGGGAAAATCACTAACTTTGTAAATTCGACTTAAAATGTAATAGATTTTTCAATATGGAAAATAAGAAAACGAAAAAATTGAAGCCGTTGGCTGGTATGACGCTTGATGAATTGCGTCGCGTTACGTCGTCTTTGGGTATGCCAAAGTTTGCTGCCACCCAGTTGGCTCAATGGATATATGGCAAGCGTGTGACCAGTTTCGACGAGATGCTCAACATTTCGAAGGCCAACCGTCAGCGTCTTGAAGCCGAATATTGCGTAGGACTCTATGTCCCCGAAAGCGCTCAAAAGAGCGAAGACGGCACCGTGAAGTATCTTTTCGATGCTGGAGAAGGCAAGAAAGTGGAAAGCGTGTATATTCCCGACGACGACCGTGCCACCCTCTGCATATCGTCGCAGAAGGGCTGTCGCATGAACTGCTATTTCTGTATGACGGGCCGCCAAGGTTTCCATGGCAACCTCACCGCCAACCAAATCATCAACCAGGTGTTGAGCATTCCCGAAACCCACACCCTCACCAATATCGTGTTTATGGGTATGGGCGAACCCCTCGACAACCTTGATGCCGTGCTGAATGTGATTGAAATTCTCACTTCGGATTGGGGCTTTGCGTGGAGCCCGAAGCGTGTGACTGTTTCCACAGTAGGTGTGAAGCCTGCTCTGCGCGAACTGGTGGAAAAAACACAGGTACACATTGCTGTGAGCGTACACAATGCCGTGGCAGAGGAGCGCCAGTCGATGATGCCACTCGAAAAGGTTTACCCAATCCGCGATGTGATGGATATGCTCGGCGAATACGACTTCGCCCACCAGCGCCGTTTGTCGGTGGAATACATTATGTGGCAGTGGTTTAACGACGACATCAAGCACGCCGAGGCACTCCGTGAAATCATTCCCGACGAGCATGTGCGTGTGAATTTGATTCGCTACCACCTCATTCCCGAAATTCCTAAACTGCGCACAAGTAGCGACGAGCGTATGGCGCAGTTCCGCGACTATCTGAATGCCCGTGGCATCACCTGCACCATTCGCCGCAGCCGTGGCGAAGACATTTCCGCCGCATGTGGTATGCTCGCCGGCAAAGTAAAATCCCAAGAAGAATCAGCTAAGCCACAGAAGCGATAACGGCAACCGCCGCTTCGTTTAGTAAGATTTTTCAGGACGTATCTGTAGGAGCGCACAGCTTGCGCATTAATAGTGCTATGCTCAGATAATTAAATCTGTGCGCCCCTGCATAAAATCACTTTACGCATAGCTAATTATTATTGCCACTCATTTAAAATCTTCATTATCAGGTTAACAATGAAACGTATTACATTTATTTTTGGGCTTTTGCTGTTGGCGGCTTTTGCTGGTCTGGCAGCGAAGCAACCGGCTGATTATTACAAGAAAGCCGAGGGAAAGAAGCAGAAGGCACTCCTTTCGCAACTCTGTTCCATCATTTCCGCAAACACGAGAGTAATCTCTTACGAGAATCTTTTTGAAGACGCCTATCCCTACACCGATGCCGAAGGAGGCTATCTCATCGACATGTATAGCAATGTGAAATACTCGGTGAAAGATTCTCGCATCAATAAGAGTTACAGCAGAATAGGACAGTCGATAAACCGTGAGCACTCGTTCCCACAGAGTTGGTTTAACAAGCGCACGCCTATGAAGAGCGACCTTTTCCACGTTTATCCTACCGATGGCTACGTCAACAACCAGCGCAGCAGTTATCCTTACGGTGAATGTGAGGGTGGCACTCGCTTGTCAAACGACGGCTACTACGGCAAGGGTCGCTTGGGTCATTGCTCCGCTCCAGGCTATTCCGGCACCGTGTGGGAACCTGATGATGAATACAAGGGCGACTTTGCGCGCACCTATTTCTACATGGCAACTCGCTACAACACACAAATCGGCAGTTGGGTGAACAACGGCACTGCTGGCACCATTCTCGACGGCACCAGTTATCCAGTGTATCAATCTTGGTACTTGAATTTGATGCTCAAATGGCACCGTCAAGACCCTGTGAGCGATAAGGAAATCAAGCGCAACGATGCCGCCTACGACCTCCAGCACAACCGCAACCCATTCATCGACCACCCAGAACTGGTGGAATATATTTGGGGCGACAAGCAAGATGCAGAATGGTATGAGGGCTTGACTGGCGACGATCCACGTATCCCCCTGCCAGTAAATGGCTCAACTGTGGATTTCGGCACCAACTACACTGGCTCTACCGCCAGCCAAACCATCGATGTGAAGGCGCGCAACATCACCGACAATATCACCGTTACGCTCAGTGGCGCAGGTTTCACCACCTCTACCACCACTATTACAGCGGCTCAAGCCATAGAGGGCACCAGCATTGTGGTGACCTACTGCAGCCCAAGCCACGCCGAGGCGCAAGGCACGCTCACCCTCACCGCTGGCGCACTGAAATCGGTGGTCAATCTCAAGGCTCGCGCCATCGACATGATGGAGGCTAACGAGGCCACCAACGTCACCGCCACCTCGTTTAAGGCATCGTGGGTGCCTGTTCAAGATGTGCAGTCCTACACCCTCTATGTGAGCGGCAAGGGCATCACACCTCCACCATCGGGCGATGCGAAATTGCTGCTCGACGAAGACATGAGTGAGGGCACCACCAAATGGCGCACAGCAGGTGCCACCTACGACGAGAGCACCGCTTTGCGTTTGGGTTCGGGTAAGGCCACAGGCTCTGTCACCAGCCCAGCCATCGACCTTTCGGCATCAGCAGGAGTGACCACCGTAATGGCAAAAGCCGCCTCTTACGGTACCGATACCAGCGTGGAAATGAAAATCAGCGTGCTCAACGCAGAAGGCAATACACTTGAAACAAAAACCTTGACTTTGAAGAAAGATGCTGCCACCTATACCGTGGTGCTTAAAGGCGCTGCCGAAGGCGTGAATAAGGTGAAAATTGAAAACCTTGCCACTAAAAAGCGTGTGCTGCTCACCAATGTGAAGGTGTATGCTGGCGATGCAAGCAATGCCCAGTCGGCTCCTCGCAAGATGGCTGTGGAAACTGGCGACAGCGTGCAGCGTGAAATCACCGGCATCACCGATGCGTTCTACACCGTGAAGAATTTGGCAAAGAACGGCACATTCAAATATCAGGTGAAAGCCGTTTACACCGACGGCACCGAATCCGACTATTCCGATGCTGTGGAAGTGGTGCTGAAAGATGCTGAACACAAACTTGGCGACCTCAACGGCGATGGTGCGATTGACGTGAGCGATGTCACCGCCCTTATCAACAAGATTTTGGGCACGGTGGATTTGCCACTCGAACGCTGTGACCTCAACGGCGACGGCGAGGTGAATGTGACCGATGTCACCACCCTCATCAATATGATTCTCGGCTAACGAAGAAATAGCAAAATCATACCTCACAAGCACCTGTCGAAACCCCTCGGCAGGTGCTTTTTTTGGTGAGAATTGTAGAGGAAAATCGTGGCGTTTTTTGTGGATTTCTAAATTTTTCTTAACTTTGCCATGCTCTGTAGAGCGATTATAAAGACTAACACCTAAGCAATTATTTTGAACAATGAGTTTAAAGCAAAAGATTCGAGTATTTCTGGTTGGTAACGACCCTGTGATTGATTGGAAAGTTCAGGCAACGACGTGGTTTAGCATCTTGTTGGGCTGCGTGTGTATGTCGGTAGGTTTCACTATTTTTATCAACCCTTACAATATTGTGCCTGGCGGTGTGTATGGTTTGAGCATCGTTATGCACAACATCTTCCCGTCGATTCAGGTGGGTTATTTCGGATATATGTTTGATATTCCGCTGCTCATCACCTCTATGGTGATGCTCGGTAGTAAGTTTGGTGGTCGCACCATCGTGTCGGTGTTGCTCACCCCATTCTTGATGAACACTATCGAAGCCCTCTCTTATCCCACCGAGGAAGCCCTCCGTGCGCTCGACCCTGCTCAGTTGCTTGGCGGCGTGGTGAACATGTCCGACCACTTGATGCTCACCAGCATTGTGGGTGCGGTGTTCATCGGTTTGGGTTGCGGTTTGATGGTGCGCGGTGGCGCTACATCAGGCGGAACCGACGTAATCAGTATGATTATGCAGAAATACCTCCACATTCCATTCTCTACCGCCATTCTCATTTGCGATGGTATGGTAGTGGCATTCGGTTTGGTGGTGATTGGTTTCGGTGTGGGTACCGAGGCGCAAGATGTGTCGTCGCCATCTTGGTTGCTGTCGTTCTACTCGCTCATTGCGGTTTACGTCACTTCACGCACCGTGGCGTATGTAATCAACGGTAGTGCCAACGATAAAATCATCTTCGTTATTAGTGGCAAGGAAATGCACTCGCTCCACGATTATATTTTGAAAGACCTCGACCGCACAGCCACCGTGATCAAGAGCCACGGCCTCTACACTGGCAACGATAAGGAAATGCTCTTCCTGGTGGTGGGCAGCCGTGAGGTGATGTCGGTGAAGCAGCAAATTCGCCTTGCCGACCCTGCCGCGTTTGTGGTGGTGACCGATGCCTACGACATCTACGGCGAAGGCTTCAAGCCTCTCCCATTAGAAGGCGACATCAACCCCGAATAATTCTCCCTAAAAGAATAACATCCCATCCAGCACAGCCTTGCCCACCCACTCACGGTGAGCAAGGCTTTTTTTCGTGCCACCATAAAAAATGATAACGCTATAACGTAGGAACATGGGTTCAGTGGTTAAATACTGGGGGCACAGAAACAAAAACATAAAAAAAACAGCCTTTTAGCGATGCCAGTGCTTCGCACCTGTCGTTAGTGCTGCGGTATGTCTGATTTCAAGCAGAGGCTTGAATCAGCCACACCACACCCCTAACGCCGCC
>ERZ1026780.456-NODE-456-length-32766-cov-7.639785_pt1 | contig 32766 bp, 24 predicted proteins | sample MGYA00380126_ERZ1026780 | MGnify/ENA primary metagenome ERZ1026780 (study PRJEB33269, sample SAMEA4719762) | human gut metagenome | biome: human-associated habitat; feature: organic feature; material: feces | place: Cameroon | collected 2013-10 ... | reverse complement strand
GAGACAGATTATGGCTAAATTAACAAGAAAATCTTATAAAAGAAAGAAAATCGCTTTTGCAGCAGTTATCTTAGGTGGCGTTGCATTGGTTTCCAGCGGCTTTGCTGCATGGGTTTTGTCGCAAGATAAAACCGCAAATGGCGGTGGTGCTTTCACCGTCGGAAAAGTAGAAGATGGTTCTTTGGAAATGGAAATTACCAGCGAGCTTCTTCAAAAAGAAATGGAATCCAATAACGTTAAGGATAAATGGGTTCCGGGCAACCCTTCCGATGGAAGTGATAAATTTGTTTTTGATTCCCAATTCAATGATAAAGAAGGCAGAGTTAAATACAAAGCGGACACAGACGAATATGAACAGTTAAGCATTCGATACACCGCCAAAATAAGTTCTGAAACCGATTCTTTTGACAAGTTGACCATCAATATGGACTCTAATACTTGGGTTGATCAACATGTTACCAATGATGAAATAGTTGCGCCTGATTGTTACAAAAACGATTTAATTATAGGCAGGACTGGAACCGATGTTGCTGAAAGCCTCCGCGTTTCTTCGGAAAAAGACACGAGTGCAAATAAAAATGTTTGGACCATCCAAGCTACAGTTTCGTTCGAATGGGGTAAAAAGTTCGATGGATTAAATCCTTCCGTTTATTATGATAAGGACTATACCGGTACGACTGGATACGATTATGTAAAACCAACAAAGGAAAATGGAAATAAAGAAAGTGGGACCCCAAAGGGTGCTGATATCAAATATGCCGATATGAAAACGGTTTTAGATGGTCTTTTTGCTGAAGACATTCCTCCGTTTACCATTACGTTTGTGGCTCACGCAAAATAATCTAATAACCTATGTCAACCACCGAGATCATTGCTTTAGTAGCCACGTGTATTGGGGTTATAAGCTTTGCTCTTGTCATCACGATTCTTTATAAAAATTATATCGGTAAGACTCTTTCTGAGACTGAAGATGGTCTTAGAGATATCGAGTTAATCGATACGATGATTTATGAAGGGGAGAAACGTGTTCAAAGACGTGAAAAGGCACTTTCTATTACGAAAAGTGCCTTCTATTATGTCTTCTTGGTACTCGCTATCCCTTTTCTCGGATTTGCTATATATTCTCGTATCACCAACGGGGTGGTAATGATTGGAGATTCTTCCGCTATGGTGGTCGCTTCAGGCTCCATGAGTGAAAAGAATCCCTCCAATGATTATCTTGTCACCTATGGTTTAGACAATCAGTTTAAAACCTATGACTTGATCACCCTCAAAAAGGTGGATAACGAATATTCTTTACGCAAATACGATGTTATCGCTTATCGAAATAACAAAAACATGAACATCATCCATCGTATCATCGAAATTGATACAGTGGATGGTGTACTTCGTTACACTACGCGCGGGGACGCGAATAATGCGACTGATTCATACAAACCAACATTCGAGGATGTCATTGGAAGATACACTGGGAAAAGGATCCCTGTCGTAGGAATCTTCATCTCCTTCTTCCAAAGCTATGCTGGAATTGTCGCGGTTTGCTCTGTCGTCTATTGCCTTTGGAGCATTGATAGACAGAATAAGAAACTCGAATTCGCTGAAGAAGATAGAAAAGAGATGCTAGAGCAAGTCTTTGACCTTCCTAGCATGAATGAAAACACCTATCAGGAAATGGCCAGCGACGTCGAATCGAAAATCTATTACCAAGGATTTTGTTATCAGTTCAATGACAAAGGCTTCATCGCCAAGAACGAAATGAGCGAAGAAGAGAAAAAAGAATTCGATGTCACCAACCTAACCAAAGTGGAAAAAGACGGGGATAAAGAAAAGAAAACCATCTTCTCTTCTCTCCTTCATAAATTCACGAAGAAAGAAACCCAGCAAAATAAGGAGGGGGAAGAAAATGAAAAAGAAAATGATTAGGCCATACCTAACAAGAAAGAACCTAATACTCATTGCAATTATGGGTATTTATGCGGTTCTTTTTGCTTTTACGGGACTATGTTTAGTCGCCGATGGTAAAGTATTCTCGTTAGATAACCCATTACTTGCCTTAGGAAAAGGCATGGGATATACGCCAATTGAAGTAGCGGAAGGTGGAATGACAATGGTCGTTGTATCCATTCTTCTTATCGCGGTGTATATCATTCTCCTTACCTTTATGTTGGTATATATCCGTCGCTTTGCGGTGATTAATAACATCAAGGGAAGCAACAAGAAACTCATCCTCGTCTATGTCGGAGCTGTTCTTGTTAGCATCCTTCTCTCCTATGGTTTATCCGTTATTATTGCTGCTGCTCAAGGGAATGGTGCTTCGATAGCACCGATGTCCTATGTGCTTGGCTATGCTTTAGTGGTATCCCTTTTAGTATCCTTTGCCTTAGCTATCGTTATTGGTGCTATCGCCATGCTTATTGTCAACATCCATTTAGTTGATAAACCATATCGTTTCTTCTCTTCCGATGAGAATGAAAAACTTGAAGATATGGACGATAGTCAAAACGAAGACGTCTCTTCCTCTTTTGATAAAGATACAAGCACGAATAACTTAAATGGTGGGGCAACCTTAAACTCCAACTCGAATTCTGTCTCCTTAGATAACGAAGACAAAGCAAGAGACTTAGACACCCGCGAGAAAGTTTTCCCTGGCTTATCCAAAATCGATGAGAAATATTCTGGCTTTGAAGTGGAATCTGTTCCTACAGACGATATCACTCTCGAGGATTTAGCCACAAAGTTCCGTAACTATCTTGCTAAAGAAGAGCATCTCTATTTCGATATTGAGACCATCCGTATCTTCTTAGCTTCCTTAGGTACTTCCCATTTCATGATCTTAGAAGGTCTATCTGGTACAGGTAAATCCTCCTTACCACGTTACTTTGCGAAATTTATCAACGCCAAAGTTACCTTTATCCCAGTTCAAGCAACTTGGAGAGATAAATCCTCCTTACTTGGTTATTTCAATGACTTCTCCCGTATCTATAACGAGACAGACTTCCTTCTTTCTCTTTATGAAGCGGGATATAACCCAGATCAAATCAACATCTTCGTTCTCGATGAAATGAACATTTCCCGTGTGGAATATTATTTCGCGGATTTCCTCTCTGTTTTGGAATATCCATCCGATGAATGGAAAATCAGAATCATGCAATTGCCATACGGCTTCGTTTCACCAACGAAACTTATCGATGGTAACTTACAAGTAACACCGAACTCTTTCTTCGTTGGTACGGCTAATAAAGACGATTCTACCTTCTCTATCGCGGATAAGGTTTATGACCGTTCTATCACCGTGGACTTCCAAACGAAGAACGAACCATTCTCCGTTAAAGAAGAGGTGGAACCAATCCATCTTTCTTATAGCAAGCTCTCTTCTTTGTTTAAGGATGCTTCCGCAATCGAGGAGAATCATCTTACCAAAGAAGATCTCCAGAAATTCAATACGATTACTGATTATATCTATGATGAATTCGATGTTGCCTTTGGTAACCGTATCTTGAACCAAATCGAAACCATCGTTCCTCTCTATATCGCCCTTGGTGGTAAAAAAGAAGAAATCTTGGATTTCATGTTAACAAGAAAAGTCGTTTGCAAACTTGAAGGCAGATTTGAAGACTTTGTCAAACCAGCCTTAAAGAACTTACTTGTCTTGCTTGATAAGACATACGGCAAGGGCAATTTCCCTAATAGTGCAGCCTATATCAATAAATTAATCAAAAAATTATAACAATGAGAAACGTCGAGGAAATCTCGCTCAAAGAAGGGGTCAAGAAGCTAGAAGATATCTTCCTTCTTTCTCCCTCTTTAGAGGAGAATTATGCAAAAATCTTAGAAAAAGAGCTCCCTTCTTTACAAAAGCTCTCCTTTTCGCACGATAAAAAGATCTTTGCCTCCTTCCAAAATATCCTCAACGTTATCTCTTCAATTGCTTTAAAACCATTCACTCTGAATAAGAGAGAAGAAATCATCGAAGCATCAGGGAAAGCCTCTGCGATTTCCGATGAAGCCTTCCGTAAAACCTTAAAAGACGCCTCTCTTTGGAAAAGGTATGACCATGAGATGCTTCCAGAAGAAGTCTATTATTTCCAATACTATGATGAACTTCTAACCTATGAGAATATCTTCATCATCACCTTGTTAGAGATGATTTCTTCGGAATTAGAGAAATATCGTTCTTTTTACGTCTCTCTTTTAAAAACCAGCGACGAATCTTCTTCTCTTACCTTAGAAGGAGATTTTCTCTCCAATGCTTTAGAAGATACCCTTCAGGCAGAACATAAGCTTCTAAAGATTAAAAATACGTCGTTCTATAAGATTGTTTCTCGTGCTAATAAACGTATCAAAAACGTCATTCCAACGAACATTCTTTTAAGAAACCAAAGATATAACGCTGCCTATAAGTTCTATAAAGAGATGATCACTTATGAAGATGCATCCTCCTTAAAAGAAGACCTTGCTAGATATTGGTATATCCTCCTTTTAAAAGAACTTCGTAAAGAAGGTTATACCCTTCGTGATAACAAAGCCCAACTGATGGATAAAAAGAAAATCCTTCTTCCATCCTCCCTTCATTTTAAGAAAGGGAAAGAGATGGAACTCTCTTTAAGTTACCTTGAAAAAGAAAACGCCTTCCTTCTAGAAGGAAATATGAGCAAAATCGATGGGAAAATCCTTCTTCATCTAGAAAGCAATGAACCCTTCCCTTATGTAGAAGAAAAAGAAGGAATCATCGGCAATGATTTCCTCTCTCTTTGGCATTATGGCTATAAAAAAGAGATGGAAAACATTCTTTTTAGCGATGATTATCTAACCGAAGAAGAACTTATCCACGTTTTCCTTTCCTCCCATTTCATCGAAAACAAAGGAAACGAAGAAATCTATTCCAAGTATTGCCCTCTTTGTAAGAGTGACTCTTTAAAAGAGAAAGACCATATGTATTTATGTGAAGATTGTTATTCCCTTTACCATTTAGACAATAAAGGGAAGATTATCTTCCTTAACCGTAGGAGAAAATAAGTGAAAGAAAACGAAGTGAAAGAAAATAAGGAACTCGAAGAAAGAGATTTCGACGAGAACACGCCTGCTATCTTGATTCAAGACCTTCATAAATCCTACGGGAAAAAAGAAGTCTTGAAAGGATTAAACCTTGAAGTCAAACAAGGTGAGCTTTTCGGTTTCATCGGAAGAAACGGTGCAGGTAAATCCACGACCATCGACTGTATGATCGGCTTAAAGAAATTCAATTCCGGTAGGATTGAACTTCTTTCTTACGATATCGTGCAAGAACCTTTGCTAGCCAAATCTCATTTCGGATACGTTCCATCTGAACCAACGGTCTACGAAGCGATGACGGGATATGAATATCTAGAATTCGTTGCCTCCATCTATCAAATCTCCGAAGGGCAATTCAAAGCCAACTACAAATACCTTTGTAACCGTCTTCAATTAAGAGAAGAAGACCTTGAGGTACCGGCTTCGAATTATTCCCATGGTATGAAACAGAAACTCTGCTTGGTTGCATCCTTATTAAATAACCCAGATATCTGGATCTTAGATGAACCTACCGTTGGACTTGATGTTATTGCCGTCGAAGAATTAAAGAAGATGATGAAAGAATATTCCGAACACGGAAAAACGGTTTTCGTCACCTCCCATAATATCGAATTAGTCGCCAAAATATGTGACCGTGTTGCCATTACCAACGAAGGCGAAATCGCCCATCTTTTGGATTTAAACAAAGATCCGAATAAGCGTCTTCAATTGCCACGCCTTTTCTTTGAAATCTACGAGGGGAAGAAATAATGCTCAACCTCATCGCCAAAGATTTCAAATTGATGTTTGCCAAAAATGGCTCACGCATGTCCAAGATTTTATCTTGGATTTTTACCATTTTGGCAGGCCTTCTTTTTATTGGCCTTGAGACCTATTTATTCCGTACTATTCTTTCAAAAATATCCGTTTATGATGGTGCGGCCGAATCTTTCTTTATTCTCTTCTTATTTATTATTGCCATTATCATGATTTTTATTGGGATGGTTACGGCGAGAAAGACCTTCTTCTCTTCGGAAGATATTACCCAACTTTCTACCTATCCAATTTCTAGCACTCAAAAGGTATTCTCCAAACTCTTTTTCTTAATCATTACCATGTATCTTTTCAATTTGGTCTTTGAGATGCCTCTCTTTATTGCTTATGGCAGCTATTTCCATAAGATGGTGATTTATTTCTATACTTCGCTTTATTATCCTTTGTTGATTCTTATCTTTGAGTTAGGCTTCTCTTTAATCTTCGTTTATCCCTTTAAATTGTTTCTCGATTTCTTAAAGAAACATTTCTTCGTTCAATTAGCCGTCTCACTTATTATTTCCTTTGCTGGGGCTATTGCTTATTCCTATATCTTAAATATCTTCATTGATTTGGTTTCAAACAATCAGCTTTCTAGCTTATTTACTACCGATAATGTCGAGCTTATTAAAACCATCGCGGATAAGCTAATCCCTGTGAATTTCCTTATCAAAGCCATCGTGGAATACGATATTAAGATGGTTTTCCCTTATATTGGGATTTCTTTGGGCGTCTTCTTAATCGGACTTGCCTTAATCATCTATTTCTATTCCTATTTCTTAACCTATAACTTATCGAATAACGCGGAAATTAAAGAGCATAAATACAAGAAGAGAAAGGTAACGTACGCTCTTATTAAAAAAGAACTCATCCTTCTTTTTAGAGATTCCAACTATTTATTCTCTTTCACCTCTCTCTTATTCGTTGAACCATTATTGACCTATCTTGTTGTCAAAGCCGTTAATGCCATCTTCTCGAATGGTAACATTGCCTATTATGTTGCAGTAGTTCCTAACCTCTTACCTTTAACGGATGTTTTGTTAATGATGTTATTTGGTGCGATTATCTCTTCTGGGGCATCAAATTATTTAACAAGTGAGAAAAAGAACATCCGTTTCATTAAATCGGTTCCCGTATCTCCTTTAAAACAACTCACGATCAAAGTCTTGATTCCTCTTAGTTTATCAATGTTATTTATGTTACTTTCCTGGATTGTTTTAAAATGCACCAATGTTGTCTCTTGGACCACTTTCCTCTTTGGCGGGCTTCTTTGTCTCTTGTTGATTGCTCTTGTGAATATCGTCTCTCTTTTTGAGGAACTTAAAATCAAAAGAGGCAAACCAAGAAACTATCTTCTTTCTACTTTATACAGTTACCTTTTACCATTCGTTTCCTTCCTTTTATCCCTTCTTATGGCTTATTACCAGGTGAATGTTTATTTGATTTACTTGGTTGGTTTCTTGCTTGTTATTCTATCTTCCTTGCCTTTCGTTATACGCTTAAAAAGCAGAGTCTCTAATCTCTTCTTGGAATTGGAGGTCATCAACTAATGAATAAGAAAAATATCATTATTTTATTGTTGATGCCTTTTATCATTGCTTTAGCATGCTTAACCTCCATCAACATCACCTTCAATTTAATTGATACGGACATTATCGGAATTCGCTGGGATTATCAAGCTAATGAAGCATATCGTGTATCCGATACCGCCTATGAATTAAAAGCCATCGGTCAAAACCAGAAGAATTATCCTGTGATGAACTCTTCCTTAGTATGGAAAGTGACCAATCAAGATTCTTCCGATACGGAAATACACGCTAAGATTGTCGATGGAAACAAGCTTCTTGCTTTGAAAGCCGGTAATGTCATCATCTCTGTTTCCAACCAAAAAGGTACCGTGCAGAAACAAATGAATGCCCTGATTTATGATAATTCGGCTATCGTTATTAACTCTTTGCATAAAGGCAGTGGTTCAAACATTGATAAACGCACCTATTTTGGACAATATGATTTAAAGAATTCTAAGGAAAAGGTCGCGGCTTCTATCCCTCTTAGTGTTACTTGCTATCCATCTTCTTTAAAAGAAAACATCGAAGTCTCTTATCTTTCGAAGAATCTTAGCTATGATCAATCCTCTTCGATTCTTTCCATTCATTCTGCTTTAGAGAATAATGAAGAATCGAGAATCTCTTTCTCTTTTAAAGGGGAAAGCAAAACCGATAGCGAAGTATCCTATTCCTTTACCACCGTTAAAGATGGCGTGAATGTCTATTCTTACGACGATTTGATGTATTGCACGAATCAATCTGAGAATGGTGAAGTCGTTGTCCTTCAAACCTCTTTAGAGAGCGAAGAAAACCTTGAAAACAACAAAGACGCGTCTCTTTTTGGTAAGAAAGAGAATGGCAAATGGTCATTTAAAGACGATATCTATTCCTTTAGCACCCATTGGAACGCCTCCTATATCGCCCAATGGAATGAATATTGCAAAACCCACAAGGAATATTCACCTATCTCCGATCAAGTTTTAGTAGGTATCCATGTGCAAAAAGATTTCTATGGCAATGGTTACACCCTTAATCTTCATAATTTAACCTATCCTTATTCTTCAACTACCGTTAATGGCGTTATTGTTCCTACCTTAAGTAACGATAATCTTTTTAGAGGCCCATTATCTTTCTTCACGCTTGGTGATCCAAACGGTATGCCTCTTGTTACAGCTTATGGTCAAGATAATATCGGGATGTATCTCGATGGAGATAATATCACCCTAAATGATATCAACCTTAAAAACTGCGACTTTGGTAACAATCTCTCCAATTTGGAATATGTCGGAACAACCTTAGAGACATATGGCAAGAACATTACGGTGAAAAACTCCCGTATCTCGAATGGCAAAACCGTAATACGTGCCTATTCTAGCGATGTTCTCTTAGAGAATTCTCTTCTTTCTTATGCAAGAAACTTCCTTCTTTCTCTTGGTTCTTACGAATATCTTCCAGTGGATGAAATAACAACCCACCAATATCTCGATGATACAGGGACAAAGACTTCTAGCAATCTTGCGGAATATTGTAAGAGTGGAAGTGTTGCTGATACTTTAATGACAAACTTTATCTCGGGGAGTGTCACTTCCTATACCAAAGAAGGATTGTTCTCCCTCCAAGATGGCTTTGATTATTCGAAGGATGATATTTCTTCTCTTTATAAGGGACATATTGAGGTTAAAGATACGTATTTCTATATGAGTAATATTGCTTCGATTGCCTTCGAAAGCATGTTCAATGGTCCATATTTATATTCCTCGATCCCATCTTTAATCGGCCAAATCTTCGGTTCTATCTCCTCAGAAGGGAAATCCCTTGTCCCTCTTGAAGCAAAGAATTGTGGGGGTATTTCCTATCCTGTTGAACTAACGATTTCTGGCAAGACACGTTTCTATGATTATAAGAAACAAGAGGGGATGGATCTTACGGGATTAATTCGCGAAAACATCTCCAAGATTGCGAATTCCATCCTTCAAGATAAGGAAGTCAATATCACCATCGATGATATCTTCCCGATTAAGAGCCTTCTCTACCGCGAAGCTCGAAAGAAAAAACTGATTTATCAAGAGAATATCTCTGTTCCAATCGCCTATTATGGAGGAGGGGCAAACTACTCCAAAGTGATTTATAATAGAGACGCGGAAGTGCGTGAGCATATCCAAAACGAAGTGAAAACCGATATGCTTAGCGAACTTCTCACTCTTGGTGGAAGCTCTGTATCATCTATGACGGGCATCCGTTCAATGATGAAGCGTTGCGTTCTTGCCTGTATTGGCTTTAATGATTTCCGATTCTCCTTAATAAAAGGAGATGGATACCTTTATGGGGAAACCCCTAAAGTAGCAGATTTGATTTCCAATTCCAAATAAGGAGAAAACATATGAAAAAAACAATCAAAACAATCTTACTTAGCTTAGGTCTTCTTATAACGCCCCTCTCCTTAATGGGATGCACTTTCTTTAACACGAATGATTCGGTCGTGAACATCAAAAACATCGATGTGAAGAAAGACCAGGATGGCAATACGGTTATCACCATTTATTACACAGACGTGAATTCCGAACCTACTACCTTTACCATTCCTAAAGGCGATGATGGTAAAGAAGGGAACGGCATCAAAAATATCGAATACACCCCATTAGAGGATGATTCTGGAACGACGGTTACCATCCATTTCACCGATGAAAGCAAAGATCCTGTTTCCTTCGTTGTAAAAAATGGCGAAGGCAAAAAAGGTGATGATGGCGCAGGTATCTTTGAATTAACCTCGGAAAGAGACGAAGAAAATAAACGTACGGTAATTACCATCACCTTCACCGATGACCGTGATCCTGTCACTTTATATATCCCTGATGGAGAAAAAGGTGAGCAAGGTAATTCCGTTCGTACCATTACCCAAACCTTATCTAGCGATGGCACAAAATACATCGTCACTTTCTTAGATGATTTTGGGGATGTGATTTCAAGTATTGAACTCCCTCGTGCGAATTCTTGGTTATCCGGAACGACAACTCCAAGCGATGAGAATGGCAATGATGGCGATTTCTATTTCGAGACAACCCATTATTATGTCTATCAAAAAGTCGGTGGGAAATGGAATAAGGTTGCCGAACTTGGCGCGGCTAAAGAAAACGAAAAAACCCACCAAGTTACTTTTGACGTAAATGACTCCACTACCGAAAACGCTCTTATCGTCAGTGGACAAAAAATCTACACCATCACCGAAGGAATGAATTTCTATTCCTCTGGTTTTGACCTTCCTATGGCTTACCGTCAAGGTTATACCTTCTCTGGCTGGATTACTTCAAAGACATATAATGTCACCCTTGGTTTATTCACTAACCTTACGGAAGTCTATAAAGACATGACCTTATACGCTTACTGGACAAAACAATAACAAACATGAAAGAAAGAACCCCTGGCAAACATACCCTCTTAGGGACCTTAATTGCCATCATGGCAGTGGTCGGAAGTGTTTCCGTCGGTTTTTCAGCATGGACGTTTGGGAATGGTGGAAATGCTTCTGCAAATGGGACTTTCAAAGCGGATGATGTCTTTGGGGATTATTTTCAGGCAACCATCATAAGCAAAGCTCAAATCACTAACCAAGGATTTGTAGTGGATGATACCATAACGAATTACGGTATCTTCCAACTCCAATATCATCTTCGTGATTTCCAAGATTTGAAAAATGAAGGAAAAACATCTTTAAATCTTTCTTTTTCTCTTTCCTATAACGCAAGTAGTTTCTCTGATAATTTCTTTACAGCCGAGCGTTGTTCCGTTTCTAAAAATACCAGCAAAAGCAATACAGAAATGGGCGCAATAAACAACTTTAGCTACGGCAATGTAAGCAATGTTTATTCTGTTTCGGGAACGATTAGTGCTGACATTACGGGAAAAAGGGAAACCTTAGATGGATTTTATGATTTCAAAGTTCAAGGCTTCACATTCTCTGATACTCTTGTAACCCAACTAAGCGGGCTTACTTTTTCCTTAATGACTGAGGCAAGCGCAAAATGAAGACCATCAAGAAATCCCGCTTTGTTACCATTACCTCATTACTCATGGGGTTTGTCTCGTTAATTAGTTTTTGTTTTGGTTCTTGGACGTTTATTCAAGATAAAACGATAAACGCGTTTGAGGTTTCTGATGCTAAACCCGTTGCTTACATTTCATCAGATAACAAGACCAAATATACGACCATTGAGAAGGCTTTGAGCAAAGCAAAGAGCGGAGAGACGGTTTTTGTGATCCCTGGTGCTAACCCAACAACTAAAAACAAAACACTTACTATTGCTGAGGGAGTTACTCTTTGTTTGCCATACGAAAACGAAACATATTTACTAGAAAAAGGTAATAATGGATCCGGCTTTGCGGATAATGACACTTCTAAACGAAAGAACCTTGTAACCTTCAGTAACTGTACGATAACCGTTAATGGAACGTTACGCATTGGTGGAGTGACTGGAACAGTCGGTCAGCAAGGTGCCACAAGTGGAAATTACAGTGAGATCATGCTTGATTCTTCCAATATCATAGTTCATGGAAGAATTGAGAATTATGGCTTCATTAAAGAAAAGGAAAGGGGAACATGTTCAATTTTGTTTGAAGAAGACCCAAAATTGCCTAACCTTCATCCATCTTTGGACACTCCCATTGTTTTTTACGATTATTCTTCAGCGGGAACGATTTATGACTATTATAAGAACGGTGTTTTTCCTTTTGAAAAATTTGATATTCCACAAATTCAACCTCCAATGATTTTTAATTATGGAACTACTGTTACAACCAAAATTCACACATACGGTGCTAGCGTGGGTGATTTGAACCAATCTGCGACAATCGTTGGCAAAGACAACGCTTTGATTTGCATGAATAGCGGATCAAAGATAATTTGGGATTTTGATTCAACCTCTTTAAATAAAACGGATAATGGTTTCGAGCACCATAAAACAACGGTTTACATTTATGGACAAGCTTATCTGGGCGGAATTGAAATCAAAATTAAATTGATAGGTATCATCGATTTTAATATAAACAGTAAAGAATTCTTTTTGCCGATGCCTATGGGGTTTAAAATTAATTTGGAAGATGAAGCTGATTTTTCTATTCCTTCTGGCATGACCGGCGTGAAATTTATGCCTGGGAGCGCTTTGAATTGCAAGAAGGGCGCAAAACTATATTTGAAAAGCCCAACTATTTTTTATCAAAATTGCACTGCAACCGATGGCAGTACTTTCAATTATGGGAACACGACTTCCGCAGCTTTTAACAATAGCGGTTATGTTGAAATAACAAGCGGATTTGATGGTCAAATCGATGCCCCAGAATATTCAGGACGAATCAATGTTTTGGATGGTTTTGGAAATGTAAGTGGAAGTAAGGAAGGAACCGGATCCAGCACTTATAGTTGGGGAACAAAAATCCGCAATATTAAACAAGTGTATGTGGCTAATGATGACTATTCCTGGTCCTTTAATGATGAAGGCACACAAACTTTGGCTAAGACTTCATATACAGCGAAACCTATTTCGAGCACGAATGAGTTCGGCTGGTTAAGGACCAATAACATTGAATGTGGTGTTAGGTACACACTTAACAGCGCGACGGCTGACAATTCCAAGAATTTATCCAATGATCATTTCTTTTTAGAATCTGGTAGATTGAATTTAGCCAATCCTACAAATTCCGATTCTTCATTGGCTTTTGCAGGCTTTTATTATGATGCATCTTTTTCTGATAAGCTTGATATAGATGCGACAAATAATTATTATCTCGAAACAGCAAAAGTCTCAAATAATCTTGGCTCTAACAATTTTGTTCAACTTTATTGCAAATGGATTGCCGCCGTCTCTAAAAAATTTGAAGTAAAAGTCATCAATTCAACCACATCAGATCATTTAGTCCAAAAAACCGAAGAAAAAACAACGATGAATGTTGTTGGGGATGCCTTTTACTTGCCTAAAACACAACCTTCCTATTATTTGTACAAAAAAAATAGTGATACTAGTGGTTCAATTTCCATATTTACTTTTGAAGGTTATTCCATTTCGATATCTAATAAAGAAAATCTTGAAATCGCTAATTATCTGATTGATTCCAAAGGAAACTCGGAAAATGGTTTTTTCTCGGATTTCAAACAAGTGGATACCTCGTTTTTTGAAGATGGTTACATAATACAAGCCACATCCCGTTTCAAGGAAGAAAAAACGAGTTTTGAGTTTTCGATTTCATGTAGCGCCGGCACATCTAAAAAAACATCTTTGCCTAAAAATGGCGGTTCGGCGAATGCCACTTTAAACGGTCTTCCAAGCGTTTTTCTTCAAAGAGTTGGTCTTAGAGCAACTTTAAATTGGAATGGCGATTCTCCAATATCCATTCCGGATTCTTCCTTGGAAACTATCAAAATCATAAATAGCAGCACGAAGAATGTTACTTATGATATGACTAAGACTTTAAAATGCAACATTGCTATTGGCTCTTTGAGTTTTGTGGTATCTACTAGCATTTATCTTGAATGTAGCATTTTAGATTGAAATATATTTTCGTAAAACTATTTTGAAAAAAGTGTTGTCTTTTCAACTTTTTGCCTTATATTAACGCCATGAATAATATTTCCCTTCCAATCATGATAGCAAAAGATGTCCATAAGGATTTCCATAGTGGTGACAATAATGTCGTTAAAGCTGTTAACGGCATGTCTTTTACCATTCTTGAAGGAGAATTAGTCGTTATTGTAGGTCCTTCTGGTGCAGGTAAATCAACCTTATTAAACCTCATTGGTGGAATGGATAATGTTACAAGTGGTTCTCTTGTTGTCGATAAGCAAGAAATCTCTAAATATAACAAGAAACAACTTACGGAATATCGTAGAAATGAAGTAGGTTTTGTCTTCCAGTTCTATAACTTGATGCCAAATCTAACCGCGAAAGAGAATATTGAGCTTTCAACAGAGCTAAAGAAAGACGCGTTAAATCCTGAAACGGTCTTAAAACAAGTTGGTCTAGGAGAAAGAATGAATAACTTCCCTTCCCAATTATCCGGCGGAGAACAACAAAGAGTCTCGATTGCTAGAGCTTTAGCAAAGAACCCTAAAATCATCCTTTGCGATGAACCAACAGGCGCTTTAGATTATGTGACTGGCAAAGAGATATTAGGTCTTTTATCAAAGGCTTCTCGGGAAGAAAAGAAGACCGTTATTATCGTTACGCATAATAGTGCGCTCACGAAGATGGCGGATCATCTTATCCACGTTAAAAATGGCATGATTACAGAAGATATCCATAATGAACATCCAATGGATATCCATGAGATTGAGTGGTGAAACTATGAAAGCCTTCACCAAGACTCTTTGGAGAATGTTCAAAGAAAACAAAGGAAGATTGATTGGAAATTCCTTGATTGTTTTAATCTCTTTGGCCTTATCCGCTGGTTTAGCTACCGCGCCAGAACTTTACGAAGAAAGTCTTATCGCGAATAATTACACCAATCAAAACGTTCCCGACATCATCTTAAAGAATAAGACCCAAGACGGTTTCTCCTTAGAAGATGTAGAGGAAATCAAAAAAGAAGACAATGTCCTAGATGTCCTTCCTCTTTTTCAGATGGATTATCTAAGTGATTCTTCTTATTACCGTATTTCTGTACAAGATTTATCTTCAAACGTTTCGAAACTAACCATCTTAGAAGGAAAGAAACCTACTCTTTCTTATGATTTCTCAAAAGATATCGAAGTCCTTGCTTTAGAGGGTAACCGTAACCGTGAAACCTATCAATTAGGGGATGTTGTAACGTTAAAGCTAAACAGCCTAGAAAAGATGTTCCCTGATTTAGAAGAAGGGGATCTATCCAATCTTCTTGGTTTTGACCATATTTCTTTAAAGGTGGTCGGTATTGTTTCTTCCCCTCTATATACTTCCGTTCAAAAAGAGAATGTGATGCTTGAAGGAAAAGAAGAAGAGAGCATATCCAGCGCTTTCTTCTTAGAGGAATCCCTTCTTCCAGAGAATATTACTGTTCAAATAGGAACAACACCGATTAATATCCCTCTTAAAAGCATGTTCCATTACACCGATATGGATATTGTTTATCAAAAGAAAAGTGCTTATTTCTCCGATGAATACAAAGAGGAGATGGATAAGAACTCCAAACATTTCCTTAGCAAATATGGCGAAGATAAGGTAAGTGTCCTTACTTTAGAGGAGAATGTCTCTTACAATCTTTTCAAAACCTATAACGGCAAAGTAAAGAAACTATCCTATATCTTCCCTATCTTCTTTATGGTTGTGTGCGCTTTGGTGAACTTAATCACCATCTCACGTCTTATTAAGGAAGAGAGAGCGATGATTGCTACCTATCTTTCTTTAGGCGTATCGCAAAGCAAGATTATTTTCAAATATGTTCTCTTTTCCTCTCTCAGTGTGTTTTTTGGAGGAGTGGCAGGCTTAGCGATTGGTCTTCCTCTTGTGCCTTTTGTTGTTTTACCCGCCTATCAAAGTATCTTTAAATTATCGAATCACCTTCAGATACGTTTCTTTAATTTATCTTCCCACCTTCTTTTTAGTGCTGTCCTTCTTTTATCCATCGGGGTTACTTTATATTGTTCTTTCAAGGCTTTTAAAGAAACGCCTGCTTCCTTAATGAAAAGAGAAGCCCCAAAACCGGGCAAGAAGATCTTGTTTGAAAGAATTCCTTTCTTATGGAACAAACTTCCTTTCCGTTATAAATCCTCTTTTCGTAACATCTTTAGACAGAAAAAGAACCTGATTCTTACCTCCTTATCGGTTATTGGCTCAACCATCTTATTAATGTTAGGCTTTGGCTTATTAGATATTTCCCACGCTTTAATAGATGATGCTCTTTTTGGAAATGTCGCTTCCTCTATGGGAAGCATCTCCTTTGTCATTATTCTCTTTGCCTTATCGATGACAATCGTTGTCGTTTATTCTTTAGCCAATATGAATATCCAAGATAGGCAAAGAGAACTTGCTACTTTGAAAGTCCTTGGTTATCACGATAAAGAATGCTCTTTCTATACCTTCCGTGAAATCATGATTATTTCAATTGGTTCTGCTTTAATAGCTCTTCCTATGAGTGCTCTCTTAATGTATTTCGTTTTTAATTGGCTGGATTTTGGCTCTGTTAATGACGTTCAGTGGTATTCCTACGTCTTTTCTTTCGTGATTGTCATTCTAGCCACCATTCTTGTAAACCTTCTTCTCTATCCAAAAATCAAAGAAGTGGATATGAACGATTCTTTGAAAACCCTTGATTAGCGTCTTGAAAGAAATGTCTCTTGTTCCCTATAATGAATGCGGAAGGTAAAAGGGAAAATATAACTATGAAAAAACTTTTAAAATACACTGGAATTTGTTCCTTTATTTTGGCATTAATTGCCTTCATTTTAATGCTAAGCACCAATAGCTTAGAATATCATGGAGAACATACCGAAGCTGCCATTAGTGGCATCTTAGGCACCTTTGGTGGAGTGGTTGCATCACTTAACCTTGGCCCATTAGGCACAGTTAGTGCGACTTATAACGCCACCTGGTCTGCCGTCATTGCTTTCATTCTTATCCTTGTGGCAATGATTATCTTACTTGCTGGCTTTATCTTACCATTACTCAAGATTCATACGCTTGATAAGGTTGCGGGCATCCTTAATTTAGTGGCTGTCCTTGCTCTTATTGTCGCGGGAATCTTCTTATTCATCGAACTTCCTTGTTTTGTCGGAGCACAAAACGGCAACGTCAAGTTAGATAACTGGACCCTCGGCGCTGGCTGGATTGTCGGTGGAATCATGTGCGTATTAGCGGGTGGGGTTGCAATCCTTCCTACCGCATTTGATTTCTTAGGCAAGAAAAAATAAAACAAATTATCCCTTTATGACTCCTTTCTCGGGGAAAGCCACCTCCGGGTGGCTTTTTCTGAAAGATTGGAAGATAATTAACGTATGAAAAATAACGACAAAATCACGAAAGATAACTTAGAAGAAAACTATTCTTTCTTATCTAAAAAAGTTCTAGAAGACCGTTCGAAAAACTATTCACCCATCATTCTTTCTTTCCGTAATGAGATATTAAGGCAACATTATCCTTTATCCCCACAAGATATGCTAAATCTTGATCTTCTTTATTTTGAATCCCTAAAGATTGATGGAAAAACCTATCTCGGGAGAGAAGCCTTAAATGAAGCCTATTTCCTTCTTCAAAGAATCGAGACATTCCCGGAAGATAAATTCTCTTTCTATAAAGATCTAGCAATGGATTTTCAAACCATCGAAGATGTTCGAAAAGAGATTGCTTGCTTAAAGGAAGCATCTTTCCTTGCCTCCAAGATTGGAAGAAGAGATGAAGCCATTGCTCTTAAAAAGGACGTCATTGCTCTTACTTTCCGTTTCAAAGAGGAGAAAAGAAAAGAAGAATTCCCAACTTATGAAGAACTTATCCTTCAATTTGGGAAAGATGTTGGAAAAGAACTCTTTGCCTTAGAAGAAGAGGAACCCTATATCATTTTCGATACGATAGAAACCAATCCTTTCTATGTCCGTCTTATCGATAAAATAAACCATAAACTCGCGGACTATTTTCAAGAAAATCCCCAAGAATTCAGCGAACAAAAATTCAATTCCTTAAAACGCCGTTTCTTAAAAGAAGAAGGCCTAGAATGGAATCCGCCTTGCACCAATCCAAAACATATCAATAAAGCTTAAAGGAAACACATGGCCTATCCTTAAAAGATGGGTCTTTTCTTATCTTGCCTTTTCCTTGGCACGATATTTCTTAATGGCATCGACAATATCTTGCTTTTTAATGCCTGTTTCCTTTGCAAAAGCTACGGTTTCATCAACCTCTTCTTCGAAACTTGTTTCGAGTGGCAATTCAAGCTTTTTCAAGGCGATGCATCCATTGGACCAACCGGCAATAAGCTTATCTCCTGGAAGAAGAGACGTGTCTTTTCGAAGCTTCTTTGGAAGAATAAGCTCGCCTTTGTGGATAACGTTAATATTTCTATTGGCATGTATTAACGTCCTATAGCAAGAAAATCCTGCATAATTTTATTAGATAATGGAATGACAGTTTTTCCGTTGTTTTCCATTTACCGCAAAAGTGTTTGATAAAAATGCGCAAAAGTGTTTGAAGAAACAGCGCAAAAGTGTGCGATTATAATCGAATAATGAATAGAAGAATGCGAGAATTTCCTGGATTAAATATGGCAAATTACAAGAAAAGAATCATAGATGACCTATTAGACTTAAAGCTTCAGTCCTTTGGCGGAACGTTAATTGTTGGGCCTAAAGGATGTGGAAAGACCACAAGTGCTAAGCAAAAAGCAAAAAGCGTTATTGAATTTCAAGATGAAGATAAAAGAGAACAATACTTGGCTGTGGCGGATACTGCCCCTTCAAGATTACTCATCGGAGAAAATCCACGCTTATTTGATGAATGGCAAGACGCACCAAAAATATGGGGCGCGATTAGAAAATCCATTGATGACCGAAACGAATCCGGACTTTATCTTTTAACGGGTTCCTTTTCGAGTGATGTCGTAATTCCTCATACAGGGACGATGAGGATATCTACTCTGAAAATGTATCCGATGAGCTTGTATGAAAGTGGTGAATCTAATGGGCAAATCTCTTTACTCGAACTTTTCAACGCCAAGAAACTTCCTGATGCAAAATCCGATCTAACGTTTGACCGATTGATTTTCGCCATTTGCAGGGGTGGTTGGCCAAGATCTTTGTTTAACAAAACTCCTGAATCTCAATTGGAAATAGCCAATGACTTACTTTATCAAACTTGCTATAGAGATATTTCTCGGATTGATGGAGTAAAAAGAAACCCTTTATGGGCTGAAAAAATATTGCGATCTTACGCAAGAAATATCTGTACTTTGGCGGCATCAAAAACTTTGTTTGGTGACGTCGTTTCGACGACTGATATGGTCAAAAGTACTTTTTACGACTATATAGAGGCGTTAGAAAAACTCTACATCATCGAGGATATACCAGCATGGTGTCCTTCTATTCGCTCTAAAAGTGCTATCCGAGCTGGTGAAAAAAGAAATCTTATTGATCCTTCCCTTGCCGTAGCGGCTCTTGGCTTATCCCCAGAATATTTCAACACGGACTTTAAGACTTTAGGTTTCTTATTTGAGTGCCTATGCATCCGAGATTTGAAAGTCTATTCCGCTAAAATGAATGGTCAAATGTCTTATTATCATGATCGTTATGATTTGGAAGCGGATGGCGTTCTTCACTTAAAAGATGGCAGGTACGCTTTATTGGAATTTAAACTAGGCGATAAAGAAATCAACGAAGGTGCTTCTCATCTTTGCGAAATAGAGAAACTCATTAAAGAACATAATAAGAAAGAAAAAGAATGTCCTTTAAGACTTCCTGACTTAAAGATAGTTGTTACGGGAACGGATTACGCCTATCAAAGAGAAGATGGAGTTTTCATTATTCCAATTGGATGCTTAAAAGATTAGTGGCCATCGTAATTATCCTTTCAGTCGTCCTCAAATTTATGACAACTGATTTTATAATCTGTTTTTCAAAAAACTCTCAACACGTAGACACAAAAATAAACAAAATGGCAAGTACCAAGCATCCGCTATTTTAGTTTTTTACTGAATCTTTGTTTTCGATTTTTAAGCATTTTTATCTTTGGTTTTTGAATAGGACGAAAACGTTTCGTTTATGTTTGGGCAGTTTGAGGAGAATTTGGGGAATAGTTCGGGAAACCAGCAACAAGGTTTGGACTGTAAAATAATTTTCGATATAGGCTAGTCAAAATAACATTTCATAGTGACGGAGAGAACTTTTGCATATAGAAATGTTCTCTTTAAAAAAGTACGTTAACGAAGGATATTCACAATCGTGAAATCTTCTGAAAAGGCATTGATTATTCCTATTATTACGAAGAAATAGAGGATTGATATATCTTCCTTCTAGAGCGTTCCATTTATCAAAAAAATTCTTCTTGCTAGAATACTTATTTGAGGAGATTCAAATGAAAACACTCCAATTAAAAGAAAATTTATATTATGTGGGCTGTATCGACCATTCCTTAAAAGTCTTCGACAGTGTGATGCCCCTAAAAACGGAACATCCTATAATTCTTACCTTCTTAAAACAAGCAAAGGCGTTGTGATTTTTGAAGGCAATAAAGCGGGCTTTGAAGAAGAATACTTAACCCATATATCCTCTTTGACGGATTTCAAAGACATCAAATATCTTGTTGTGGCTCACACCGAGCCAGATCATTCCGGTGCGATTGAAGCCTTATTAAAGAAGAATCCGAATATCACAGTGATTGCATCCCTGGCAGGAATGAACAATCTAAAAAACATTCTTCGTTTCTCATTCAAAAGCCTGCCCATGGGGCCGAATAAAGAGCTCAAAGTAGGGCAATATACTCTCCAATTTGTTTCAGGAATGTTCTTGCGTTGGCCGGATGTTCTTTTTACCTATATTAAAGAAGAAAAAGCTTTGGCTACTTGTGATGCCTTTGGCACCCATTATGCGTTTGACGACGTCCTGTTCTCTCAAGTTAAAGACATGCAAGAATATCATGAATCTTTCGACTATTATTTCGACTGCATCATGTCTCCTTTTGCATCCTTTGCTCTTCAAGCGGTAGACAGAGTTAAGAAACTAGATATCTCCAGGTTATTAACCGGACATGGACCTGTTATTGATAAGAACGTCCAAGATGTTATTTCTTATTTTGAAGAGGATGCGAGAAAAAGTTTACCTCTCTTAGATAATAACCATGTGACTTTGGTATACGCTTCCTGCTATGGCTATACCAAAAAGATGGCAGAATACATCCAAGAAGAACTAGAAAAAGAGGGAAGACATGTGTCTTCTTTCTATATCGACGCTTTGAATTACACGGATGAAAAGTCAAAGATCTTAGAGGAAATAAGAATTTCCGGAACCCTCCTTTTTGGCACACCAACTGTGGTTAATGACGCTATCTCTTTCTTCTATGACTTGTTGCTTAGTAAACCAATTCCGTTCTTCACTAACAAGAAATTTGCCGCCTTTGGTGATTATGGCTGGAGTGGAGAAGGGGTTAGAAACATCACGGATTTCGCCTCCACAAGAAAGATGAAAATCATCAATGGTTTCAAGTATTCTTTCAAGACTGATGAGACTTGCTTTAAAGAAATAGACGCCTGGCTTAAAAACATCTAATTGGCCCTTTTCTTCTTACCTATATACCGATTTGCTGTTCCTAGATTTCTAAAAATATGCTACATTAGATAAGCATATGGAAAATAAAACCGCGCCTACGACGGAAGAAGCAAAAGTTTCATCCAACACGGCTGCACCTTTTAAACTCAACATCAAGCGAACCTGTCTCATTGGCTTTGCCTTCTTTGGAATCTTGTTGCTTTGGCAAGTCTACGATTCTTGGTGTCCAACCATCCTTACCGACCTTTTCTTAAAGGCGATGTATGGAGTGGGCACAGAATTTGCAACCGATGAACAAGTTCGTTCCCTTCAATACTTAGTGGGGGTCATTATGGCAATGGATAATCTTGCCGCCTTGATTCTTTTGCCTATTTTCGGCCATCTTTCTGATAAGACCCATACGAAGATCGGAAAGAGAATGCCTTATATCTTAGTCGGCACTTTCGTTTGTGCCGTAGCCTTCCCATTTATCCCTCTTTTCTATCATTTTAACAACCTTGTTGGAACGATCTCTATGATGGCAATCGTTGTCATCTTTATGATGATGTACCGTAATCCTGCAGTTGCTTTAATGCCAGATATCACCCCAAAACCTCTCCGTTCCAAAGCCAATGGCATTATCAATATCATGGGCTATATCGGTGGGGCGTTTGCAACCGTTGTCGGTATCTTCTTCGTAATGTCCGAATACCTTGGATCAAAGAAAACCTCGGATGGTTCTTTAGCGGCTCATACTTGGGCATACCATAATATCTGGGCGATAGAGATTCCTTTCCTTGTTGCATCCGCATTAATGCTTATTTCCGCGATTGTTCTCTTTATTTGCATCAAAGAAAACAAAATCGAAGAGGAAATGAAAGATGAACTCGCTCGTGGAGAAGAAGTCTCTGCGACCGAAGATAAAGTCGATGATGATAAACCATTAAGTAAAGCGAATAAACGTATGCTTTTCTTAATTCTTTTCGCTGAATTCTTCTGGTTTATGGCGGATAATGGCATTGGTACCTTTATGGGTAACTACACCATCTATTATCTTGGTGCTTCATCCTCTAGCAATATGATTAATACCATTGTTGGTGGGATTGGCTCTGTTCTTGGCTTTGCCATTGGGGGCTATATTGCTGAAAAGCTTGGAAGAAAATGGACCATTTTCAGTGGTTTAAGTGTTTCCTTGCTATCTTATGCGGTTTGGCTCATTATGAACTTCACGGTTCTAAAAGAATCTGCCGCTTCCGGTTCCTTCCCGATCATTATCTACATTGTTTGGTTTGTGAAGGGCTTTGGCATGTCTTTAGTGCACTTAAATTCCTTCCCAATGGTCGTAGAACTTTGCTCTTCAAAGAAGATTGGCGCTTTCACGGGATATTACTACGCTTCCTCGATGGCTGCTCAAACCGTTACTCCCATTGCTTTAGGTTCCTTGTTATTAATCCCTGGCTTTGATTTCTCTTTCTTGCCTTTATATGCGCTTGTATGTTTAGGAATTGCAGTCGCTATCTTCGTTTTCGTCAAATCCATTAAGAGAGAGAACATTGTCATAAAGAAAGGCTTTGAAGCCTTTGATGGAGAAGATTAATGCCTGCAATTAATACGCATTACCTCTTTGCTAAGGAACATCTCGAAAAAGATAATCCTTATCCAGAGGCGTTCATTCTTGCTTCCCAAGGCCCTGACCCATTCTTCTTTTTCGGTCAGTTACCTTGGAAAAGAAAGAACCGCGAACACCGATTAAATATCAATCATTTTGGTATTGGCCTTCATCATGAAGATATTACGAATATCTATGTTGCCATGCTTGAATATGCTAGGAAAAGTGAAGATAAGGAACTCTTATTCTCCTTTATTAAAGGGCTTTTCCTTCATTATGTCCTTGATCGAAATTGCCACCCTTATATCTTCTCTAAAACAGGTTTTTCCGATGATGCCAAATTGTCCCATTTCTATTCTTCATGTCATACCAAAACGGAATCCGCGATTGATAAAATCCTTGGGGAAAGAGATGGTTCCTGGAAAGAAGACGTATCCTATTGTTTCACTTCAATAAAGGATGAAGAACTTTTGAAAATCAGTGAGATGTTCTATGAGGTAAATCTTTTAACCGATGAATATCCTTTCTTAGAAAAAGACTCTTATTTCAAGTCTGTGAAAGACTACATGGCTGTCATGAAATTCGTGAATAAGCCTCATTATTTCAAGAGAATGTTTACTTCCTTTTTCGGCAAAGAATCTATGGCCTATTCCTTAAATTACCCAAGGAATCTTAAAAAGACCTATGGGGATATCGATTTCCTTAATGAAAAACATTCCTCTTGGCCCGATCCTTTCTCTGGAAAAGAAAGAAACGAATCATTCTTAGACCTAGAAAAGAACGCTTACGAGGATTATCTTCATATCCTGCCTCTTTTAGAAAAAGAGATTCAAGGGGAAGATAAAAAGAAAGAAATTCATACATGGGTCAACTCTTTTACTCATGATGGAGGAAAAGTAGGGGAGAAAATGAAATATATGTCCCCTCTTTTCTCGAAGTAGAGCGTTTTCTATCTTTAGAAGACACGCTTCCTGTATTTCCCTTAATTGGTGAGAAGAACGTCTTTCTTCTCTTTAGAGAAGGTTCACAAAAAATAGAATATCCCATACAATAATGGTGTATGGGATTTTTTCGTAGAGGATTCTGGCAAAAACTGGTTATTTATCTAACAGTTGTTTTGCAATTTGGCCTCCTTGTTTGGCTTTTTATTGTTTGGTTTACCGACACCCTAAATGGACCGGCTGCCTTAAGCTTTCTTATCTTTTTCCTCATTTTGAATTTCCTTTTTGGCATCATGATCGTTCTAGGGGATTCGGAATCTTCCTATAAGATTTCCTGGCTATTTATCGTTGGCATGTTGCCAATTATTGGCCCTCTTTTATACGCTCTTTTTGCTCATAAATACCGCACAAAAAGACAGAATAAATATTTCCATGATTATTTTTCTATCGTTTCGAAGGCCGAAAGAAATGAAGACGTTGATCAATTAGCCAAAAAAAGAAGCTCTTCTGGTTACCGGGTAGCTAGATACCTTGAGAGTGCAACCGATGCCGTTCTCTATGGAAAAAGTGAACTTTCTTATTTCCCATTTGGGGAAGATATGTTCCCTAAAATGCTCGAAGATTTAAAGAAAGCCAAACATTATATCTTTATTGAATATTTCATTATTACCCCAGGGAAGATGTGGGATGAAATCCTTGCAATTCTGGAGAAGAAAGTCAAAGAAGGAGTGGATGTCCGTGTCATTTGGGATGATGTGGGGAATATTGCTTCAACACCTGTTTTATACGATAAAGAGCTTGAAAAAGTAGGCATCAAAGCAAGAGTATATGGAAAAATCCGCCCTTTCATCGATATCCGTTATTCCCAAAGAGATCACCGAAAGATCATGGTTATCGATGGCTATATTGCCTATACGGGCGGAGTCAATTTAGCGGATGAATATATCAACATCAAGAATCGTTTTGGGGTTTGGAAAGATAACGCCATCCGTGTTGAAGGGGAAGCCGTTTATGGCTACACCTTACTTTTCTTAGCCACTTGGAATACCAATTTCGATCCGAAAAACGTTATCGATTATGCCTATTATCGACCGATTACCTATCTTCCAGAAGAAGACAAATATCTAAAAAATGACACTCTCGTGCTCCCTTATGGTGATGTTCCTTATGCGGACCATCCAGCAGGAGAAGGCGCCTATCTTTCGATTATCAATAACGCTTCGTCCTACGTTTATATCATGACCCCCTATCTTATTCCTACCGAAAAAGTGATATCTTCGCTTGTTATGGCAGCATTATCTGGCGTTGATGTTAGAATCATCACCCCAGGCATTCCAGATAAGAAAGCAGTATACCAATTAACGAGATCTTATTATGGGACTCTTTTGAAAGCAGGCGTTAAAATCTATGAATTCAAAGAAGGATTCATCCATGCGAAAACCTTTGTTTCCGATGATATGGTGTCAACCGTTGGAACCATTAATCTTGACTATCGCTCTCTTTATCTTCACTCAGAAAACGGAACGTTACTTATTGGAGAGAATATTTCTAAAGAAATTAAAAACGATTTCCAAAAAACTTTCCTTCGTAGTGAGGAGATATCGTATACGACTTGGCTAAAATGGAGGAAAAGAAAGAAGTTCCTTTGGGGCATTTTGCGTCTTATCGCACCTTTCTTATGATTATGAACATTCTTGAAATTGCTTATTGTCGTATTTATCAATTCTTCTTAAACAAAATTGCTATGCCTTTTTTGTCTTTCCCTAAGCAAGAAGTCTTGCAAGGGAATTCTTCTTTGCTAGAAATTCCTGCCTTTTTAGAGAAAAAAGGAATCCAAAAGCCCTTCATTTTTGTTTCTAATAGCGTTTCAAAAACCTCGCATTATCAGAAATTTGTTTCCTTGCTAAAAGAAAAAGGCTTTCCGTTAATCGAGTTTAAGGAAGTAAAACAAAACCCGGAAACACCTGTTATTGAGAAGGCGATGCAAGAAGCCAAAGAAAAGGGAGTAGACGCCTTACTTGCTATCGGTGGTGGGTCCGTTATCGATACCGCTAAAGCAGTAGGAGCATTGCTAGCAAACCCTCATAAGAAATTATTAAAAATGAGAGGCCTTCTAAAGGTAAGAAAAAGATTCCCAATGCTTATTGCTATTCCTACCACAGCCGGAAGTGGCTCGGAAGCGACCATTGCTTCTGTTGTTACCAACCCTTCAAAGAAAGATAAATTCGCGATTAATTCACCAAAGCTTTTGCCTCAAGTTGTCGTTTTGGATGATGAACTTCTTAGAAGTCTTCCTCCTAGAATTATCGCCAATACAGGGATGGACGCCTTAACTCATGCCTTAGAAGCGTATTTAGGGCACGCCTTAACTAATAAAACCAAGGAAGCAGCCCTTGAAGCCATTCTTTTAATCCACGCTTCTCTTCTTCCTTTCTATCAAAATCCAAACGATGATGTGGTTAGAGAAAACATGCTTAAAGCATCGTATTTAGCCGGTATTTCCTTCACTCGTTCCTATGTTGGATACGTTCACGCTTTAGCCCATTCCTTAGGAGGAGAATACAATATCCCCCATGGTTACGCTAACGCTGTGCTTTTGCCTCATTTGTTAAGAAAATATGGGAAAAAAGCTTCAAAAAAGTTATCCTATTTAGCGGAGATATTAAATCTTGATAAGCAAAAGAAAGATACCGCTGTTATTGAATGTATCGAAGAGCTGAAGGAAAAACTAAATATTCCAAAAACCTTCGGAAACATCATTCAAGAAAAAGACATACCTTACTTAGCAAAACACGCTGCTAAAGAGGCCAATCCTCTTTACCCTGTGCCCAAAGAAATGAATCAAAAAGAACTTGAGGAAATATTAAAGGAGTTAAGCATATGATCATTGAAAACAAACAAGTAAAAGGAATGAATTTCTTCACCCTAAAAAATGAAATGGGGATGGAAGTCACCTTATGCGATTATGGCGCTGGCATCTATCAAATCAAAATCGATGGCCAACCAATGCTTACGGGATTAAAAGACTACGAAGAATGGATGAAGGGCGATGCTTACCATGGTAAATGCATTGGTAGAATCGCTGGCAGAATTCAAAAAGGCAAGCTCTCTTTCAATGGAAAAACCTATCAAATCTCTCAAAATGAAAGGGGAAACACCCTTCATGGAGGAGTAGGAGGTTTCTCTTACCAACAATTCAAAACGGATATTGCTCAAGAAAAAGACAGTGCACACGTTGATTTCTATTACGATTCCCCTGATGGAGATCAAGGCTTCCCAGGTGAGGTTACCCTCCGTGTTCGCTATATCGTTTATGAAAAAACAAACACCCTCCGTATCGAATTTAAATCCCAAGCTAATGAAGATACCCCAATGGATATTACCGTTCATACGTATTTTGACCTTGGTGGAGAAAAGAATATTCTTGAGCATAATCTTACTATCGACGCGGATGAAATTCTTACCTACGATGATGAATTAATTCCAGATAAATATGTCAAGATTCCTTCCTTTATGGACTTAAGAGAAGGAAAACAGATTGCTAAAGTCATCGAAAACGCTTATTTCTCTAAACTTGGAGGGTTAGATACAGCCTTCCACAAACTTGATCGTAACAAAGAAACGCCACACATTGTCTTAGAAAATAAAAACTACAAAGTGAATATCTACTCTTCTTATGATGATGTTGTCATCTTTACAAGCAATTGTCCTCCATTTGGCATGGAAATGAACAATGGAAACATCCAAGAGAAACATTCTTCCATCGCCATTGAACCTCAATATGAGGCGCTAGATTTCCCACGTATGATGGTGAAAAAGAATGAAGTTCAACGGAACTTCATCGCCTATGAATTTGAAAGAAAGGATAACTAAAATGATTGAAAAAACAATAAAAGAACTCCTTTGTTATGCGAAAAGCCACCTTGCTTTAGATAATGAAGATGAAGTTTATTTTAAGAACATCCTTCTCCATCTTTTTAAGAAAGAAACGCCTTACGAAGGGGAAATCGATGAGAAGAGAATTTCTTCTTTAGAGGTTCCGGATTCTTTGATTCAAGAAATCATCGACTATGAGACAAAAGAAGAGGATATGACTCCGGAAGAGGCTTTCTTGAAAGCGGATTTCGTTCTCGGTCTTCTTTCTCCAACTCCTTCCAAAGTGAATGAGAAATTCTTTGAATTAGCCAAGAAGGATGATTTGGCTGCTCTTACTTATCTTTATGATCTTTCCATTCGTAATGGTTATTTCCAAAAAACCAAAGTGGAGCAAAACCTCGAATGGGACGCTTCCTTCAAAGATGGACCATCTCTTAAGATTACGATTAATCTCTCAAAACCTGAGAAAAATAACAAAGACATCGCTAAGCTCTTGACCAAAGTCTCTAGCGATTATCCTAAATGCCGTCTTTGCCATGATAATCTTGGATTTTATGGGGATAGTAAGCATCCAGCTCGAAGCACAATTCGTTTTGTGCCTCTAACCTTAGCAAACGAAAAATGGTATCTTCAATATTCCCCATATGGTTATTTCGCTAAGCATTGCATCTGTTTCAAAGATGAGCACGTTCCAATGAAAATTGAGCATCAAACCTTCGTTAGATTGCTTGATTTCGTTGATTTATTCCCATCCTTCTTTATGGGCTCGAACTCTGATCTTCCTATCGTTGGCGGCTCCATTCTCGATCACGAGCATTTTCAAGGAGGCCTTCCTTGCCTTCCTATCTTTGAAGCAAAGAATAAAGAAGAAGTCTATCAATCATTTAAAGGTAGCAAAGTATCCATCTTAGACTTCTATGTCACCGCCTTAAGAATTGAAGGAAAAGATAAAGAAGATGTCATCTCTTTGGCAGATTCTATCTTAGATAAATGGCTGCCTTATAACGATATAGAAAATGACATCATTGGCAATGAAAACGGAGTAAGACATAACGCTTTGACACTTATTTCTAGGAAAAAAGATGGGGTTTATAACCTTTATCTCCTTTTAAGAAATAATCGCACAAATGAAGAATATCCTGACGGCATCTTCCACGCTCATCCAGAATGCTTCTCTATTAAAAAAGAAGGCATTGGCTTAATTGAGGCTGCCGGTTTATTCATTTTGCCAGCCCGTTTAAAAAGACAAATCGAGGAAGCAAAACAATCCGCTCTTTTACCAAAAGAAGAATACCTTGCTAAATTCCCTGATATGAAAGATTTTGAAGACATGATTTCGGCGATTCAAGATGGTGAAACACCAGAAAGCTATATCAACTCCGTTTGTCAAAATATCTTACGAAACGTTGCCGTATTTAAAGACAACGAAAAAGGACGTGCAGGATTCCATAAATTCTTGAAACATGTATTTGGAGAATAATTATGAACAAATTTCGTCAGATCGATAAAATCTTCGAAAAAGAATATTTTTTCGAACCAACGAGACATTTCTTGTCTTATGGAAGATTAGAAATCATTGGCAATCATACTGACCATCAAAGAGGGCATTGCATCGTTGCAACCTGTTCTCAAGGCATTAAAGGTGCCGTTAAAGAAAGAGATGATGACATTATCCGTTTCTATTCGGAGGGATATGGCTCTTTTGAAGTGAACATTCACGAACTCGATGTAAAAAAAGAAGAGATGGGCCGTCCTATCTCCCTTGTTAAAGGCGTCTTAAAAGGCTTACAGAATTTCGGCTATGAAATCGGAGGATTTGATTCCGCGATTATTTCCGATATCTATAAAGGAGCAGGGGTTTCCTCTAGCGCTGCTTTCGAACTTTATGTCGCGGAAGTAGAGAATGCTCTCTATAACCAAGGAAAAGTCTCTAAAATTGAGAAAGCCAAGATTGGCCAATATGCAGAGAACGTCTATTTTGGTAAGGCGAGTGGCCTTCTTGACCAATGCGGTTCCTCCTTTGGTGGAGTTTGTTATCTAGACTTTTCTGATTTAGCGAATCCTATTGTTGAACCTTTGCCTTTCCCAAAATGGCCACTAAAAATTGTTTTAGTCAATCCTGGCTCTTCCCATGCTGGACTTTCGGATTTATATTCCGAAATGCCAAAAGATATGAAAGATGTTGCTAAAAACGTCTTCCATAAAGAAGTGCTTTCCGAAGTTCCTCTTGAGGAATTCTATCAAAAGATCCACGTGGTCATGATGGAGGAGCGTGCAAGGCTTAGAGCCCTCCATTATGTGGGAGAAGATCAAAGGGTTCAAAGAGCGAAAAAAGCCTTTGAAAAAGGAAATTTCGATTGGTTCTTAGAACTCGAGAAAGAAAGTGAGCTTTCCCAAATGGCTCTTCTTCATAACGTCATGATTCGAAGAAATTACCAAAATTCCCCACTTGAAGCCGTAGAAAGAGCCTCCCTTTTCTTAAAACGTGGCTCGGCAAGAGTTATGGGTGGCGGATTAGCAGGATCAATCATTTGCTTTGTTCCTGATGAAGAATACGACGCTTTCATGGAAGGGATGAAAAAATATTACCCAAAGAAGAATATTCTTGAAGTCTCTATTCCAGAAGAAGGCGCTCACGAAGAGAAATAACGATGAAGAAAGTTTGTTTAGTTTCCTTAGGATGCGCTAAAAATCTCGTTGATTCCGAGATGATTTTAGCGATGTTCCCTTTAACCTCTTATACCTTAAGCACCTCCCCAAAAGATGCCGATTTGATTATCGTCAATACGTGCGGCTTTATCGAAGCGGCAAAGAAAGAAGCGATCGATACCATCTTAGAAATGGCAAAATACGATGCCAAGCTTGTGGCGGTTGGTTGCTTTGTCGAAAGAAACATGGAGGAATTAAAAGAAGCCATCCCGGAAGTGGATCTTTGGGTGCCTTTAAAAGAATATTCCACCCTTCATAACAAAATCGGCGAACTCATTGGAGAAAAGGACTTATTACCAATCTCTCCTTTAAGAAGGGTTATTTCGACCTCCTCTTATTCCGCCTATCTTCGTATCTCCGATGGGTGCGATAACATGTGCGCTTTTTGTGCTATTCCTTATATCCGTGGAAGGATGAAATCCCGTCCATTCGAGGAAATTCTTACCGAAGCAAAGAACTTAAAAGAAGAAGGAATCAAGGAAATCTCCCTTGTTTCTCAAGACCCGATGCATTATGGCAAGGATTTTCCAGAGCATAAGCCAAATATGCTGGATTTAATGAAAGCGCTAGACGCTTTAGGTTTCTATTCCATCCGTCTTCTTTATCTTTATCCAGAAGAAGTTACCGATGAAGAACTTGATTTTATTGCATCAAGCAAATCCATCGCGCCTTATTTTGATGTCCCGATTCAATGTGCTTCCGATCATGTCTTAAAAGAGATGAATCGTCATGGAACGGTTCAAGATATGAGGGAATTATTCGCCAAGATTCGTGAAAGAATGCCTAAAGCGGTTCTTAGAACAACCCTCATCGCTGGCTTCCCTAACGAAACGGAAGAGGACCATCAAGAAACTCTTTCCTTCATTAAAGAGGTTCGTTTTGATCACCTTGGGGTTTTCACCTATTCCCGTGAAGAAGGAACAGCCGCTTATAAACGGAAAAACCAAATACCTGAAAAGGTCAAAAAAACTCGTTACGATGAGTTAATGGAAGAACAACGTCAAATTTCTTTTTCCCTCAATAAAGAGCGAGTAGGGGAAATGATGGAAGGGCTTGTTACGGGATACGATGAGATGAAAAAGATGTATTCCCTTCGTTCCTATTGGAATGCGCCAGACGGAATTGATGGAAATATCTTCTTCCATTCCAATAAAACCCTCAAAGAAGGGGACATTGTCAAAGTCAAAATCCTTAAAGCAGGGGTTTATGACCTTCTTGGTGACCTTCTAGAAGAGTGAAAATGCCTTCCTAATACGAATTAGGAGGGTTTTCTCTTTAAAATAGAGGTTTTCTCTTGCATAGATGAAAAGGATTTTCTATAATCATTCTCGCTGTTAATGCAGCATTGCCCCGCTAGTTAAACGGTATAACGGAACCATGGTAAGGTTCAATCCGTAGTTCGACTCTGCGGCGGGGCACCATATTGAAACAATAGGATTGATATTAAAAAATATCAGTCCTTTTTTCATATTTAAGACCTATTTTGCTTGTTTTAGGCATAAATCGGTAAAATTTAGGAAAAGTAGCACTTTTTTCTTTGCTCTATTTGATAGAGATGTTTTTTATGAAAAACATGAACCAACAATAATAAAAAGCATGTGTTCATAATCAAAAACACGAATATTATATTTGCTAAGTGTCTCATTAATAAAAATTTCTGGTTGTTTTCTGGTTGTTTTTCTGGTTGTTTTTGCGATACGATTAAATCGTAGGAGGATGTGAATATGTTTGTTGATGAGGATAATAATATAGAATTAAAAGAAATTTTAAATAGTTCCTTAGTCAAGGAGATTGTCGCGTTTTTGAATACAGATGGTGGCACTATTTATTTAGGTATAAAAAACAACCGCGAAGTCATTGGGGTGAATAACATCGACGAAAACATGAGAAAAACATCTGATATCATAACAGATCAAATTTCACCAAGATGCGTTTCGTTTGTGAATCAATATCACGAAACACTTGAAGGAAAGAATATTATTAAAATTGAGGTAAAGAAAGGCAATCAACTATTTTATATTAAAAAGTATGGTATGTCTGAAGCTGGCTGTC
>ERZ1026780.455-NODE-455-length-32805-cov-8.457496_pt1 | contig 32805 bp, 21 predicted proteins | sample MGYA00380126_ERZ1026780 | MGnify/ENA primary metagenome ERZ1026780 (study PRJEB33269, sample SAMEA4719762) | human gut metagenome | biome: human-associated habitat; feature: organic feature; material: feces | place: Cameroon | collected 2013-10 ... | reverse complement strand
TAGAGCGGATAACAAACTCTGTTTCTACGTCGAGATAATCCGGAAGTTCGCCTTTTTCCATAAAGTTTTCCCAATAATATGAAACGATATTGTCGGGAGTTGCATTTTTAATAAAAGAGTTTTCTATTTTAGAGTTTATCCGTTTAATCGCGGAGGAAACGTAACCTTGCGTTACGCCCGTTTTTTCGGCAATTTCAGCCTGCGTGTATCCGTTTCGGTATAAGGTTATTATGGATTGTTCTTTTTCATTCAATGTCGCATTACGCAGATTGTTTTTGTCGGCGGTTTGTTCTAAAATCTCTTCTAACGAGTCATCGTCGGATATGCGTTTTTGCTGTTGTTTGACGGAAAGCCTATCTTCATTCGCGCTCGGTATTGTAGAAGAATGACGGCTGAATTTGTGAGTGTTATTATATTCGATCCTGTCAAGTTCAAGCAATGCTTCCCATTCACTTTCGGAAACTTCGGTAACGATATAATAATTATCTCCATATTGTTCGTTGGCTTCTTCTTTAAGCAAACATGGATAATAATACTTATATTTTCCTGCCGTTTTAGCGGGAATCTTCTTTTTATTAAAATGGTACGCTAATTTATCCATAAAGATATTTTACCGAATTAAATATGACAGGTTCAGTCAGTGTTTATTAAAATATATAATTGAACGTCTTAAAGCGTTCAATCTTTGAGGCAACCGATAGGAACGACTAATACACCGTCTTCACGCTTATATCCGTATTGTGTCCCGGTTACGACCATTTTGAGTGTCGGTAAAGGAATAGGGCATTGTTTTTCGGTTTCGTTTTTCTCTTTAATGAGCCGCTCTATTTCCAAAAGGTGTTTTGCTCCGTCATCTATTTCTTTTGCGCCTAATTTTATTTCAATTAAAGCGTATCGACCGTCTTCTAAATGTAAAACGCAATCGGCTTCCAAGCCGTATCTGTCTCTGTAATAAGAAATTCGCCCGTTACTTGCGGAAGAATAGATTTTTAAATCTCTTATTACTAAAGATTCAAATAAAAAACCTAACGTTTTAAAGTCGGTATTAAAATATTCGGGCGTTATTCCCAGAGCGGCGACGGCAAGCGACGGATCGATTAAATTACGTTTTACGGACGAGCGTATTGCGGTTTTGGATCTTATTGCGGGACACCACGCGTCGATATCTTCTATTATATATAATTTTTTTAAGGCATTTATATAGTCGTTTATAGTTACGGTGGAAACGTCGCAGGCACTTTGTACGTCGGCTTCGATAGTTTTCTTTTCCGCCGTCGTGCATACGTTTCTTGCGTAAGACTTTAAAATCGTTTCCGCCCATAGAGCATTTCTTGAAATTCCGTCGATATTGGAAATGTCTACGTTGCAGGTTTGCCAAAATAAATCTTTTGCAATAGCCAATTTTGCCCTGTCGGTTTTATTTATAAAACACCGCGGCCAGCCTCCGCGACAAATTGCAAAGATTAAATCGTCGATAGTTAAATCGGATATACAGCCGTCTTTTAATATTTCAGGATTGTCAAATAATGCTTTTATAGAGACCGTTCCGTTTGATTCTTTGCTTTCATATAAACTCATAGGATACATTTTGAGCGTGGAAATACGGAGAGTTCCCGTGTGAGGCGTCGTAACCGTTTGAGATGAAGATCCCGTCAATAAATACAAACCGTTTTTTTGCTCGTCGTCGACGGATTTTCTTATTGCTCCCCAAATTTTGGGTGCATCCTGCCATTCGTCAAACAGTCGAGGCTTTTCACCGATCAGTAATTTCGACGGCACGTTATCCGCGACCGAAAGATATTTCTCTCTGTTATCTTCATCCTGAAATTCTACTACGCTTTTTGCTTTTTGTTTGGCGGTGGTGGTTTTTCCGCAGCCTTTCGGTCCGACTATCAAAGTCGCTCCAAAGGCTTCCATTTTCAAGTCGAGCAGTTCGTCTGCTATTCTTTTTTTATATTCCATATTTTTCACCTCGATAATATTGTATACGAAAGTGTAGAAAAAGTCAATATAAATTTTATAAATTTGCGGCATTTTATTTTAGTAATTTGCGGTGTGTAAGTTGTTTTATTTGCGTTATCGTGGTTTTATAATTGTTAAAATTAAAAATAATTTTTTGCGGTACTTGTTATAAAAAACAATGCCTAAGCAGGATAAGGCGAATGCAACAAACGGCATTTCGCGATAAAAACAGCCGCCGCGGGAAATTCCCGCGGCGGCTGACAAGTCGGAAACCGACTTTCAATTGAGTAAATAAAGAACCAAGAAAAAAATTCTGATAATACAACGAGCATTAACGAGCAGATTATGGCCGAAACTGAAACAATACTCGGCGACGAACAAAAGAACGATTATACCGCCTTTGACGGGCTTATATCCAAAATGAAAATGACCCCCGCGGAGTATGAAACGCTTTCTATCCTGATGACAGGCTTTACAATGCCGCGAATAGGAAAAATATTAAACGTCAACCGCACGACAATCTTGCGCAGACAAAACAGTATTCATAAAATATATTTGCAAATAAAATAAGTATCATAAAAGCCATAGGCAAAACACTTATGACCAAAATTATGCTTTATTTGAATGTCCATAAAAAGAAATGAAGATTTTGTTGCAAATTTGTACTGCGGGGGTAAAATTCGCACGGGCATCCGAAGAGAGCGGTTTGTGAAAAATGCAATATACGTTGATAATAATTGCAATTGACATTCGCCCGATTAAGTTATAAAATTATAATTGACAAATGTCGGATATAATAATGTCGAATATAATCAGGATATAACTAAAGGAGCGCGAATGATTTCATTGTTAAGACAACCTGACGCCGTGTACGGAGCAACCGAAAAAACGCCGTTTCGTTTTGAAGAAATGCTTATAAACGAAGTAAAATATTCCTATGAAATATCGGATAAATCGGCGAAAATACACGTTTACCCGAGCGGCTCTCCCGTAAAGTATCTAAAACTAAGATTTAACGGGGATTTGCGAAGCGTAGACAGGGTTTACGGCGACCAATGGGAAAGGTCCGGGTTGTACGCCTATATCGAATGGCGTTCGGTTATGGCGTGCCGCGTTCTTCCTTGGTTTTGTTATGTTATGAGCGGTAACGATATGTTCTGTTACGGGGTTAAAACGGGAGCGAACTGCTTTGCGTTTTTTCAGGTCGATACAGGCGGAATCACTCTGTTTTTAAACCTTTGCAGCGGCGCAAAAGGAACGGATATTAGCGAACCGCTTTTGGCCTGCGAGGTTGTGGAGATGCGCGCCGAAAAAGTTGCGGACGTTTATAAAGTCGCCGCGGAGTTTTCAAAAAAGATGTGCGATAGTCCCGTGCTTCCCAAAACCCCGATATTCGGAGTAAACAATTGGTATTGGGCTTACGGCAATATTTCGTATGAAAGCGTTCTTAAAGAAACCGACTATCTCTTAGAGATGACGAACGGTTGTAAAAACAAACCTTATATGATAATCGACGACGGGTGGCAGAAAAACAGAGTTCCGGGCGCGGGCAACTATATAGGCGGCGAATGGGAGCCGAACGACAAATTTAAAGATATGCGAAAAACGGCGGACGCCATCCATGCCAAGGGTGCGAAAGCGGGTATATGGTTTCGTCCACTTCTTACCCGAGGCGAAGTCCCGAAAGAGGCGATTTTATGCGAGGAATGCGGCGGAATTATTCTCGATCCCTCTCATCCGTTCACTCTTGAAAAAGCATATAACGACGCGAAAAAATTGTCCGACTGGGGCTTCGACCTTATAAAACATGATTTTACAACGGGCGACGCGGTAACGGGGCAAAAGGCGCTTACGAGCGAACGTTACGACTTTGAGTTTACGCCCGAAAACAGAAAATATTTCGACAATAAAAAAACTACGGCTACGATTCTGAAGGATTTATACCGCGCGATTCAGAGCGGCGCGGGAGAAAAAGAGGTTATCGCCTGCAATGCGGTGGGACATCTTTCCGCGGGGATACATTCGCTTTACCGTATCGGAAACGATACGAGCGGGCGGTCGTTCGAGTGGACAAGGCGCGACGGGATAAATTCCGTTATGAGGCTTCCGCTCAACAATGCGTTTTATAACGCCGACCCCGACTGCGCGGCGTTTACTAATATGGTTCGCGCAGACGTAAATCTCGATTTTTTGGAAATGTGCGCCCTCACGGGAATGACAACGCTTGCATCGGTCACCCCGGGGATACTCAAAAAAGACGAGATGAAGCGCATAAACGAGATATTCCGTCTTGCGGATGAGGGAAAGGGCAATTTCGGAATAAAAGATTACGAAAAAAACGCAAATCCCGAAACATTTGTAACCCCAGACGGAAAGACGGAAAAACATTACGATTGGAACAGGGTGTACAACGGTTCGAGAGTTGTTTTATCCTGGATGGAATAGATAAAATTAAAGGAGAAACAAAATTATGAAAAGTGTAAGGATGGGGGTGGTAGGACTCGGCAGGAGAGGATATGCGTTGCTTGAAACAATTCTCGAATGCGAAGAAGCCTCGATAACCGCCGTTTGCGATGTTTACGAGGACAGGCGAAAGGAAGCTTTCGAATATATTAAAAACAAGAGGGGGACGACTCCGAAAACTTACGAAAATTATTGCGATCTGCTTGGAGATCCCGACGTTGACGCCGTGCTTATCTCGTCCTCGTGGGAATACCACGTCAGAATAGCCGTGGATTGTATGAAACACGGAAAAATAGTCGCCGTCGAAGTGGGCGGGGCTTACGATATCGAGGATTGCTGGCAACTTGTCCGTACCTACGAAGAAACGGGAACGCCGATTATGATGCTTGAAAACTGCTGTTTCGACAGGTTTGAACTTCTTTCGGAATCGCTTGCGCGCGCGGGAAAATTCGGCGAGATAGTAAATTGTCACGGCGCATACGCTCACGACCTCCGCGATCAGATTCTCGGCGGGTATGTGAACAGACATTACAGACTTGAAAATTACAGGCGCAGAAATTGCGAAAATTATCCCACTCACGAACTCGGTCCTATCGCTAAAATACTCGATATCAACCGAGGAAATCAGTTTTTATCGCTCGTTTCGGTTGCTTCCAAGGCTGCGGGGCTCGAAGAATTTGCCCGTTCTGAAAAGAACCCCGATAAATCTCTTATCGGAACGAAATTCATGCAGGGCGATATAGTGAACACGATTATAACCTGCGCTAACGGAGAGACGATAACGCTCAGGCTCGACACAACGCTTCCGCGTTATTATTCGAGGGAGTTTACTCTTCACGGAACGAAGGGAATGTGTAATCAGGAAGCTAATCTTATTTATCTCGAAGACGATATGATTGCGCACGAGTTTTTCGAACCGGAAAAAACGGTCGGAAAGTATCTTAACAACGCCGAGAGATATTCCGAATATCTGCCCGCGGAGTGGAGAAATATATCCGACGCGGAAAGGGAACTCGGACACGGCGGTATGGATTATCTGATGTTCAAGGCGTTTTTCAAAGCGGTGATAAACGGCGAGGAAATGCCTGTGGACGTTTACGACGCGGCTGCATGGATGAGCGTAACGGCTTTGTCGGCGGCTTCCGTGGCGGCAGGCGGAGCCGTTCAGACGTTCCCCGATTTCACCCGCGGCAAATGGGTAACCAGAAAACCTCATCCCGTGTGTGATTTGCCGGGGTATAAAAAATAATACCAAAAGGACAAATATATAAAATCATGAATACAAAAATAAAGCCCGATTACGAAAGTTTGCATAAGTGGGAATATTATCCCGCCGACGCGGAAATAGAGTATAAGCAATGCCTTGACGAAGGTTTAGACGTGGAAGCGTATAAACAGTTGTTCGGCGAGGTTCAGAAAATGCCGAGGAGCGAGGCTCAGAAAATGTTCGGAGACGCTCTTTTCGAACTCACCTGTTCGCTTGATAAAAGAGAGGGTTACAAATACGACGAGCCGTCCGATTACGATGGCATAAAGTCGCTCAGAAAGTCGTATCCGATGAATATCAAACCGACAACAAAGGGCGATTACGACAAGGTATACGGGGCGTGGATGGGCAGAATCTGCGGCTGTATGCACGGAAAGCCCGTCGAATGCGTAAGAACGAACGTATTTATCCCGTTTTTGAAGGAAACGGGCAATTATCCGCTTTCGAGATACATATACAGAAGCGATCTGACGGACGAAATCTGTGAAAAATACAGCGAGTTTCCCTTTAAAGAAAAACTTTACGCCGACGAAATTTCGTGTATGCCGTGGGACGACGACACAAACTATGTCGTTCTCGATCAGATTATAATCGGAAAGTACGGAAAGGATTTCACTCCCGCAAACGTTGCGGAAGCGTGGCTCGAATATCAGAAGAAAAACGCTTACTGCACGGCTGAAAGAGTTGCGTTCGTCAATTTCGTGAACGGGTATAAGCCGCCGTATTCGGCAATGTATAAAAATCCTTACCGCGAGTGGATAGGCGCGCAGATAAGGGGCGATTATTACGGATATATTTTCCCCGGAGACCCCGAAAGAGCCGCCGAAGCGGCGTTTAAAGACGCGTCGATTTCGCATGTCAAAAACGGAATTTACGGCGAAATGTTCGTAGCCGCCGCGCTTGCGATTGCCGCTTGTACCGATAATATGCCTGAAATTATCAAAGGCGCGCTCGGTTATATCCCCGCGACCTCGAGATTTTACGAGGAAGTATATTCGATAGTGAATATGTATGAACAAGGCTCGGCGAAAGACGAGGTTTTTGCGTATATCCACGAAAAATACGACGAGTATACGGGTTACGGCTGGTGTCATACGAACCCGAACGCGATGATAGTCGTCGCCTCGCTTTTATTCGGCGACGGAGATTACGGTAAGTCGATATGCTTAGCGGTGGAAACGGGATTCGATACGGACTGCAACGGAGCGACGGTTGGCTCGATTTTCGGAATGGCCCACGGAATAAAATCCATTCCCGAATATTGGACTAAACCCATAAACGATAAACTCGAAACGACTGTTTTCGGAGTGGGTACGGTTAAAATATCCGAGAGAGCAAAACTCACCCTCGAGCATATAGCGAAACAAACGAAGTAAAAAGGTTGCCGTCTTTCGATAAATCGAGATAAAAGTCGGCGTATAAGTCGATTAACGGATAATTTTGTAATTCAATAACAAAAAATAAGACTTGCAAGAAGCGGAGAAATTTTAAAATGAAGCTCAACAGAGAAACTTATAAAGATAAAGTAAAAGCCTGCTGGATAGGCAAAAATATCGGCGGAACGATAGGCGGACCTTACGAAGGAAAAAGAGAAATACTCGACGTAAAGGGCTTTTTAACCGAATCGGGCGAACCGATGCCTAACGACGACCTCGATTTGCAGCTCGTATGGCTCCAGGCGGTCGAAAAAGAGGGCGCGAAAAACATAACCGCCGAAAAACTCGGGGAATACTGGTTGTCGTTTATCGCCGCCGCTCCTTCCGAATACGGGATTGCCATGAGCAATATGAAAATAGGTCTTACTCCGCCTCTTTCGGGCGACGCCGAAAACAACGTATGGAAGCACAGCAACGGCGCGTGGATAAGAACGGAAATATGGGCGACTCTTTGTCCCGCAATGCCCGACGTTGCCGTACGCTATTCAATCGAGGACGCGAAAGTCGATCACGGTATGGGCGAAGGCACTTACGCGGCGATGTTCGTCGCGGCGGCGGAAAGCGCGGCGTTCGCCGTGACCGATTTGAGAAAACTTATAGAAATCGGACTTTCCAAAATTCCCGCCGATTGCAGGGTATATAAAACGATAAAACTTCTTTGTTCGCTTTACGACGAGGGGAAGAGTTGGATTGAAGCGAGAAACGCCATTCAAAAATTCAACGACGACTTAGCCGACGGCTGGTTTCAAGCCCCGTCGAACGTCGCCTTTGCCGTACTCGGGCTTTTATACGGCGAAAACGACTTCAAAAAGTCGATGCTTCTTGCGGTGAACTGCGGCGACGATACCGATTGCACTGCGGCGACCGTAGGTTCGATTTTCGGCATTATGCACGGAACGAAAGGAATACCCAAGGATTGGGCAGCGCATATAGGAGACAGAATAATAACCTGTTGCATAAACCTCGGCGTATGTTTCAGAAGACCGAAAACGTGCAGCGAACTTACCGAAAGAGTGGTAAGGCTTGCCCCTGCGGTTCTGGAACAAAACAGAGCCGAAAGACAGGTTTATTTCACCGAGTTTACCGACGGTAAGGACGAGATAGAAGAGGACGTATACGAGAAATTTGCGCTTCCTTACGGGAAAAGCGAGGAGTCGGACGAAATGTGGAGATCTCTCGCCGCGCTTAAACCCAATACGTTTACGGCGAAATGCGGCGCGTTCACCGTGGTTGTTTCTTATGACAAAGCCCCCGAAATCAAGGGCGGCGAAACCTGCGGTTTAACGCTCAGATTTATAAATAACGTAAAAGCGTTCGGAAATCAGCCGTTTTTCGTAAACGCGGAGGTTCTTTTGCCCGAAGGCGTTTCCTGCGATAAGCCCGCATTCAAGGTTTATCTGCCGCATTGGACGCCGCTTACCGAAAATTGTCAGACCGACGATATTAAATTAAGCGTAACGATGGCGGAAATACCGTCTGCGGTAACGACTTTGTATCTCAGACTTAAAGCCGAGGGCAGATATTCGATACATACAATACCGATTGTTTTTATAGCGAAAATTTAAAGAAAAAAGAAAAAGGTTGTTCTATAGATGATTACCGACAAAAACAGCGTAATAAAAATCAAGACCGAAACAGACGGGTCGGCAATCGTTACCGTTGACAGCGAAAGCAGAATAACGAAAGCAGATTTTACGATACGGCTTCCGTCGGACGAGTCTTTTAAAGTCGATATGCGGATAAACGGCAAAGAAGCAATCGGGGATTTCCGTGTTTCTTCGCCAAAATTATGGAACCCGAACACTCCGTTTTTATACGGCTTTTCGGCGGTAATTTCGACCGACGACGGAGTTGAAAAAGCGGAAGGAAAATTCGGTTTCAGGTCGATTTCGACGAACGGCAAAAACGTTTGCTTAAACGGAGTTCCGATATTTATCCGCGGGTACATACGCGGCGCGACGGCGCACGAACATTCCAACGACGCGCATCTTTCCGAAGAGGAGTTTTATCGTAAAAACATTACCGAAGCAAAGAAATTCGGGTTTAATACGGTAAGATTTCACTCGGTTGTGCCGGACGAAACGTTTTTCGACGTTGCGGACGAACTCGGAATGCTCGTACATATAGAACTTCGCCCCCCGCACGACATATATAACAATCTCGAAGAAATGGTCACTACGGGAACGGCAATCGTCCCCGACGAATTTCTTAAAGAGGTTGTAAACAAAAACTTCAATCACCCGTCGCTCGCGGTATATTGTATCGGAAACGAAATAAAAAACGCTCCGAACGGAACGATTAAGGAAATAAAAGAAAAAATCGACGCTCTCGACGGGACGAGATTGTTTCTGGACACCTGCGCCTGGGGCGAAAACGGCAGACCCGACATAGATATCGACGTTCAGCATTTAAGTTATTATTTCCCCTTCGGAAAACACGCGAAAATGTACGACGACACCGATAATTTGCTTGTTGTCGGAAGTTCGGTGGATAAGCCGATGAGAACGGACGGTCTGAACTCTTCTTTGACGAGAACGCCGCGTTTCGGCGTTCCTCTTCTGGCTCACGAAGCCTGCCATTATACCGCGCTCAGGGATTTCGCGGGGCTTAAAAAGAAATTTTCAGAGTGCGGCACGCCGCTCCCGTGGTGGATAGACGAAGAACTTAAAATCATCGATGAAAAAGGTTATTCGGCTTGCTACGACGAAATGTATCTCGCGAGCAAGCATTTTCAGGCGGAATGCTGGAAAACGGCGTTCGAAGCGATGCGTTCGAGTAAACTTTTGGGCGGTTTCCATTTTCTGCAATTCGCCGATACCGACGTGTATGAAAATTCTAACGGAGTGGTGGACTGCTTCGACGACGAAAACTACGTCACGCCCGAATTTTTCCTGAAATTCAACGGCGACAGAGTTTTGCTTTGCGACCTCGGTTACAGGCTTTTCTACTCGGGCGACGAAATAACTTTGCCGATAAACTTTTCCAATTGCGGAGAGGACGCGGAAAAAATTGCGGATTTTTCGTTTGCGCTTAAACGCGGGGACGGAACGGTTTGTTCAAGCGGCGAAATGCCGAACGTAAACGTTGCGGACAAGGGATTGTACGAGATATGCAAGATAAAAACCCGTATTCCCGAAGCGGAAAAATCGGAGATGCTTACGTTATGCGTGAAACTCACGTCGAACGGTGAAATTTATTCCGAAAACGAGTGGAAAATATGGGCTTACGAAAAGGAAAAACCGCTTTCGTATAAAGAGTTTACGACGTACGAAAAAGACGGCGTAACGATAACCGACGATATAGAAAAGGCTCTCGACAAACTCGGTCAAGGCGAAAAGGTATGTCTCGTATATCGCAGCGAATGGACGAGGCACGTCGCGGACAAAACGCAGAAAAACCCGAAGTACGCTTTCAAAGCGACTTGGAATCGTTTTAAACCCGTCATCTGGGACAGGGGAACGAACTACGGCGGACTTTGCGACGAAAAACTCCTTAAAAAGCACGGTTTTGCGAGCGGGAAATATTACGATTTCAACTATTCGGTGATTTCGGAAGACTGCGACAAAATAATTCTCGACGATTTTCCCGTAAAAACGGACGTTATAGTATCGGGAACGGATAAGAGTTGCCGCGATCGTTTCGACGCTTATAAAGGGAGTTTCAATCTTCCCGATATAATGCCCGACAGAACGCTCAGAAACTTCGGTTATTTGTTCTCGCTTAAAGTCGGAACGGGAAAACTTCTCGTATGCGGCTTTAATCTTAAAGGACTTGATGAAAACGAACCGTCGAGCGAGAGTATGGCAAGGTTCATAATCGACTATACGTCGGGCGAAGATTTCGCTCCGACAAACGGTATTTCTCTAAAAGAGTTGAAAGAGTATATGAAAAAATGCGCCTTAACGCCCGTGAAGGAACGAATGATGACGCAATTCTGGGAACTTGACGACGCGCCGGTGGAAAGCCCGTCGTTCTGGAAAGAATCGAGAGAATATCTTACGGAGAAAACGAAAAAATAATTGTTAAAACGCGCGATTTAAGGCGGAAAACTGCCGAAAATCGCGCGTTTTGTTTATGTCATTATTTTGTGTCGCCGAGCCTGTCGTGCAGGGGGTAAACGCCCAAAACGGCTTTATATTGTCTGTAAAAGGTTGTATAATTATCGTAAGCGCAGATTTCGGCTGTTTTCGCAACGGGAACGCCGCGCATAATCAGGGACTGAGCATACATTATTTTCTTTTTGTTGATGTATTGCTTACATGAAATGTTAAGCTCCGTCTGAAATTCGCGGTCTACGGACGAGCGGCTTATAAAAAGCGCGTCCGCAAGCACCTGCGCGGTAATGGGTTCTTCGAGATGTTCGTCTATATATTCGACCATTTTGCCGATAAGCGACAGCTCAACGACGAACTCGTTCGATTTTGGAAGGTATTTCATGTCGAGAATCATAGAATGAAGAGAGGTTTGTTTCAACTTCTCGAAATCTTCTTTATCGTAAACGGAATATGCGTTGGTCAGATTCTCGAAAAGGTTTTTTATAATCGAGGTTTTTCCGATATGGTAAACGGGATTTGCCGATTCGAGAAAGGAGATTTCGTCCGCGTCGAGATTGTTCTTTTTAAAGTTGAAAACATAACGCTCGTAGGGTACTGTGGAAAGAATGCAAAGCTTATGCCTTTGCGTCGGTCGGATGACGAGCAGATCGTTCTTTTTTAAAGAATAAACCTTATTTTCTATCGCAAAATCCGCGTTTCCGCCTATAAAAAACAGAAATTCGTAATCGTTGTGGAAATGAAAGAAGAAATCTTCGCCCCACGGCTTGTGGTCGTAAAGATGACCGAAACGCATCGGTTCATTGTGGTTGATGGACGTAACTTCCATAAACGCCCCCCTGAAAGAGCTTTTTTTATAGTATACAACAACTTGGCGAAAAATGCAATAAAAAGAGAATAAAATTGCTATTGACTTTTTTATTCGGTGTGATAAAATTAAAACACATAGTGAAAGTTCGGTCATTATGTCAATTTGATATATAAATAATGAAAAGCATTCGGGGTTTCCCGACGTGCTTCGGATATTTTATATTCCGTAAACTTTTGAGAGGTACCTCTCTTTGCTTACTCTGTAAGCAAAGAGAGGTACCTCTCTTTGCTTACTCTGTAAGCAAAGAGATTCTCTTAAAGGCAAACGGCGGACGAGAAAACGACGGGTTTTAAACTATGTGATGGAGGGAAATATGAAAAAATCTGTAAAACTATTGATTGCCGCAGCGGTTTCGTGTACGGTTATTGCCGGTTTTTCGGCTTGCGAGTTTGAAAACACCGAGCATACGCACACTCCCGATACGGTATGGCACGGCAACGAAGTAAGCCATTGGCACGAATGCATCGATGACGGGGAAGTTATCGAAAGTAGCAGGGCCGACCATACTGACAAAGACGATTTCGTTACCGACGGAACAAGTCATTGGCGCGTATGCGACGAGTGTGAACTTGTCTACGGAAAAGAGGCGCACACTCCCGATAACGATTGGCATACCGACGGAGCGAACCGTTGGCACGAGTGTACCGAATGCGGCGCAGAAATCGAATCGACTAAGGTCGAAAACAAGAAGATTACCTTGCCCGAGCATTCCTCTTCGGCTGTTTACACGGGGAATGCGCTCGCATGCGGACTTACTTCGGGCGAAGATTACACGGTGACTTATTCTGCGGACGGCGAAGAAGTAACGCCGATAAACGCAGGGGTTTATGGCGTGACGGTTTCGCTTACGGATAAGGTTTTTTCGAAATGGTCGGACGGAACGACGGACGACAAGACGTTCACGTTCGAGATAACCGCAAAGGAAATAGCAGTGCCGACTTCGGAAAAAACCGCTTATAAATGCAACGAAGGCGGAGTTATCGATCTTATCGCAGAAACCGCCGATTACGCGGTTTCGGGAGGTAAAAACACCGAAACGGGCGTCGTAACGGTGACGGTTGCGCTTAAAGATAAGGTTAACGCCGTATGGGCGGACGGAACGACGGAAGATAAATCTTTCGATTTTAACGTTGAACATACTTACGCATGGACTACCGAAAACGGCGTTGCGACATATGGGTGCATAGAGCACGACGGCGAAACCAAAACGCTTAAATTAGCCGTCGAAAACAGAAGAGATTTAGTTCTCGGCATCGATGACGATGGAAAATCCTCTGTAGCGGCAACGCTCGATCTTTCTTCGATCGGCGAATATGCTTCCGTCGAGAAAATAGTCCTCGGCGAAACGGTCCTTTCGGAAGGCAACACGCTCGCGATTCCCGCAGGAACGGCGTTCGCTTTGTTCGGCGAACAGACTATGGTCGTTACGGTTAAAACCGCAGACGGCGCTTCTCACGAAATAACCGTTCCCGTTCTTCTGATAACGGAAGAAATATCGGATTTCGAACGTCTCGTAGAGCTTGTTCAGATTATCGACGGAAAGTGCGGAAAATTTGCGGAGGGTTATTATTATACTCTTGCGGACGACATAACTCTCGCCGAGGGTACTTATTATAACGCTTTCGGCATTAACGGCGGAAACGGTCTTGCAACGGCGGGTGCGGGCAACGGTTTTGCCGGTACGCTCGACGGTAAAGGACATTCGATTATCGGCGGAATTATGGCGGGCGGCGGACTTTTCGGTTCGCTTCAGAGCGCAACCGTAAAGAACATTCATTTCAAAGACGTTCAGCCGTATAACAACAATACCGTTTCGGTTATAACGGGATCTATGTTCGATTCCGTTCTCGATAACGTTACCGTTACGATAAAGGGAGCCGCAGACTTCACCGGTAACGCGCAAGGTATTGTTTCTTCTAACAGAATCATAAACGTTACCCTTAACAAGGTTACGGTAAATGCCGAAGAGTGTTCGTATAAATCGTTGTTCGGCGCGGGCTGGGCTAACCCGACCGCAAAAATCGCCTGCACGGACGTCGTTGTAAACGTTAAATCGTTGCAGTGCATTGCCGTAGACAGCAATAACGCAAGCGCGAAACCGACTCTTGAAATCGGCGAAGTCGAAGGTATTACGGGCAGAATGAACGCCACCGTTTCTCCTGCCGAAAAGCTTTCGCTTATAAAGAACGACTTTACCCTTACGCTCGGCGAGAAATATGCCGACGCGACCGAGGTTAAATCGGCATTGTACGGCGGAAACGAGGTATCCGTCGAAAATTGGACTATCGAAAACGGCGTTTTAAGCGGAAACTCTTCCGTGTTCGGGCTTACAGAGGTCGGCAGCGTATCGTTTGTTATAGCTATAACGAGCCGCGGCTTCGATTACACGCTCACGATCGACGTGGTTGTAGAAAGCGGATATGAAAAAGTTACGCTTGAAAACAGTGCGGATCTCGTTATCACGAACAACGGTACGGACAACACGGAAATCGCCGTAAATCTCGGCGAAACTTATACGGGTTATACGATAACCGACGCGATCGTCGGAACGACGAAGCTTACCGTTACGAAAGGCAAAATCGTCGTTGACGACGTGTTGAAAGGCGTTAAAGCGGGTGCGCAGACACTTATGGTTCAGGCAAACGACGGCGAAAATTATTACGAATTTACAATGCCCGCGTTTGTCGTTAGCGAAAGTATTACTTCGTTCGACCGTCTTGTGGAACTTGTTCAGATTAAAGACGCCAAATGCGGAAAATTCAACGAAGGCAAATATTTCATTCTCGGTGACGATATAACTCTTGCCGCGGGAACGGAATATAACAGTCAGGTTAAACCCGACGGTACTCCCGCGTACGGATATGCGGGCGCGGGTAGCGGAAACGGTTTTGCGGGAACGCTCGACGGAAGAGGCCGTTCGATTATCGGCGGTAAAATCGCGGCGGGCGGCTTGTTCGGTTCGCTTCAAAGCGCAACAATAAAGAACATAAGCTTTACCGACGTTCAGGCTGTAAACGGAGCGCCGATATCCGTAATTACGGGTTCGATGTACGATTCCGTAATCGAAAAAGTCACGATAACCGTGAAAGGTAACGTAAACGTCAAGGGTTGGAACAACGGAACGGAAAGCGTCGGTATTATAGCGTCTAACCGCGTTGTCAATATAACGCTTAAAAACGTAACGGTAAATGCGACGGGATGTTCTTTCGAAACGGTATTCGGTAAAGGATACGGCAACGTTGCGGCTAAAATTACTTGTACCGACGTCGTTATAAACGTTAAAGCTCTCGATTACATCACTACGAACAGCAACAATGAAAACACTTTGGCTGTCGGCGCGGTCGAAGACATCACCGTAAACTTAACGCAAGAATAAAAATCACAGTCCCTCGGGAACGCTCGGTTATAACCGAAAATCGGAAATAAAAGAGCGTTCCCCGGGCATGACTGAGATAATTTTAAATAAAAAAGAGGTTCAACAATGAAGAAAAAGACTAAAATTATGTCGGCAATTATGGCGGGTGCAATGTCGCTTTGCCTCATCGGATGCGGCGGGGGCGGAAACAACAGCACCGGCGGAAAACCCAGCGGCGGCGGAGACAATAAGAATAAAACCACGGTAAACTTATGGCAGTATATCGGTTGTTCGGGAGAAGAATGGTCGAAAGCCGCGATCGAACGCTTCGAGGAAGCAAATAAAGACGTAGTTTACGAGGAGGGTAAAAAGGGCGTTCATATCGAAAGAACTTACGATAAAACTCCTCAGCTTACCGACCTTACATACGACGTATACGTTCTCGAAAGCGTAGCGGATATTTATTCGCTTTCCGCGCAGGGTAAAATTCTCGACCTCACCGATTTGTTCGAGGGAACCAACGGTTACGAGGCTGTAGGCAAAAAAATCAAGGACGAAATGCTCGACGGTTTGAAGGGCGTAGATTCGAACGGAAAAGAGGGGTATTACGCTCTTCCCTGGTACGAATGGTATCCCGGAATAACCTATGACGTAGATTATTTCGATAAGAACGATTTATATTTTGCAAATTCGACGGAAGGCGCAACGCCTTACGCAACCGATTACGGTACGGCTTATCTTCTTGGAACGAACACCGCGAAATCGGTAGGACCCGACGGAAAAGCAGGTACTTACGACGACGGTTTGCCGTCATCCGTCGAGGAATTTCTTCAGCTTTGCGCCGTTATCAAGAGCAAAGGTTTCGACCCGATCGTTATCGGCGGCGGCGTAAAGGATTATTCCTTCTACCTCGTCGAGGCTATATGGGCTTCGCTTTCGGGAGCGGACGAAATTCAGACTATTTACAGTATGGATTCCAAGGGTAAGGAAATAGAAGTCGTAAAACGCGACGACGGCGGTAACTTTGTTTTCAAAAACGAAAGCCTTTATCCGAATGCGAAGAACGAAAAAGTTAAAGCTATCAAAGTTCCCGAAACAGAAAAAGTAGTTATTACGAGCGCAAACGCAAACCGCATTTACGATATGGCTTCGCGTTACTACGCGCTTTCCGTTCTCGAAGTCCTTTGCCGCGAGAAATGGTATAACGACACTGTTTATAAAAACACGTCGTTTTTGAACACGCAAACTCAGCAAGCGTTCTATTTCGGTCAGACCGGAACAAACGCGGCTATGCTTTACGACGCGTCGTTCTGGTACTCCGAAGCCGTTCGTGCGGGAACCGTCGCAAAATATAAGAAGCTTCATCGCGGCGAAGAAGAGCGTAAAGTAAGCTATATGCCTATGCCCACGCAGCTTAAAGGCTCGGTAGCCGAAAATCAGGGCAAGAAAAACACTCTTCTCGACGTAGGCAACTCGCTTATGTTCGTAAGCAGCAAAATCACTTCCGAGGGTGTTCGTAAGGCTGCCAAGGATTTCCTTGCGTTCCTTTACAGCGATGCGGAGCTTAAAGCGTTCACCGAAAACGAAGGCTTGCTGATACCTATCAAGGAAGAACTTAATTATTACGATAAAACCAAGCTTTTCGGTCTCGGCGAATATTACAGCCGTATGGATACGATCCGCAACGCGTCGGACATTATTTATTATTCTACGACCAGCGAAATGGTCCGCGGACATAAGGTCGATTACAATCTGTTGTGGTCGGGACCGATCAATTTCCCCGAAATAAACGGCACGAACCAGTATTATATGGTGGCGATAAATTCTTACGACGCTACCGCGGCGGAAATCTTCACCAAAACGAAAAAATAATCTCGTAAAGAGGCACCTATGGTTTTTGTAGGAACAAAACGGAAAACGAACAGAAGGGTAGACAAAAAGCTGCTCTTCTATTCGTTGTGCATATCTATCCCGGTTGTGCACTTTCTGATATTTTACGTTTATATCAATCTCAATTCATTTCTGCTCGCGTTCAGAGAGTATGAGTTTACTTCGCAGGGGATAACCTACACGAACGCCGCGTTCAAAAATTTCGTCACGGCGTGGAAGGATATTTCCTCGCACGGCGTGCGCATATGGAATTCGCTTTTATATTTAGTCATAAACTTCGGAGTTTCCACGCCGATAATTTTATTGATGTCATTTTATATCTTTAAACGTCGGACGCTCAACAACTTCTTCAAGGTTATGCTTTTCATGCCGCAAATACTTTCCGCTGTTGTTTTCGGGCTTATCTATAAGCGTCTTACGAACGACGTATATCTTGCAATATTCCCCGAGGCGGCGGCAAATTTACTTGAGGACTTAAGCAAGGCGAAATGGGCGGTTATTCTTTTCAATCTGATTATGAACCTCGGCGTTAATATGCTTATGTATACGAGCGCGATGAGCGGGGTCAACCAATCGATTATAGAATCTGCGGAGATAGACGGCTGCACGCCTATGAAGGAATTCTGGCACATAATGCTTCCGATGATTTATCCTACGATATTAACGCTCGGAATAGTCACTCTTGCAAGGGTTTTCACCGATCAGTACAATCTTTACACTTTGTACGAGGATAAAGCCCCCTCGACGGTTCCGTCGATAGGTTACTTTTTGTACTTGCAGGCAAATCAGCCTGCGGATCAGGCTTTAATCGGACAATCCACATATCTCAGTTATCCCGTTTTATCGGCTTACGGTATCATTTTAATGGCAATCGTCATGCCCACGACGCTTATTCTGAGATGGTTGTTAAATAAGTTCGGACCGAGTGCGGACTAAGGCGGGGCGGAATATGAAAAAAATCCTTAAAAATAAAAAGGGCGAAACCAACGTGGTTTTTATAATACTTTTCGTTATTTTCGTCGTATATGCGTTTCTCATCCTGTTTTCCCTGGGCTGGGCGCTTTTAACCTCGCTTAAAGGCGTTGATGATTTTGAATTAAATCGTAACGTTCTCGGTTTTCCTTCTTTAAAACCCGACGATATAGACCCGTTTAACAGCAGAAACGCATTTTTTCATTTCGAAAACTATACAAAAATAATCAACAACTTCAAGGTTGTGAAAAAGCAGCCGTTTTACCGCGGCAACGTTCTCGTGACGCACACTTGCGAAGCGAGCATAGGAACAATGCTTGTAAACACGTTGCTTTATGTAGGCGGCGGCGCGCTTATTTACGCGTTTATGCCTGCATTTACGGCTTACCTTTGCGCAAAATACAACTATAAGCTCAGCTCGATAATTTTCGGCGTTTATACGTTTATGATGTGTATGCCGATCGTGGGCGCATATCCGACGGAGCTTACGTTCTTGCGTAATACCGGGCTTTACGATACGATCTGGGGCAACTACCTGCAAAAAATGACGGGTAGCGGAATGTATTTCTTCGTGTATCACGCTTATTTCAAGGGTGTGCCGGATACTTACCGCGAGGCGGCTGAAATCGACGGAGCAAGCGAATATACGATAATGTTCCGCATAATGTTCCCGCTTGCGATAAAAATAATGCTTACCGTATTTTTGATTCAGTTCGTTGCGCTCTGGAACGATTATCAGACGCCGCTTCTGTATCTGCCAACACATCCTACGCTTGCTTACGGAGTTTTTTATCTGTCGTATTTTCAGCTTCACGAATGGTATCATACGTCGATAAAAATGGCGGGCTGCATAATGCTGGTAGTACCTATTCTTATTATATTCATAATATTCAAAAACAAACTTATGGGAGATGTTTCGCTTGGCGGAATAAAGGAGTAGTAACAAGTGAAAGTCAAAAAATTTCGATTGATAATTTTTGTGCTTGCGTTTTGTCTTTGCACGCTTGCGGCTGGAATATTTTTGTCAAACAGCCGCGTCGCCGAAGCAAAGGCGGACGTTAATATCGAGCTTGCCGAAAAATATTCGGTCGGCGAAATGCTGGAATTTTCGGACGATTTAAAAATGAAAGTCGATTCCAAGGAATACGAAGTGACGAAGGTTTACGTTGTTTTCCCCGACGGCACGGCGCATTCCTCAAAGTCCGTCGTTTTATCTATGGCGGGGAAATATCAAGCTGTGTTCGAAAGCTCGGTCGGCGGAAAACTCGTTTCCGCAAGAAAGAGTTTCCGTGCGGTAAACGATATGTTCTCGTTTGAGAACGACAATTCGGTTTTGTCGTATGAGGAATTGAACAACAACTGGGCAGAGGCTTATAAAAACGGATTGAAGATATCTCTTGCGGAGTCAGACACGTTGAAATACGCACGTCCGATAAATCTTTATAAAAACGACGTGACCGATATTATTGCGATGAATATCTTACAGCGGGACGTCGTTGCGGACGTAGGGCAGATGGTCATCCGTCTTACCGACGTTTACGATCCTTCGGTGTATATCGAAATTATGTATAAAAGCGATCCCGCCGCAAACGTAAACGTTTTGCGAGCTTCGGCAAACGGCGGAAGCTCGATCGGTCTTAACACCGGCTCGGCAGGCGACGGCGTAACCGTTCGCGGACGTAAGCTCGTTAAGGACCGGAATGGAACGAGCGTTGCGGGAAACTGGTATGAAAACAAAACCGAAGAGGCTAAAAAGTACGGACCGACTTGGAATAACTTTACCATTTATTTCGATAATACCATTCCCGAAAAACCGTGCATTTCGGTTCGTCAGACAAACGAATACAATAAAACAAACCCCGCAATCGACAAATATGTCGCCGAGTTCAATAATTCCGACTTGTTCTCCTACGAGTTCAAGGGCTTCACGACGGGCGAGGTATTGCTTACGTTATCCGCTTCCTCTTACGGAAACGGCACTACGTACGCGCCGATAGAAATCGGTTATATCGCGGGCGAATACGGCGAAAGCCTTAACGTCTTCGAGTACGAGGACGTCACACCTCCGACCATTTCTCTGAATTTGCCCGAAAACGGCGTTAAAATTTACGCGGGTTGCTCGCTGAAAGTCCCCGTTCCCGCCGTTTACGACGCAAGCGGAGTTAAAGGCGGAGCAGCCGATTACAGCGTATGGTTCAAGCTCGATTCCAGCGCGCCGAGACGTGTAAGCGTTGAAAACGGCGAGTTTATACCGGGCAGGGTCGGAGACTATTCGATTATTTACACGGCAACCGACCTGAACGGTAACGTTTCCGAAAAGAGGATCAACCTATATGCGGTAAGCGTTGCGAAAGACGGAAAGCTCGGCATAGATCTTAATTATAACGCGGTCGGAGCCTGTAACGCGGGCGACGTGTTATCCTTCGGCGAAGTTTCGGCGGTTTCGTTAAACGGCGAAGCGAAGGTCGAAATTCGTATCACGACCCCTGCGGGTGATATTGAAATCGCAAATCCGTCCGAGGATTACATTCTTCGTTCGGTCGGAAAATATAAAATAGATTACGTTTGCTCGGATATAATATATAGCTGCGTTTATACCGAGGAATTTACCGCGACAGACGCAGGTCAGTACGGTTTCGACGCGAAAAAGATAATAATGCCCGAATACGTTATAAAGGGCGCAAGCTATTCGTTCGATAACGTAAACCTCGTCAAATATACCGCAGGCGGAAATCTTGCGGCGGAGTATGACGCGTATATGATAAGCGACGGCGGTTCGCCCGTTAAATGCGACGCGTCGCAAGTCGTTATCGCTGCCGACAGTACCGTCCGTTTCAGGCTCGTTGCGAAAAACGACGCGACTAAAATGATCGAATCGGACGAACTGAAGGTCGTCGACGTAAATTATACGGTTAAAAACGACCTTAAATTTGCTAAATATTTCGTCGGCGGATTTGACGGAAGCAAAGCCGAAGGAAAGCCGTATACCGTTTTCAACCGTAACGGAGAGGAAAATTCGTCGCTCGAATTTATAAATCCTCTGGTAACCGAATATTTTTCGTTCTCGTTTGAAATTCCGGACGGAACGGCAAATTATTCGCTTACGTTAAAACTCAGAGGGTATAACGACCGCGAAAACGTCGTTAAGTTTAAGTTGGGCGATGACGCGGACGGAGGATATCTGGAAGCGGACGGAAACGTAACCCGCATAAGCGGACGACTTTCGGGTTCTTCGACGGAAGTAAGATATTCTGCGGAAAACAACGAAACCTTTATTTACGTCGTGAACAGCAACGGCGTGGACGCGAGAATAAGATTGAATAAGCCTTTAACCGATAATTTGTGCTTATTCGGGCTTGAAACGAGCGGAGTAAATACGTTCAACGTTTATCAGGTATGCAATCAGTCCTTTTCGTCGATCAACAATCTCGACGATAAAACAAATCCCTATCTCGTAGTTGAAAACGCAGAACCCGTTGCCGATTTCGGTTCGTCGTTCACCACGTGCGTTCCCGTTTACGGAGACGTTTTAACGCCTACCGTAGCCAAAAACTGCACGCTTACCGTTTATTTCGGAGACGACGTTTACACGGCAAAGGACGGAACGGAATTCGTTAAGGTTCATGCAAATAAAACTTACGAGATAACGTTCGATAAATACGGCGAATATATCTTTGTTTATTCTTATACCGACGGCAAGGGTAATTCCGTTACGGCGCCGTTTGCGATTAACGTTCTCGACGACGTTCCGCCCGTCATCACGATCGACGGACAGACAAATATAACCGCAAACGTCGGCGAAACGGTTAAGCCGCTCGAATATACGATATCGGATAATTGCAGCGATAAAGAAAACATGATAGTGAGCGTTATCGTTTATAACGCGCGCGGAATGCTCGTTACGGCTTCGCGTATCGACGGCAGAACCGACGGCTCTTACGCTTTTACCAAAGCCGGAAAATATACGGTATACCTGTATTGCCGCGATGAAGCCGGTAACCATGCAGTCGCGACCTATACGGTTACCGTCAGATAAGGAGATTGCCGATTATGAAAAATTATATTAAACGTTTTTTATGTCTTTTGCTCGCAATATCGACGTTCTGCTTTGTCGTGGCATGCGGCAAAGATAATTCCTCTACGGACAGCGTTCCTGCGGACGAAAGCATAGATGACAACACGCCCGTTACAGGTACTCACGAATTTAATTATACCGAGACCGATTCTTATTTGTTTAAGGACGGGGCTACCGATTACGTGATAGTTACGCCCGAAACGACTACGCTTGAGGCGAATTACGCAAAAACCGAACTCGTCAATCTGTTCCGCGAGGCAACGGGCATAACGTTGTCTGTAATTACGGACAAAAATTTATCCCACAGTGCGGAAAATAAGTACATTTCCCTCGGAAGAACGATGCTTTTTGAAACTTCGGGCTTAGAGGATAAGGTTGACGCCGATGAACTGAAAAGAGACGGCGTGCGTATTCTTACAAAGGATAAAACGATATTTTTTGTGGGCGGAACGTCCGACTACGGCGTTTTGTACGGCGTGTACGACTTCCTTGAAATGCATTTCGGTTTCGACGTTTATTTCAAGAGTAACTATTCCTTGAAAAAAGACGTCAAAGAACTGAAATTATACAACTACGACGTAAAAGACATTCCTGATATCGAATACAGGTCGAGAGCTTCGGGCGCACAGAACGAGTCGACGTCTGACTACGACGACAGAATGTTCAGCTACCGTACACGCTCGCGCGATACCTACTGGTCGAAGCTTCTTCCGATAAACGGATACAGAGAACATAACAGTATACGCGGATTTTTCCCGAAAGAGATTTACGAGGATGAAAACCCCGAATTTTACGGCGGCGGACAGCTTTGTTACACCGCTCACGGCAATAAGGAAAAATACGATCTTATGGTGAGTATTGCGGCGGAAAAGATAGAGGAAGCTCTTCGTACAAACGATCCCGATCGTTATCCCGATATCTGCGGAGTTCAGATCGGTATCGAGGACAACAACAATATGTGCGCTTGCGAAGCTTGCAGCGCAATGCAGAAAAAATACAACAACTCGGCAACGGCGTCTATCATAAAATTCGTTAAAGACGTCGGAAGAGCGGTAGATAAGTGGATGTGTCTTCCCGAAAACGAGGCGTATCGCAGAGACGATTTCGCTTACATGTTCTTCGCTTATTGGGGAACGGAACATTCGCCTTACACTTACGACGAAGCAAGCGGTAAATACGTTGCCGCGGATAACGAGGTTTTCCCCGAAGACGTGAACATTAAGCCTTTCGTGGCTATACAGACTCTCGATCACGGAAAGCCCTTGTCCGCGCCGACCAACGCCGCTTCCGCCGCGGATATGATCTCCTGGATGAACGTTTTCCCGAACAGCTGGTTCTGGTCTTACGGAAGCGCGTATAACGACTATTTCTGCTTCGTGGATAATTACAGCTTCTATTCCGAGCTGTTCCCGCTTATGGCAACGAACAACGTTCAGATGTCGCTTATTCAGCAGCACAGCAGCCAGCGCGGATCGGATACGGGCTTCTTCAATCTCTCCGCATACGTCGATTGCAAATTGCGTTGGAACACTTCGCTTAAAATCGACGAGGTTATAAATAAATACTTCGACGGGATGTATCGCGAAGCGGCTGAAGAGATGAAGGAATACTATATGCTTTGCAAGCTTTGGTTTGCGGACGCCTTCAGAAGCGAGCGCGTATGGTCCAATTCCATTACCGGAAGAACCGAATATTTCGATATAGGCACGATAAAGGCTATGTTCAAAAAGCTCGACGAGGCTTACGAGGCTATCGAAATTTACAGCCGCGACGAAGCTCTTTACAACAAATTGAAAACGAACATAGACAGCGAGTGGCTTTTCCCCGCAAAAACCGCGATAGGCAACAACTTCGAGAATTATTTCACAAGCTCTCAGCTTTCTGCAATGAAGGCGAAGTTCAAGAGCGTTTGCATAAACATCGGATTGACAAACGCGGGAGAGTCTTTGGATTTGGCGGGATTCCTCAACACGCTATGACGGCGAACAATTCGCAAGAAAAATACGTCATTTAGGAGTGGATTATGAAAAAAAGAATAATATTGATTTTGACGGCTATAACGGCTCTATGTATGCTTTTTGCGTGTGGCAAACATCCGCAGACAGAAAGCAACGGCGGCGCGGAATCGACGGGAGAGGTCGAATTTTCAATCAATAAATCGTCTGCGCAGATAGTTTTCGGCGATACGTTCGGTCTTATTGCTTCTTATAGCCCCGTCGAAGGAGAGTCTGTTTCCTGGCTCAGCGAGGACGAGACCGTTGCCGTCGTAAACGACGGTATTGTGACCGCGGTGGGTATAGGAAGCACACGTATAAAAGCTTCTTATGCGGGCGTTAGCAAATATTGCGGTGTACTCGTTACCTACGGAGATGTTCAGCCTGTTCTGGAGTTGGATTCCGTCGGCGAAGAATTAAACCTTTACAGAGGAGATCGCTACGAGGTCAAAGGCTCGGTTATGTTTAATTCGAAAGCATATCCTTGTGATTTGAGCGTAACGATTGCGGACGAGGACATACTCGGTTTCGATTCTTCAACAAACGAGCTTTTTGCAAAAAATAAGGGAGCCTCGCGCGTGACTATATCGGCAGAGTGGAACGGTTTTTCGGGCGCATTGTTAAGTGTCGAAACAAGCGTTACGGTATTTGCGCCGTTATTTGCGGAAACGACGGTCGTTTACGATAACGGATATTCGGAATTTACCGACAGCATAGAATTGTGGACAAACGATCTGTGGAGCGGAGAAAGTTACGTAACCGAGGCAGCGCTCGGCATAGAAGCGTTCAACGGCAACGATAGGCTCGACGGTTCTGCGATTACTTGCGAAGTTGCTGACCCGACTCTCGTTTCTTACGACGCGAATACGGGTAAAATAACAGTAAATTCAAACGGAAAAACGGGCGAAACGGCATTGAATATTACTATAAACGACGGAACGGAAAATATGACAACGCAAGTTGCCGTTTCCGTAAAATGCCCGCTTGCCGATTATTCGGGCTTGCTCGAATATAACGCGGGTACGGGCATTGTAAACAAAACGTGGGAAGAATTATTCGGTGCGGATTACGAAATTCTCGGCGCGTATCAGGGCGAAAACGCTCTTACGTTTCAAAAAAGCGGTGATAACGGCGTTCTGAAAGGCTTAACAGTAAAAGGAACGGATACGGAGGCGTTCGTAGTTCAATCGGCAAAGGGTGCTTTCCGCTTTACGAATATCGACGCATACACTGCTGTTTTAACAGAGGATAATATCGTGAACACGCTTGCTCCCGCAAATGTGCCGAGCGGGTATTACATTCTGAAAAACGACGTTACGGCGGATTTCACGGGCAGAAAAAACGGAAATTGGTCGTCCTGCTTTGTCGGAACGTTTGACGGGCGCGGGTATACGCTTAACGCGACGGTAGGCGGCTACGGGGTTTTCGGCTCTATCGGTAACGGAGCGATTTTGAAAAACACATTCTTTAAATTTACGTTCGGCGGCAACGGCGCAACGCTCAATCAGTGGGATATTTCTGTCCCCGACGCTTATTGCGGTCTGGCGGCGAATAACGACAATATGCTCGAGGGCTATGCGACGAATAAAGGCGAGTATCACGTCACGTTCGATAATTTGCGTATCGCGACAACTAACTATAAACCTAATTCGTTTGCGATTATGGGCGTTAAACCTTACTTCCTGCATATGAACAACGTTCTCGTTGAACTTAACGGATTGTCGGATGATTATAATTTTACAGACGTGTCGACCGGTTCGAGCGCATTGTTCGGTGTGGACAGAACGAGCTGTATGACGGGCTATGCGGACAGCGCGCTGAACGGAATCAAGAGCGGTAACCTTGTTACCAACGTATATCTTGTAACCAAAAAGTTTATGCCTCTCGCCGTATTCACGACGACGTCGAGTAAGAGAACGTTTGTCTGGTATGCTCAGAACGACGTTAAAAAGCTCGGGAGAGCTGCCGAAACGTCTCCTTTGAGACTTACTTCCGCTGCAGCCGCAGGTTCGGCTTACGCGAAATACTTCGGTTCGATCTGGGGAACGAAATCGTTAACGACATACAATCCGTATATATTGCGCTATGATACTGCCGAGGATTTAAGGGCGTCCGGTATAAGTAAAGTCGGCGTATGGGCTGTGTAATTGACGCGTTAAGCTTTGAGCGGCGTTTTATCGCCGCTCAAAGTTTAAAAGACTAAAACAATGAAAGGCGACATGGAATATTTACTTGCTGTGGATCTCGAGGGCGCGCACGGCGTCGTCGGAGAGCCGTATAAAGGGCTGATACCCGGTATGGAAGAATACGACAAAGCGGTGGAAAACGTCACAAAGGAAGTGAACGCGGCAATCGAAGCTTTGTTTGTAGCAGGTGCGACAAAAGTTTTCGTGTGGGATAATCACGGCAATCTCGACAACCTCGATTTTGCGAAGGTTGACACGCGCGCCGAAAAAATCAAACCGAAAAGCAATTCGGTCGGACGGCTTGATTTTTTGCGCGAGCATCCGATAAAAGCGATGCTTTTTATAGGGTATCATTCCCGCGAAGGCTCGTTAAACGGCGTTCTGGCGCATACTTACAGTTCGCAGTCGATTCAGTACTATAAAATTGACGGAAAACAGGTCGGAGAGTTCGATATCGACGGAATCATCGCCGAGTCCTTCGGCGTTCCGTCCGTGTTTCTTGCGAGCGACGATGTGTGTGCAGGACAGTTTTTGAAAACCCATCCTTATGCGACCGTTGCCGTAACCAAGATAGGCAAAGGCAGGAATAAAGCCGATTTTTTACCCGAGAACGCTGTTTTAAGCGAGATAAGGGACAAGGTCGGCGAGGCTGTGAAAAAAGAGTGCGGTGTAGTCGTGAACAGATTTCCTTGCACGATCGAAATCCGTTATACCAGAACGGAATTTGCAGCCGATATGTATGAAAAACTGAATGCGGAGGGGATCCGCGTCGTTTACGGCGAGGACGCGCACGTTTTAATCGGAGTAGCGCAAAACGTAGACGAACTGAGAAAGTACTTATAATCGGAAATCCGATTTATTGTCAAAAACAGGATACCAAAATAAAACGGAGGAAATATGAAAAAATCACTGAAAATTCTGAGCGCCGCTCTTGTGCTGACGATTATTACGACGTTATACGGGTGCGGGAACGGAACCGGAAACGAAAGCAGTTCTTCTACTACGCACAATCATACTTACGACGAAGTTGCGGCGACGGAAGCAACCTGCGAGAAAAGCGGTAATATTTTGTATTATAAATGCGATTGCGGAAAGGTTTTTTGCAAAAACGGAAACGATTACGTCGAATCCGATCCGAGCGATGTTGTCATCGCTTCGTTTGGACATACGTTTTCCAAAACCGTTAAAGAGATCGAATCGACTTGCTCGAAAAACGGCGTGAAGGCTCATGCATACTGCGCGACCTGCGGTAAATTATTTATGAAAAAAGGCGGAGATTATATTCCCGTTGCAAAAGAGGAGCTTGCCATCGCTAAAAAGGAGCATGTCTATGAATACGAGGTCGTATCGGACGAATATCGTCTGAAAGAAGCGACCGCCGACGCTCCGCAAGTATTTTCGAAATCCTGCGTTTGCGGCATGGCGGACGAAACGGCAACTCATACGTTTACGTTCGGTAAAACGCTTAGCGAATATACAAGCGACAACGCTACGCTTTACACTCCTCACGCGCTCACGCTTTCGCTTTACGATTCCGAAAACTGCGTTTACGGCTTCACGTGGAATGCGGATAAAGTTTCATCGCGTCCCGTAGTCGAAATCAAAGAGGTCGGGACTGATGAACTTGTTACAATCGGCGCGACTTCCGATGAAATGTCTTCTTACAAGAAAACCGATTCCGCCGACGTAAGCATTGCCGTCAATTATATGAGGGCAAACGCTAAACTGAAAGAAAATACGGAGTATGAGTATCGCGTGGGAGATAAATATATGAATCTTTACACCGATTACCTTACCGTGAAAACACTGAAGATAGAAGAGAGCGGCGCGTGGAGCTTTGCTCACGTAAGCGATTCTCAGGCGCTCGGAAACGAAGCTCTTGGCGGAAAGGATTCGGAAACGTATTACGGGCAGGTGCTTAAAGGGATTTCCGAAAGCAGCCTTAACAGATTTATCGTTCACACGGGCGACGTAGTTGAGTGGTCGAAATACGAGAGCTATTGGAGATATATGATCGACGGTAACGCCGCGGCGTTTGCCTCCGTTCCCACAATGGCGTTATCGGGCAACCACGAAACCACGTATAAAAGCGGAACGGGCAGCAGCGAAACGTATAAGCATTTCAATTATTCCATGCCCGAACAATCGACCGGCTACGGATTTTATTATTCGTATACTTACGGCGGTGTTAAGTTTATTATGATAAACACAAACGACCTCACCGGAAATTCGATGCTTAAAGCCGATCAGCTTAAATGGCTCGAAAAAGAATTGAGCGAAAACACCGAAAAATGGACGATAGTCTCTTTGCATAATCCTATGTATTCCCCGGGTAAGTGGGGTTCGGGACCGAATAATACAATAGCTCGCCAACTTACGGCACAGTTATCCGATTTGTTCGCCAGATACGGGGTGGATATCGTTTTACAGGGACACGACCATATGGTTTCCAAAACAAATCCCATAGGAGCAAAGGGTATTCCCGCAAAGGAAACGTTCGAAACCGTGAACGGAATCGAATATTCGGTAAACCCGCAAGGCGTTATTTACGTTATGAACGGACCTGCGGGAAATCAGGCGAGAACGGATATTTACGATCACGATAAAGCCTTGTACGATTACGCCGAAGGTTCGACGGCTTCCTCGTGGGCGGAGTTCGAGGTAAACGGCGATTCGATCACCGTTTATGTTAAAAACGCCGCAAAGGGCAGTGTGGTAACGCTAAAAACGTGGGGTATCAGAAAAACGGCGTGATAGCTGATTTTTGAAGCGAAAAATAACAAAAGATAAGGCTAAACTTATATGAAAATCAATTTTTTAGGCGACAGCATAACGGCAGGAGCGTGGCTTACTTCGCCAGACGATAAATACACGGTTTTGCTCTGCAAAAAACTCGGAGCGATTGAAAACAACTACGGAATAAGCGCGACGAGAATAGCGCGACAGACAAAACCGTCTGAGGACAGGAGTTTCGATCAGGACTTTTTGTCACGTCTCGACAATCTTGATAAAACCGCCGATTTTACTTTTGTTTTCGGCGGAACGAACGATTACGGACACGGCGACGCGCCTTTGGGAAATATGGGGGATGAAACTCCGTATACGTTTTACGGCGCGATGAACATAATGACGAAATACCTTACGGAAAGTTTCGGCAGGGATAAATTGTGTTATATTTTGCCTCTGCCGAGATTTGACGAGAACAATCGTCGCGGCGGTCACGGTTGCAAAGAGAAAGAGGCGAACACTCTCGAAGAGTACAGAGAAGCGATAAGGGAGGTCGCCTTAAAAAACTGTGTGGATTTACTTGATTTAAGTGACTTATTTCCCGTTCCGAAGGCTCAAAAAGCCGACGAACTTACCGCCGACGGACTTCATCCGAACGCGAGAGGTCACAAACTTATCGCGGACAGATTGTACGATTATCTGATGAGGAAACTGAATCTGCCCGCAAACGACCAAGTCGAGCTGAAAAAATGAAAAGCAATATAAAAAAAGAAGTAGTAAACGTTTTATTGACGGTTGTTGCATCGGTTATATCGTCGCTCGGGTTACACATCTTTGTTTTCGGTAACTCGTTTGCTCCGAGCGGTATCGACGGTATCGCCACGATGCTTCAGGAAATAACGCGAATCAACGCGGGTATATTCACGTTTGTTTTGAATCTGCCGCTACTTATAGCCGCTTGGTTTATATTAAAAAAGAATTACGTCATATATACGATTTTATTTACGGTTCTTGCTTCCCTGTGGGTTTACATACTTGGTGAGGTGCATTTTTATCAGTATGTCGTCGAATCTGATAAAGTAATCGTTGCGATATTTTCGGGGCTTTTGCTGGGCGCGAGAACGGGAATAATGCTAAGAATAGGCGCGTCTTCGGGTGGTATAGATATTATAGCCTGCATCGTGCAGAATAAATTCAATCGAGACGTCGAAAAGGTAATAAGTTTCGTTTGTTACATAATAATCGGCATATCGTATTTTGTCTATCGCGATTTAACGTGTATATTGTTGTCCGTAGTTCAGATGTTCGTTTTTGAAAAAACGGTCGCGTTTATATTGAAGGACACGAGAAACGCGGTTAAATTCGAGATAATAACAAAAGAACCCGAAAAACTCAAAGAAGAAATCATTTACGAGCTGAAACACGGGGCGACGATCGTTCAGAGCAAGGGAATGTTCACCGACGAGCAATCCACGATTGTCGTAACTATCGTGAACACCCGTCAGGTTCCGGAGTTTTTGCGGATTTTAAAAAAGTACCCCGACACCTTCGTATACTACACAGACGTAACGGGCGTAAACGGGAATTTCCGTTGGAGAAGAGACGAAAAAGCAAAGTAAAATGCGCTTAAACAGTTAAAAAGTTAGCCTATAAGTCGATTATCAAGCAATTTTATAATCAAATAAGCAAAAAAGGCGACAAACCTTTAAAACGGTTTGTCGCCTTTTTTGCGAGCGTTTTTTATTATTTAAAGCCATGCCGCTATAAACTGAAAATAGCGACAGCACAAACCTAACGGGGAAATTGCTTGAATTTCTTTACGAGAAATAAAAAGAAAACGAAAAATACAGGTGACGAAAAACTTCGGGGAAACAGAAAATCCGAAATAAAGCCGAAGGGCGAAAAACGGAAGATTTGCCAAGCGGTTCAGCGATAAACTTCCGTGCCTTCGGTTTATTTCAAAGACGCAACAGATATTCCGAGACAAATTACTATAAATTTCCCGTAAAGAATCTAACAGTATAAATATAAGACAAAAACGGCAAACGCTTATGATATCCAACAAAAGTAATATTCAAGAAAAGTTAAAAATCAAATTTGATTTTCATTCTTTGAGACATGCGCACGCGACAATGTTGACAGACGGTGGCGTTAGTCCGAAAGCCGTATAGCAAAGGCTTGGACATAAAAACGTAGCCACGACATTGCAGATATATGTGAAATCAACTGAAAACATGCAGCAAGAAGCCGTCTTTTCGGCAAAATTATGTCAAAACATTCGATGCCGCACGGAGAAGCAATATGAAAAGAAACAAAAAACTTTATACTTCAAAAGATATCAAATTCTTTTGCGATTACAACAAAAACATTTTTAATAACATAAAGAAATTCAAACTCTACCGTTCAAGAAAAAATACCAAAATCAAACAAAAATTTAATTCCATTTCTTATTAAATGGTGCACAATAAAAAATGACATTTGTAACGGCGAAGCTGGATTGCAATTCAGCATCAACACAACCAGCGAATTCCAAAGGCAAAAACGGTTCAACGAAAGAAGCTTATCTTTCGAAGAGATTTCTGCGATTGCGAGACAACCTCCCACTTATCATGGAAGAAAGTACACAATGAATTTTGCCGTTATAAAAGACACCATCCTTGATGCAAAAAAATTGTCACGATTGTTCGACAGAGAAAATTTTATTGCAAAAATAACCCCAATCCACAAAACCAACTCGGCTATTAAAAATGGTTTCGGCGTTACTACCGAGTATACCGACTATGACGTATACAGAGATTTTGAAAAACCTTTGCTTATTGTATATAGACGCGTTTTTTAACTGCAAGTCTTAAAAACCCTGAGCAATAAAGCCGTTTAGTGATTTCATTCGTCATCACTAACTATTTTTGCGACTATAGACCGATTTATGCGGATGCCGAACAAGAATCAAATCCCATCAAGCCTTTCCAGCGTATTTTTGCTTTTATACGATGGAAAGATCAAAGAAATTATAAGTGAAGAGTGGCAATCCATCGCGAAAAAAGTCGGCTTAAGAGAATCGTCCTTAAAATATATGCAAAGCGCATTTGTTTACGAAACCACTATATGATTTGGGGAAAATTGGGGAAACTTTTTCATTTAAAGGCTCAAAAATGGCAGTTTTGAGTTAAAAAGCATAAAAACGAGTATTTTTATAAGGTTATGATTTTCCTCTGACTCCGTCATCCGGGAGTTCAAATCTCTCCACCCCAGCCAAATAAAAAGAACAGGCTTTTGCCTGTTCTTTTTATTTTACTTGCAAAGCGGTTAAAGAGAGATTTGAACTAAGAGCGACGCCGCCAGGCGGAAAAACAGTCCTGCGGACTGTTTTTAGCGATGACCGAAGATATTTGCAAAGCATCGGCTTAAATTTCAGAATTTGCTTTGCAAATATCAAGAGGAAAATCTCTCCACCCCAGCCAAACAAAAAAAACAGGCTTCTGCCTGTTTTTTTTGTTTTTCTTGCGAAGCGGTTAAAGAGAGATTTGAACTAAGAGCGACGCCGCCAGGCGGAAA
>ERZ1026780.454-NODE-454-length-32883-cov-6.114841_pt1 | contig 32883 bp, 22 predicted proteins | sample MGYA00380126_ERZ1026780 | MGnify/ENA primary metagenome ERZ1026780 (study PRJEB33269, sample SAMEA4719762) | human gut metagenome | biome: human-associated habitat; feature: organic feature; material: feces | place: Cameroon | collected 2013-10 ... | reverse complement strand
TTCGTGCCGTCCAGGGAGAGGCTGGACGCCGAGACGGTCCCGCCGAGGATGTCCATCCGCGCCGCACCGCCGAGGTTGTCGCCGAACTTCAAGTTTCCGGAGAGGGTGAGCGGCCCCGCGAGGCGCACCGTTCCGTTGTCGCGCACGACGAGGTAGCCGCGCCCGCCGCGCCCGCGCCCGAGGATGAGGCCGCCGCCCGAAGACGTGTTGATGAACGTGCCGTTTCCGCACACCTCGATGACGTTCGACGCCGCCGAGACCTGTCCGACGGTCGTGCGCGCGGCCGTCTCCACCACGGCGTCGTCCGCGACGACGAGCCGCGCCACCGCGTCGCGGTGTTCGCCCGGCAGCGTGCCGAAGGCGAGGCCGCCGCCGCCGGCCCCGTCGTGCGAGGCCGTCGTGCGCAGACGCGCGCGCCCGCCTAGGACCAGCTCGCTCCGCGCCGCCGACGCCGCGCGATTATTCGGCCGGACGAAGCCCGCCACCGTGACCACGGCGTCGTCCGTCGCGACGAGCGTCGCCACCGTCCCCTCGACCGCCGGCCTGAACAGCAGGTCCTTCGTGACGGCGAGCGTGGCCCGGTCGGCCAGGTCCACCGTCGCCCCCGCGCCGGACTCGGACAGGGTCAGGGCCTCCGTCGTGAGCGCCGCCGTGCCGCGCAGCGCGAGGCGGTTATCGGAAGTCGTGGTGCGGTTCCCCACGTTCACCGCGTTCGCCGCCACCGTGCCCGCCGTCATCTCGAAGAGAACCGGCGTCGCGCTCGCCTCCTTATTGACTTCGACGCCGCCCACGATCACCTTCCCCAGTGCGTGCGCGCCGCCCTCCACGCGGAACCGCGCCCCGTCAAGGCCCGTCGTGTTCGGACTCAGGCGCATTCTCGGCGTTTTGAGCGAAGTCCCCGCGCGCAGCACAACCTCGTCCGTCCCGCCTTGTTCGGCGTTGAAGAAGAGGAGGTAGTCCGTTCCGCTTGCGCCCGTCCGCGTGAAGTCCCACGTGCCGCGCTCCAGCGCGAGGACGTTCCCCTGCGCCGTGTGCTTGAAGAACCGCACCACGCCGTCGGTCAGCGTGAAGATTGGCTCCGCCACCTTCCCGTTCGCGTTCGCCGTGACCTGGAGGATGTGCGGGTAGCTGATGCCCGAATGGTTGTCGCCGCAGAGCGTGAGGATCTGCCAGTTCGAGAAGTAGGTCCCCGGCGCGAACGTCCAGGAGGTCCCCGTCGCGTCGAACGTGAGCGTCGTGCCGTCGGCAAGGTCCTTCGCGAAGTAGAAGACGCCGCGATCCGTCCAGCCGCCCGCCGGGAAGCGCACGGTCTTGTCGCCCGCGCCCGTGAAATACGCCATCTCGCCCGCCGCGTCGGGCGTCCCCTGCGCGGGCCGCGTGCCGTTCTGCCAACTCGCCGCCGCGTCGACGAATCCCTCCGCCACGTTCCACCGGCGTTCCGTCGGATTGGCCGCGCAGACGGTCCCCGCCAGACCACCCAGTACGGTCATCCCCAGCAAGATCAACCTTTCCATTCTCCACAGCTTCATACGTTTCTCCTGATTCCAATTACCCGATAAGGGTTCTATAAAGTTTAACATTACCCCCCCCTGCCGTCAATTGTAAATTATGTAAAATTCCTTTCGTTTGTACGTTCCACTCCGAGAGGTCCGCAACCTCCGGTATCCTCATGCCCGGGACCGCACCGTCAGTTGCCGCCGATCAGGTTCAGGGCGTTGTCGTGACCGATGCGGCGGCATTCGGCGTCCGTGAGGCCCGTGCGGGCCTTGAGGATCGCCATGCACGTCGCGAGCGGGGTGGTCGCGCCGACGAGGCAGTTGCGCGCCGGATTCCAGAGCAGGCCGTCCGGCTCCAGCCGCGCGTGCGCGCCGCAGACCTCGTAGTCGCCTGGCGGGAGGCCCGCCGGATACTGCGCGTCCGAGACGGCGATCAGGCGGTCGGTCGGCACGGCGCGGCAGTAGAGCTTGAGCATCGTGTCGGGCAGGTGGTGTCCGTCCGGGATGAACATCACCGAGGCGCGGTCTTCGACGAGGGCCGTATAGACGATGTTGTCGTGGCGGTTCACCTCGTTGGGGATGCCGTTGCCGAGGTGGGTGAACGCCTTCGCGCCCGCCGCGAGGCAGGGCTCGACGTCCGCCGGGCTCGTCGCGAGCGAGTGCCCGAGCGAGACGGCGACGCCCTCCGACGAAAGCGCCTTCACGAACGCGGGCATTCCCGGCACTTCCGCCGCGACATTGACGAGGCGGATCGAGCCTTCCGCCGCGTCCTGGAAGCGATGGAAGAGCGTGAGGTCGGGCGCGCGCACCCATTCGACCGGATGCGTGCCGACCGCGCCGGGCCTGTCGGAGATGAACGGGCCCTCCAGGAAGAAGCCGAGAATGTTCCGCTCGCAGACGGCGTACGTCCGCCGCGCGGCAACGACCGTGCGAATCGTCGCGAGCAGCATTTCGGGGTCGCCCGTGACGAGCGTCGGCAGATAGCCGGCCGTACCGTCCGCCGCGAGGCGTTCCGTGACGGCCTTGACCGCCTCGACCGTCAGGCCGGGCGCGTTGAAGTCCACGCCCGCATAGCCGTTCACCTGCAAATCAATCCAGCCGCCGTTCATTTCGTCCTCCCTTCGATCCGGTCCATGAACGCCTCGACCGCCGCGCGCTCCGCCGGCGCGTCGCGGAAAAGAAGCGTGCCGAGCGCCAGCGAGAGGAGGGTCGCGAACGCGGTCGCCGGGAAGATCCACACCATCTCGCGCAGATAGGCGAAGGCGGGGACGGAGCCGACGGCAAACAGCGACAGGCCGACGGCAATGCCGCCGACGAGTCCGCAGAGGCCCGACCGCTTCGAGAAGCGGCGCACGAAGATGCCGCACAGCATCGGAATCGCGATCGGCGGAAGGAACACGCCGAAGACCTTGTTGGAGAGGTTGAAGAGGTCGTCCGCACCCTGCGCATACTGCATCACGAATGCGAGCGCAACGACCAGCCCGCCCACCGCGACCGTGGCAAGGCGCGCGGCGACCATCTTCGCCTTCGCCGAGGGGGCCTTCGCGAACGCGAGGTAAAGTTCGTTCGTGACGACGGCCGCCGCCGCGTTGAAGTTGCCGGCCAGGGACGACATCGTCGCGGAGAACATCGCGGCGATCACCATGCCGATCATCCCGGCCGGCAGCACGGCGCGGCAGAGGATCGCATAGACGCCGTTCATCTCCGCGTCGGGGATGCCCGGCAGGAAGACACGGGCCGCCATCGCGGGGAAGAAGAAGAGCGGCGGGCCGGCGAACAGGAGCGCCGCGACAAGGTACGCCGTCTTCCTGGCGTCGCGTTCGCTCTTCGTCGAATAGTACCGCTGGATGAGCGACCAGTTCGTCGAGAGCGTCGACCCGACGCAGCAGAAGAAGACGAGCATGTAGACCCACGTGTACTTCCCGGCGGTGAAAGCGAAGAAGCCCGCAGGGGCGCGCGCGAGGAAAACCCGGAAGCCGTGTACGAGGCCCGTGCCGCCGTCCAGCCCGGCGAGGTGCCCAAGGCAGAGGAACGGCAAGGTCAGCACGACGATGAGGATCACGAGGAACTGGATGAGGTCGCAGGTCAGCGTGGCCTTGAGTCCGCCCAGAAAGGTGTAAAGGACGATGATCGCCCCCGAAAGGCAAATCGACCAGAAGAGCGGGAATCCCATGCCCACGCCGACGACCGTGCCGATGGCGAGCAGCTTGAGCGCATTGTCCAGGAGCTGCATCGGGAGCCCGAGGACAGCCAACGTCCGGCACATCGCAGGCGTGTAGCGTTCGGCAATGTAGTCGATGGGGCTTCCCTTCGCCGCGCGTCGCCAACGGACAGCGAGGAACCACGCGCCCAGCAGGACCGCCGGCACGGAGAGCCAGCTCACCGTCACGGGAACCCAGCCGAACTTGTAGGCGAGCGCCGAATACATGACGAACGCGAGCGCGGAGAAGCTGTTCATGTAGAACGAGACGCCCGCGAGCCACCACGGAACGGTCTTGTCGTTCCCGAAGAACTGGTCGGACGACGTCGACCGGCGGGTGTACCAGACGCCCACGCCGAGCATCACCGCGAAGAACACGGCGATGACGGCGTAATCGAGGATGGAGAGGCCCGTGTTCATCGGCTCATTTCGACAGGAGGGCCGCCGCCGGCGGGTCGAGATAGAGCGCGCAGTCGGCGTGGGTCTTGAGCGCCGTCGCCGGAACCGTCGGGCTGACCGCATCCTCGACCGTGCGCTTCACGGCTTCGGCCTTGCGCGCGTCGGGCACGATGACGACGATCGCCTTCGCCGCGAGGATCTGCGGCACCGTCATCGAGAATGCCTGCGTCGGCACGGCGGCGAGATCCGGGAACCAGCCTTCGCCGACCTGCTGACGGCGGCAGACCTCGTCGAGGTTCACGACCGCATACGCCGCCTTCGTCTCGAAATCGGCCGGCGGGTCGTTGAACGCGATGTGCCCGTTCTCGCCGATGCCGATGCAGGCGAGGTCGATCGGCTTTTCGCGCAGGGCCGATTCCAGCCGGGCGCATTCCGCCGCCGTGTCGGGCGCGTCGCCGCCCACGAACGTGAAGCCCTTCACCGGGCAGGGGAGCTTCGCGAGCAGGCGTTCCCTCAGGAAGCGGCGGAAGCTCGCCGGATGGTCGGCCGGGAGGCCCACGTACTCGTCGAGGTGGAAGCCGCAGACCTTCGACCAGTCGATCTCCTTGTGCGTGAGCAGCGCTTCGATGAACTCGAACTGGCTTGCCGCGCTCGCGAAGACGACGCGCGCCTCGCCGTTTGCGGCGATCGCCGCGCAAATCCGGGCCGCCGCGTCGTCCGCCGCGAGCCGTCCCAAGTCGTTCTTGTCTTTTCCGATGATGGTTTTCATGGCTGGTTGTCCTGTTTGTCGGTTGATGGCGATGCGCCCGGCGATGGGATTTCGCCGCTGACCGGGCCGCCGCGAAGGCGCACGCTCCGCGCGTAGTAGTCGTCCCAGAGGATGAGGCCGAACTCCCTGACGATCTCGTCGATGGGCTTCGCCGGGTCGTTCGAGAGGACCGTGACGGCCCCGACGGCGCCGGGATTGCGCATCTCGAAGCGGTCGCCGTACGTGTCGATGGCCTTCTGGATGCCGCCCCAGTTGTCGTCGAGGTGGATGACGCGGCAGTTCGTGTTGATCTTCGTCGTCGAGGTGAAGAAGTAGTTGTGGCTGTGCATCAGCACCTCACCGGAGGGGCCGTCGATCTCCTTCGCGAGATTGCCCACGGTGCAGCTGACCAGATAGGCCCGGCACGTGTAGCTCCACACGCGGCGCCAGAAATCGCCGTCATAGGCGCTCTGGAAGCAGATGACGTCGGGCTTCGCGCGGGCATACGCCTCGATGAGGTCGCGGAAGTTGAGGTCGAAGCAGGTCGCGAAGCCGACGCGCCCGAAGTCCGTATCCACGACGACCGGGCCCTCGCCCGGCACGATGGGAAACTCCTTCCACTCGATTTCCTCTGGCGTCGGATACACCTTGTCGTACACGGCGATCACATCGCCTTCACGGTCCATGAAGAACGACGTGTTCCCGAACCGGCCGTCAGAACGTTCACGGTAGCCATTGAACGAAAGATAGCACGCATGCTCGCGCGCATACGACTGGAACATCTTGAGGAGGCGGTCGCCGAATCGCCGCACGACCTGCCGTTTCTTTTCAGGGCCATATCCCCTGTAGGAAACGCACCCTTCCGGCAAGACCACGAGATCTGGCTTGTTGGCGATCTCGCGGTCCATCCACCGCTTCCAGTAGGCGAAGCAGCCCTCGGGCGTCGCGTCGCGCATGTCCTTCGGGCCGACGGGGCGATCGGCGCCGATGAGGGCGACCTTGATCTCGCGGCGGACGGCCTTGACCGCCTTCTTCACCGGCACGGGGTCGCACCGGCCAACCTCGTCCGCCGCACCGGCGCCGCCGGCCGCAACCAACGTACACGCCAGCAGCATGCACGACCCTATCCGCCTTGTCATCGTCGTTCGCATCGTCTCGCCTTTCTCATTCCCCGGTTTCCGTCTTGCCGTCGTCCGCACACGCGCGCGCGGTCAAAGCCCAGAGCGCGTAGCGGACCCTCGTCGGCTTCGCCAAAAGCGTCAGAGAGGCAATCGCCTTCCCGGGATGCGGGTTCACCCATTCGTGCGCGTAGACCGTGCGGCCCTCCGCGTCCGCCCAGGCGTAGCGCGCGTCGCCGACGTACCGTCCGTAGGGCGTGTGCCCGGATCCGTTGACGCGCGGATCCTCGTCCCCCACGCTCCAGCCGTAGCGCACGGCGAACGACGTCTCGGAGCCGTCGGCATACGCGACGCGCCACGTGGCGACGGGCAGGCCGAAGAGGGCGTTCCCGTTGAAGGCGTGGCCGTTGAACGCCGCCACGTCGGCAGGCTCGAGCGCGGCCGTCTGCCAGAAGACGAGCGAACTCGCGCGCCGGCCGACCGCGAGCGCGTGCGGCGCGCCGTCCGCCGCGAGGACGCGCACGCGCGCCGCGCCGCCGGGCACGAGCGCGACGGGCACGCCGCACGCCGCCGGGCGCGTGGCGTCGTGCGACGAGGGGGCCGTCGCGTTGGCGCTTGAAGCGAGACTGACCGGGGCGAGGCGCGCGCTCGCCTGCGGAATCGGCTTGCGGCTCCACCGCCGCATGAGGTAGTTGCCCCACGTCCCCAGGCGGTCGTCCGCGCTCTGCGGATAGGCGGGCGGTTCGCCCCAGCCGTCCGCGCCCGCGAGCGCGATCGCCGCCGGCGAGTAGCCTTCGCTCGAAAGCCCGCGCGCGTTCGAGAGCCACCACCGGTCCACGTACATCGCGATGCCGTTGCCGACGAGGCCCGTCTGCCCGAGGGGGTCGTCGTTGTACGCCGTCATGACGCGCCAGCTCTTCATCCCGCGCGCCTGCCAGAGCGGCAGCTCGTCCCAGTCGAGCGTCGACCAGTGGACGAGCTGGACGGACTTCGGCAGCCGGTCCGCGACGAGCGCCCCCTTCATCTCGTTGAAGCCGTTGTGCTGCGAAGCGTACATGTCAGAGCACATCAGCATCGCCCAGCCCCGCGCGCGGCACCAGTCGTTGACGCGCACGACGTGTTCGAGCAGCAGCTCGTTGCGCGGAACCCCCTCGCAGCGCGGACACGCCCGCCCGTCCTTGTCCCTCTCGCGCCAGCGCACTTCGTCGCCGCCCGTGTAGAAGAAGCCGGACGCGCCGCCGGGATTGTGCGCGCAGATCCCCGCCACCTCGGCCATGCGGGCGAAGAGGACCTCGTAGGTCTTCGGGTTGCGGACGCACAGGGACTGGTGGTCGCCGTTCTCGCTCAGGTCCATGTGGCGGCCGCCGTGCAGGAGGCTGTGCCACTGGTGGCCCGGCGACATCACAAAGGGCACGGCCTTCACCGCCACGCCGTTGAGGCGGTCGACCATGTTCGTCAGGTCGGCCGGCTGCCAGGAGCCGGGGCGGAAGCCCGATTCGGGATCGCAGGCGAAGCGGTAGCGTCCGACGGGATCGAGCGCGACGAGGTTCATCCGCGCCGGATAGACGAAGCGCTCGAAGAGGTCGTCGAGAACGGACGGCGTGACGGCCTCGCCGTCGTCCGCCGCCGCCGGCAGCGGGAGGTAAAAGAGGCGGTTCGCGAGGCGCGGCCAGTCGACGACCGTGACGGCGCGCGCCGTCGCCGGGCCGGCGTCCCCCGTGGCGAGGTGAAGCGTGTCCATCAGCGTCCGCGCGCCGTTCATCAGCCCCGCCGCGTCCGCCGCGACGAGGTCGATGCCGTCCGCGCGCACGGCGAAGGCGTAACCGTCGGCCCGCACGCGGTCGAAGTTGCGCACGAGGGCGAGGCGCGCGCGCGCGGCCTCCCCCTCCGGCGTGTCGGCGCGCGCGAAGACGATCGGCAACCCGTTCGTCGCCGCGAAAGGACACCCCCAGAAGCGCGCCGCGCGCGCGGCGAACCACCGGACGGCCATGTCGGCCCCCGCCCCGAAGCCCTGCGGCGCGGCGAAGCCCGCGAGCGGAAAGGACGCCGCGCCGGGACGGAAGACGCGCGGCTCGGGGAAGAGACGGAAGTCGTCCACCCCGACCTCGGGCGCGGGCGCGGGACGCCGTGCGTCGCTGAGGACGAGCGCGACGGCCTTCAGCGTGACGTCGCCGCTGCCGCCGGAAACGCCGATGTCGAAGGTGTGCAGGCCCTTCGCGTCGAACGGGCCCTTTGCGCGCGCGAAGCCGCCGGGGCGCACGCGCACGACGTGGTCGCGCCCGTCCGCGCGGAAGCCGATGACGTTGCTGTAGGAGCCGAGGGCGGTCCTGCTGCGCATCAGCGGCAGAGAGCCGAGCGCGCGCGCCGAAAGCGTCAGCTGCACGTGCGTCAGGAAGCCGTCCGCGCAGGCGACGGCGTTGGAGACGCTCGCGTCAAGGGCCTTGCCGAGCGCGAAGCGCCCCACGGAGTTCGTCCAGACGAGGCGCAGCCCGCCCGTTTCGGCGTCGAAGGCCGCGCGGCCCGACTTGTCACCGCCCCACGTGGCGAAGCCGGCGCCCGCGCAGGCCGCCGCCGCATCGAATGCGTGGACGTGTACGACCTTTTCCGCAGCGACCGCCCCGACAAGCGGAAAGACGGCCAGGCAGACAAACGAAAGACACGGCCTCATCGGAGATCTCACCGGATGACCATGATCAGGCCGCGCGGCTGAAGCATCAGCCACAGGCCCTTCTTCCCGCTCCGCTCCGTCAGGATCATCGCGTGCGCGAAGCGTTTTTGTTGATCGTCGCCGGCGCGGAGGAGACAGCTGCCGCAACCGACAATGCAAGGCCGACGACGCCACGGCGGCCGATGCGGGATTCTCGAACGTTCATCTCGTGTGACCTTCTTGCATGGACAAACAATGCGTCGTTATGCCTTCAGCTCCCATCCCGGTTCGTACTGCGGCATCCAGAGCTTCGCCGCCGGGCCGTTCGGGTCCTTCAGCTTGCCGGTCGCCGGATCGATGTGGACGGCCTCGCCGACCTGCAGCGAGACGTTGCCGAGTTCGGTGAGCAGGTTCGACTTGAGCGAGGCGTCGATCGGCTGGGCCGTGTCGAGGTCGCCCGCGAGCGCGCAGTCCGTGAAGCGCTGCACGTGCCAGATGTCGCAGGCCCGGATCGGGTCGGAGAGGCGCTTGTCGCCCTCCTGGTCGCCGCTGTCCGCCGCCGCCCACTCCCGGATGACCTTCTTGCCCGTGCGGTCGTAGATCGCCGACTCGCCCAGCGGCCCGAAGAACGCGACGCCGTCGTCGCAGTAGACGAGGCAGCCCGTCCACTTGCCCATGAACGGCATCGCCCCCGTGTGCGAGCAGCCCTCCCACGTGAGGTACTTCTTCCCGGGGAACTGCACCGTCAGCATGTGCGTGTCGTCCCACTCCCAGTCCTCGCCCTCGCAGAAGAGGTGGCCGCCGCCCACGTAGACGCGCTCCGGCCACTCCGCGCCGAGCGCCCAGCGCGCGATGTCGACGAAATGGAGGCCGTTGTTCGGCAGGTCGCCCGTGCCGTAGCCACGGAAGAAGCGCCAGTTGTAGTGGACGATCTGGGAGCGGTAGGCGCGGCGCGGCGCACAGCATTGCCAGAGGTCCCAGCCGTCCGCGCCCATCCAGGCGGGGATCGGCGCGGGCTTCACGCCCCGAATCGCCGGACGGTCCGAGAGGCACCACGCCTTCGCCCAGTGCGGCTGGCCGATCTTGCCGGAGCGGATGTAGGCGACGGCCTGCTGCGTCGCGTAGGAGCTGCGGCGCTGCGTGCCGAGCTGGAAGACCGCCCCCGTCTTCCTCTGCACGGCCGCGAGGATCTCGGCCTCGCCGGCGGAGATGCCGATCGGCTTTTCGAGGTAGAGGGCCTTGCCGGCCTTCATCGCCTCGGCGCCGATGTAGCAGTGGGAATGGTCGGGCGTCGCGACAAGCACGGCGTCCACATCGTCGCGGCGCACCGCCTCGCGGAAGTCCTTCACCTTCGCCGGCGCGACGCCCGTCTTCGCCTTGAGTTCGGCGGCCGCGTCGTCGAGCGCCGTCGCGTCGACGTCGCAGAGGACCGTCACGACGCAGTTCGGCAGCTCCGCGAAGCGGCTCATCACCTGGAAGCCGCGCCCGCGCCAGCCCTTCGGATCGACGACGAAGCCGTTGCCGCGGTTCGCCGTGCGCGCGCACCCAACCACGCAGAGCCGCAGCTTCTTCGACGGGACCGCCGCGCCGAAGAGCGTATGGGCCGAGGCCAGAGCGAACGCCCCGCCGCCGGTCTTGATGAAATGCCTCCTGTTGAGCGCCTTTGCCGTTGCCATGGTCTTGTTCCTTTCGTGATGATGCCTGTTTTGCGTGACGTCCCCTGCCAAGCCGTCACTTCCGCGCGGCGGCCAGAGCCTCCGCGAGCGTGACGGGCGCGCCGCCGCGCTTCGCGGACATCTCCGCCGCCTCCATGAGCGCGAAGATCTCCAGCGTCTCCTCCGGCGGGAACGGCACGACGCCCGTGCGGAAGAACGTCACGATCTCCCGCAGCAACGGCTCGTAGCCGGCGTAGCCGTCGGAGACGACGACCGGGTTCTTCCTGTCCTTCGGCTTCTCGGGCAGGATGTACCCCGAGTACGTCCAGCCGTCGCGCAGGAGGTGGAGCTGCCCCATCCGCCCGTTCGGGTAGGCGATGTTCACGACGTCGTCCGTCGCGCTGCGGAAGCAGCTCACCTTCTCCGCGCCCGTGCCCATCACCGTCACGTACGGCTCGAAGCCGTGGATGCCGTACCAGCTGTAGAAGTTGTGCGTGCCCTGCTCCTCCTCGGGCGAAGGTGCCGTCAGCGCGACCGTGCGGATCGGCCCGTACGCGCCCGCGCGCGCGGCCTGGACGGCCTTGCCGTAGCGCAGGGCGGACGACGAGAAGTACTTCGCCCCGAGCCGCCGGCCGAGGTCGTAGATCCGCACCGCGTCGCGCAGGTTGTGCGCGAGCGGCTTGTCGATGAAGCAGGGCTTGCCGGAGGCGAACACCTTCTCGGCCTGCCAGAGATGCTCGCGCCCGTCGTTCGTCTCCAGGCAGATGCAGTCGGCGGACGCGATCAGCGCGTCGATCGTCGGGACGATCTCGACGCCCATCTCCTTCATCTGCGCGATGTATTTCGGATAGCGGTTCGTCGCGGAGGCGATGTCCTTCGACCCCCACTGGTAGGCGTGCGTGACGCGGAAGCCCGCGACGGCGGGGTCTTTCGTCACGTTCATGATCTTCGTGAACGCGATCGCGTGGCTCGTGTCGAGCCCGATGATGCCGACCTTGGTCTCCGCCCGCGCGATGACCGCCGCGCCGCAGACAATGATGGACAAGACGATGCGCTTCATGCCGTTTTCCTTACCTGAAATGGTAGATAGTATACCATACTCCGGCATCGGGCGGGGGCACCGTCCTTTTGCAGAGCCCGGTCGCGACAAGCGCGACCCTCCCACTGTGCGCCGCAGGTCGCGACAAGCGCGACCCTCCCACCGCGCACGCCCGGTCGCGACAAGCGCGACCCTCCCGATGACGCGCTTATTCCAGCACGGCGACGAAGCCGCCGGACGGGGACATCGGGATCTCCAGGCGGTCGCCCCGGTGGACCTGCCGCGTCTCGCGCACGTAGCCGCGCGGCTTGTCCGTGGAGGCCGCGTCGTCGCGCCAGAGCGTCAGCGCGAACGCGCGCCCCTCGGGCAGGAAGTCGCACGCGAAGGAGGCCGTGCGGGCGGCCGCGCCCGCCATGCCCGCGAGATACCACGTCCCACCCCGGCGGCGGGCCAGCACGAGGTGGCGCGCCACGGCGGCGTCGAGGACGCGCGTGTCGTCGTAGGTCCACGGCAGCGCCTTGACGAACGCCATGATCGAGGCGTCCTTCTCCAGCGCCGCGCGCACGTTCCCGCGCATGATGGCCGTGGGGCCGGGATAGCAGAGGAAGAGCGCGACCTTGTGGGCCTTCGTGCTCATCGCCTTGCCGTCGTGAAAGAGCTGGGGCGTGAAGTCGAACGGGCCGCAGAGGCAGCGCGTGAACGGCAGCGCCACGTCCTGCCGCACGGGATGGTTGCCCTCCTCGCCGCCGCCGCCCTCGGTGATCATCACGTTCGGGTAGGTGCGCTCGAAGCCGTCGGGGATCTGCGCGTCGTGGATGTCGAGCCACAGGCGGTGCTTCGCCGCCGTGGCGGCGAGCGTGCGCATGTACTCCGTCGCGCGCTGGGAGCCGTAGGAGACGAAGCCCGGCTTCAGCGCGGCGACGCCCCACGCGGCGTAGGTGGCGAAGAGGCGGTCGAGGTCGTGCGCCTCCAGCACCGCGCCGTGGATGTAGAGCCCCAGGCCCATGTCCATCTTCTTCAGCTCGGCGACGATCTTCGGGATGTCGAGCGCGACGCCGCGCCGCTGGCTGCGGAAGGGCCACTGCGGATGGTAGGGCACGGTGCCCTTCGCGACGGCGTAGGGGTCGGCGCGGGTGTTCGCCTCCCAGGTGGCGTCGTGCGCGGCCTCGGGGTTCTTCGCGCGGAACGCCGCGCGGTCCGCGTCGCTCCAGGGGTATTCGGTGCCGTACCAGCCCCAGTCGATCTGGAAGTAGCGCGCGCCGAACCGCTTCGCGTCGCGCGCGGCGGCGATCACGTCGTCCGTGACGAGTTCGCAGTTCCCGTGGTCCGAGACGGAGAGGCCCGGCTTGATCCAGGAGGTGTCGGCGAGCGCGCAGGGGTCGTTCAGGTTCTCGATGAAGTACGCCGTCTCGATCAGCTTCCCCGCGTCGGCGGCGAGCTGCACCGCGCGCCACGGCGAGACGACCTCCCCGCGCCCCTCCTTCGTCCCCAGCGCGAACACGGGCCGCACCGCGCCGCCGGACGTCCGCAGGTAGCTGCGCGGATAGTCGCGCACGTTCGCCTCCAGGATGCTCGCGGCCCCCACGCCGGGGATCTCGACCGTGAACGGCATCCGCCAGGCTTCCCGGTCCTCCAGCGCCTTCAGGTCGTAGGGCTCCGCCGGGAACGTGCTTTCGGTCCCCGGGATGCACCACGCCTTCGCCCCCTCGGCGAAGCGCCAGCACGTGCGCTCGCCCTTGATCTCGCCCGAGCCGTAGACGTTCAGCACGATCTTCGCGCGGACGGCGAAGCCCTCGTCGTAGCACCGCAGCTCCAGCGTCTCGTCGGCCTGCACCGCACCCGGACGCTTCAGGCGCACCGTCTGCTCCACGTAGTTCTCGGGATACTCCGCCTTGAAGCCCCAGACGGGCTTCCAGGCCCCCTTCACCGTGCGCGTCGCGGTGTCCAGCATCTCCAGCTTCGCACGGTTGAACCCCAGCTCGCTTTCGAACACGCGGCGTCCGTCGTAGGAGACGACGGCCACGGGCACGCCGTCGCGCAGGGCGAAGTCGCACGCGACGCGCCCGTTCGGGGAGGTGAACACGGCCGCCGGCAGCGCGCCGGCGGTCAAGAGGACCAACGTCAACAGGCTTTGCTTCATGGCCGCATTATAGGACATTTCCGGTCGCCCCGTCAACCGTTCCGGCCCGGACGCGGCGGACGCGACAAGCGCGTCCCTCCCGAAACACGCCCGGACGCGACGGACGTGCGACGGACGCGACAAGCGCGTCCCTCCCGGAACACGCCCGGACGCGACGGACGTGCGGCGGACGCGACAAGCGCGTCCCTCCCGGAACACGCCCGGACGCGACGGACGTGCGGCGGACGCGACGGAGCGCGTCCCTCCCAAAGGTCAGCGCAGGATGATGGCCGTGCTGGCCGGGTAGGCGAGGCGGAGCGTCTTCCCGTAGACCTCCAACCGCCACGGCCCCGCCGGAAGGCCCGCGAGGGCCGGCGGCGTCTCGCCGGGGACGAAGCCGTCCGCCGATTCGGCCAGCACGTACACGCCGCCCTTCTTCAGGTCCTCCGTGTTCGTGAAGACGACCTCCGTCACGGCGGAGAGGTCGAGCGCGCCGTCCGTCACCGCCAGGCGGCCGCCCGCGCGGACCTGCGCCATGTCGACCGTCCACGTGCCCGTGAACGCGAACGCGCCCGTGAGCGTCGCCGTCGTCGCAGTCGGATCCGCAAGCGGCAGCGCGCCCGGCGCCGTCGTGAAGAGCGAACCGTCGCCCGGATCGGCGAGCGCCTCGAAGTTCGAGGCCCTGAGTTCCGTGCGCCCTTGCCGGTCGAGGCCGATGCCGAAGGTCGGCAGGACCTTGTCCTCGGTGTTCTTCGCGGTGTTCGACGGTCCTGCGCCGCCGGACCCCTGCCCGAAGCGGGCCTCGAAGCGGTGCGGCCCCGGCGCGAGCGTGAAGGCGGCGGCGGAAGCGGCGTCCCATGCATCGTTCGAGAGGACAAGCCCCCCGTCGATCCAGACGCGCACCTGGTCGTCGAAGCTCTCCATCAGCGACCACGTGACGTCCGCGTCCGTGCGGTTCCAGATGTAGCCCGCGTAGACGGCCGTCGTGTTATCCGTCCACCCCTCGTTCGTGTTCGCCTTCACGGGGCCCTGGGCCTGGACGTTCGTGTAGGCGATGACGCCCGTCCAGTTGTCCTTCCCGGAAAGGACGTCCTCGAAGAGGCCGGGCCTGCAGACGCTCTTCAGACCGCCGACGAGCGACAGGCTTCCGCATTCGACGAGTTCGGCCTGTTCAAACTCCAGCGTCCCCTCGCTCGTCTTTTCAAGCCGCGTGCAGACGAGCCGCACGTTCCGCAGCGTCCCCGAGGTGACGCGCACGACGCCCGCCGTGACCGTCTGACCCGCGCCGTCGAACGTGCCGCCCGCAAGGCGCAGGTCGTTCCCCTGCGGGAACGCCCCCGCCGCCCCGAGGCGCAGCGTGCCGCTCTCGACGGCCACCTCGCCGGAGAATGCGTTCTCCGCCGCGAGGACGACCGTGCCCGTGCCCGTCGACGCGCGCACCGTCACGCCGCCCGTCGCCGCGTTCGGCGCGAGCGTCGCCGCGACCGTGTAGACGTTCGTGTAGCCACCGCCCGAGATCGTCGCCGTCGGCGCGCTCGTGTAGCCCGTCCCGGGGCTCGTGACCTTGATGCCCGTCACCTTCCGCGCGTGCGCGTCGTAGAGGCAGTGCGCCGTCGCGCCCCGTCCGCCGCCGCCCGAGATCTTGATGAACGGCGCGCCGATGTAGCCCGTCGCGTCCCGGATCGCGGCGGGCAGCTCGATCGCGGCGACGCCCGACCCGGAGGCCGCCGTGAGCGGGTGGTTGACCGTGAGCGTGAAGTTGGAGGCGTCGAAGACCGCCCCGCCCGCGTAGAGCGTGACGGCGTTGGCATGGTACGCGGCAGCCGTCGGGAAGAGCCGGTTGTTGCCCGCCGCGCGGAACGTGCCGCCGTTGAAGTTGAGGAGCGCAACCACCGTCTCGCGGTTCGTGTCGAAGTAGCTGGCGTTCACCTTGAGCGTGCCGCATTCGAGGACGCCGCCGCCGTTGAGGTTGAGGACGGCCGTGTGGTCCTTGCGGTTCCCGAACCAGGTCGTCTTGTTGCCGAAGCGCGCCTCGCCCGTCCCGTCGACGGTGAAGGTACTCCGCCCGTTCGAACCCTTGTCGTAGTCGTCGTTCTCGCCGAGCGCGAGGAAGCCGTCGCCCTTCGTCCAGTCGACGAGGCCGCCGTCCATGTAGAACGTCCCCGATCCGCCCCGGCTCAGGCCAAGGCGCCCGGAGGTCTTGGCGGCGAAGCGGAAGAGGCCGCCGTGCATGACGAAGACGCCCGTCGCCGACGCGCCCGAGCCGATCGTCCCGTAGCCCCACCAGTCGAGCTGTCCGTCGTCGAGTTCATAGTAGCCGTAGCCCGCGTTGCCGACGCGGATGTCGTTCGCCGCGCCGCCCTGGTTCTCAACGGAACCGCCGAACTGGTGGACGGCGCCCTGCGCGCGCGAAGACGACATGCCGAGGTTGACCTTGTGCCGCACCGTGCCGCCGTCGACCACGAGAAGGCCGCGGCCGTTGTCGTCCTGGCCGACGAGAATGCCCGCGCTCCCCACGTCTTGGGGATTGACCGCGCAGTCCGGCTCCGCGCGGAGCGTCGCGCCCGTCGGCACGCGCGCCTCCGCGAGCGCCCCGCGCCCGGTGCTGGAGATCCGCGAGTTCTTCCCGGACACGGGCGAGATGGTGAGCGCGGCCCTGTTCGTGAGGACGAACGCGCCGTTGTAGACGTAGAGGCGCTCCGCGGCGTTCGCATGGTCGCCCGAAAGGGCGAGCGCGCCGCCGCGCACGGCCAGGCCGTTTGAGACCGTGAGGGCACCCTCAACGGTCAGCGCGCCGGCGTCGTACTTCGCGAAGTTCGGGGCGGCGAGGGCCGCCTCCCACGCGACGGGCGCGCCCTTCACGCTCACGCCGAGCCAGGAGCTGCCGACGAGCTGCCCGCCCCCGGCGAGGGCCGTCGCGTCGGCCGCCGTCCAGGCCCCCTCGTCGGCGGCGAGGATGAGCGTCGCGTTCGTGACGGTCAGCCGCGCGGGGTCGTCCCAGCCCGGCAGCGCGTCCTTGCGCGCGGCGTAGAGGTCGCCGCCCTGCACCCAGGTGCCGCCCGCATAGGTGTTCGTGCCGTAGAGGGAGATGCGCCCGCCGCCCCCACTGACGGCGCGCAGGCACCCCGCGCCGGAGATGGGGCCGTCGAGCGAGCCGTAGGCGTTCTGGAGCGCGGTGACGTCCACCGTCCCCGACGGCAGCACGATGGGGCTTGCGATGTGGTTCCGCGTGTCGTCCCAGGTGTAGCGGAAGCGGACGCTTGCTCCGTCCTCCAGGTCGAGCGTCCAGGTGACCGGCTTCGTCAAGTCGTAAAGGTCGAACACGGCCCCCTTCCGCACGCGCAGCGTGTTCGCGGGGCCCTGCGTGTAGTCCGTCGACGCCTCGATCGACCAGTAGCCCTCCTGCACGTCGATCGTGACGGGCGCGTCGCCCGTCGTGAGCTTCATCCCCGTGAGGCAGACCATGTTGCTGCCCACCTTCGTGATCGAGTGCCCGTTGAGCGCGAGCGCGCCGTTCCGGAAGTCCCAGCGGCCGACGGTCGCGCTCAGCGTCGCGCTGTCGCCGCCGAAGACGACGTCGCCCGCGAGCGAACCGTTGCGGAGGGCGTTGTACTGGCTCCGCCCGCCGCCGTTCACGATCGCGCCCTTCCCGTCCGGCCCCGCGCCCGAGACGACGACCGTGCGCGCGCCGAGGCCGACCTTCTCGTTGCCGAGGTCGGGCGATGCGACGTCGAGCGCCGCGCCCGGTTCGACGGTCAGCGTGCCCTGGGCGTTCGCATAGACCGAGCCTTCCGCGCCGAAGCGCAGGGTCCCCTCCCGGACGACGACGTCGCCCGCGAAGCCGGGGCTCCCCTTCGTCACCGTGAACGTGCCCGCACCCATCTTCTCAAACGTGCCCGCGCCCGCGAGCGGCACGGCGAACGTGCCGTCGGCGGCGTTGGAGATCGCAAGCGTACCCGCGTTCACGGCGAGCCGCGCCACGCCCTCCAGACCGCCCGCGAACGTCGCGCGCCCCGCGCCGTTCTTCGCGAGCGTCGCCGCGCCGCCGCCCGCGACGGGCGTTTCGACCGTGAGCGCCCCCTTCTCCACGGAGAGGTTCAGCATCCCGTCCAGCGGGACGAGCGTGCCCGCGCCCGTCACGGCGAGCGTGCCGCCCGCCGCGCCCACGCCGAGCGTCCCCACGCGGAACGTCTGCCCCGCCGCAAGCGCGAGCGGCGAGAAGGCGTCCACGTCGAGGACGTAGCCGAGGGCCGACACGTCGGCGGCGGCAAGGGCGTTTGCGGGTGTACTGTCCGGCACCACCGTGCCGAGCCGCCAGAACGCCGTCGCGTCGGAGGCGATCGTCTCGCCGCGCGTCCCAAGGCCCGTCCCCGCCGGCGGCGCGAACGAGACGACGTCCGAGACGGCCGTGCCGACGCCGTTCGAGGCGACGAGGCGGTAGGCAACCGCCTTGGCGGTGTCGTAGGCGTTCGTGAGCGTGATGGACGTCGCCTCCGGCGTCAGCGTCTGCACGCCCGTCCAGGGGCCCTCCGCCGCGTCGGCGCATTCCAGGTAGTAGCGGTGGACGTCGGTCGAGGCCGACCAGGAGAAGGCGAGGTCGAACGTGCCCTGGAGATGTTCGCCCGTCAGCGCGAGCGCGGACGGCGCGGCCGCGCCGAAGAGCGCGAGGCCCGAAAAGTGCGCGTTGTCCGTCTTCGTCGTGAAGGTGACGGCAATCCGGCCCGCCGCATCCGCCTTCACGTTCGGATACTGCTTGCAGAGGGCCTTGTAGGCGCCGTCCGCCTCCTTGAAGATGTCGATGTTCTTCTCAAGCATCGTCCCGTTCGCGGCGACGTGCCAGACGCGGCTGCCGACGCCGCCCGAACCGTTTGAGCCGCCGTAGTAGTTCTCCGTCAGGTGGAGTTCAAGCGTGTAGGACGCCTCCGGCACGAGGTTCGTGAACGTCGCCGTCATCGTCGAGCCCCAGCGCTCCAGCTGGTAGACGCACTCGGGCGCCCACGTGTTTGGGCGCGTGCGCGCGATCGCGTGCCCCGAGGCGGTGCCCGCATTGCCGCCCGACAGCGCCGCCGGCGACCAGCGGAACGGCCAGGGGTCGCCCGAGACGGGCGTCCCCGCCAGGGCGTCGACGAGCCCAAGGCCGTCCGGCGTCCGCTCGGCCGCCAACGCCATGCCCGCCAGCGCCGCGCAGACGACGCCCGCCAAGCCCCGGAAGCGATGCGGACGCGACAAGCGCGTCCCTCCCGCCAGACTTCTGAGGAGCGATACGGGAGGGACGCGCTTGTCGCGTCCGGGGTTTGCAACGGTCTCCTTCAACAACGTGTCCATCTCGCGACCTCCTGTGAACAACCCCTCCGTGCGACGCCCACGGATCCGGCCACGCGACCGGGCAATCCCCGCATCAGCGCCCCACAAAGGAGAACCTACAGCAAGGCCAGTATGCCAAAAAACCGCTCCCCGATGCAAGGAGAAAATGGACTTCTTTGAGAAGGGGGGGGGGGAGGCAACTGTCATTTTTACGACAATTGCTCGATTTTTATCTATTTATACACGGCGCGAGAGACCCACCCGGCACGCCACGGGGTCGTCGGCAAGGCGCCGTCCATACGCCGCGCGCAGGCGGAGCAGTTCGGGCGACGACGCCCCGTCCGCAAGGTCGTCGTCGATCTGGAAGAGGATGCCGTAGGCCAGCCCGAAGCGCCGGTAGGGCGCGTCGTCCGCCCCGGCCGCGCGCGCGCCCAGCTGGGCGGCGAGCGCAAAGGCTTCGCCCGTCTTCCGCGCGCACGTCGAAAGGTAGCCCGCGCGGTCGAACGCCTGGTCGGACGCAAGGGGGTTCGCCCCCGGCGCCAGCAGATCGTCGCCCTGTCCTTCGCAGAGCCGCATGTGGCTCTCCACCACGGCCTCCAGCATCGACGCGGCGGACGGGAACCCGCTCTTCACGATCAGCCGGTAGCCGTGCGCGACGAGCCAGTCCCCCGCCGCGATCGCCACGCCCACGCCGTGTTCCTTCCAGGTCGTCGGGCGTCCGTACCGCTCCTCGTCGCCGTCCTGGATGTCGTCGTGGATGAGCGATGCCTTGTGGAAGCACTCCACGGCGTCGCACACGGGATCGATCACGCCGGTGCCGCCGCAGATCTCGAAGACCCTGCGACAAAGGCGCGGCCGCAATCGCTTGCCGCCGCGCCCCAGGAACGCCAATGCGATCTCGGAGATCCGGCTCACTTGCCGAACACTTCGATCTCGATGTAGTTGTTCACGGGCTCGCTCGTGGAGCCGTTCGAGTAGACGCGCACGTAGCGGCCCTTCGTGAGCTTGGCGTCGACCGGGCGGCCGTCGTTGCGCTCGCGGTATTCCTTGTCCGTGCCCTTGCCGAGCTTGGCGGAGTTGTCGTGGTCGTTGTTGAAGACCGTCGTCACGCCGTCCACGAAGTTCGCGTCGTTCGAGATCTGCATGATCACGTCCTTGTAGACGCGCTCGTCGCCCTGGTCGTGCCACACGCAGATGGCGCTGATCACGTGCTCGGCGCCGAGGTCGAGCTGCACCCACTGGAGGCCGCCGGGGAGCTGGAGCATCGCGGTGGCGTCCGGCGTCTTGTCGCCGTCGACGACGTATTCGTTGTCGCCCGTCACGGCCTCCTCGCTCGTCGTCACCTTGGTGTCCTCCGTCGTGAGCTTCTTCGCGTACTCGGGTTCCACCATGATCGGCGCGCGCAGCTTGCCGGGGCCGCGGTCGGGTTCAAGGTTGTCGCTCTTGATCTCCTTCGGCGTACCGCTCGAATGGGGCGCGGGCAGCTCGAACTTGATGGCAACCTTCTCGGCGAACAGCGCGGAGGCGCAGAGCGCAACCGCGCCGACGAACATGAGCTTCTTCATTTTGTTGATATCCTTTCTTGAAAACCGATGCGGAAAAGTTTATCAGATACGGGGGCGGTTGTCCATTCGCTCGCCGCAGAGCGGCGAGCGAATGGTTAAATCGGCCTTCGGCCTTTAAGTCGCCGCTTCGCGGCTTTTAAGTGGTTAAGCCGGCCTGCGGCCTTTAAGTCGCCGCTGCGCGGCTTTAAGTTCCTTCGGACGGTCCCAGCACACGGGAGGGACGCGCTTGTCGCGTCCGCACGGCCGGCGCGGGTCCTTCGCGCGCAGAGCCCGGACGCGACAAGCGCGTCCCTCCCGTACACGCCCTAGACCACACGCCCCGGGGGCGAAGCACAATTTAAAGCCGCGAATAAGTTGCCGCTGCGCGGCTTTAAATGCCCCTCCGGGCTGGTCCAGCACACGGGAGGGACGCGCTTGTCGCGTCCGAACGGCCGGCGCGGGTCCTTCGCGCGCAGAGCCCGGACGCGACAAGCGCGTCCCTCCCGTATACGCCCTAGACCACACGCCCCGGGTGCGAAGCACAATTTAAAGCCGCGAAGCGGCAACTTAACGACTTAACCACTTAAAAGCCGCGAAGCGGCGACTTAACCACTTAAAGGCCGCGAAGCGGCAACTTAATCTTTCCTGAAGAGGTGCTTTTCCGTGCCGTAGGGGAAGTCCGTCGGGCGGTAGTTGCCCACGTGGTCCCAGGAGAGCGCGTAAGCCTTGGGGAAGTGGAGGAAGATCCACGGACAGTCCTCGCGCACGACCTCCTGCGCCTGCCGCCAGAGCGCGACGCGCGCCGCAGGGTCCGCCGTCGCCATCGCCGCGTCGTAGAGGCGGTCGAACGCGGGGTTGCGGTAGTTGCCGTGGTTCGCCCCCGGCGAGACGTTCTTCGAATGGAAGAGCTGCAGGAAGTTCTCGGCGTCCGGGTAGTCGCCGATCCAGCCGAGCATGAAGAGCGTCACGTCGCCCTTGTTCACCGCGTCAAGGTAGGCGTTCCACGTCATGTAGCGCGGTTCGAGCCGCACGCCGATGCGGTTGTAGAAGCTCTGCATCAGCTCCGCCTCCTCGCGCGCCGTCTGGTTCGCACGGCCGATCGTGAGGGAGATCTCAAGGCGGCGGCCCGTCTTCGGGTCGATCCCCCCCGCATAGCCCGCCTCGGCGAGGAGGCGCTTCGCCTTCTCCACGTCGAAGGCATAGGCGAACGGCGTCTCCAGCCGCCCCTCCACGCCCGGCGGCACGGGGCCGTCGCTCGGCTCGACGCGGTTGTTGAGGAAGCGCTTCCACGCCGGCGCGTCGAACGCGCAGTTGAGCGCCTGGCGCAGCTTCCGGTTCGGACCCAGCACGGGGTCGTTCATGTTGATCCCCACGTACATCACCGTCATCGTGGGCGCGCCGTGCAGGTGGATGCCGCGCGATTCCAGGTCGCCCGCAAGCCTGCCGTCGGGCCCCACCACCGCGTTCCAGTTGTCGTGCGAGACCTCCCCGAGGAAGTCGACTTCGCGGGAGAGGAACATGAGCCACTGCGTCGACACGTCGTCCACCACGAAGTAGTCGATCTCGTCGTAGGGCGTCGTCTTGATCTCGCGCCATCCCCGCCACGTCGGGTCGCGGCGGAAGCGCATCCGGTGGTTGCGCCACCATTCGGCGAGCCGGTACGGACCCGACCCCACCGCGACGCCGCCGAACTTCACCCCGTAGCGCGCGACCGCCTCGTGCGGCACCACCGCCGCGTACGCCATCGCCATCAGCCACGGGAAGACGTGCAGCGGACGCTTGAGCGTGATGCGCACCGTGCGCGGATCGACGGCCTCGACGCGCGCCACGGCCTCCATCGTCCAGAGTCCGCTCGACGCATTCGCCTTGTCGGCGAGCCGGTTGAGCGAATAGACGACATCCCCGGCGACGACGGGCCGCCCCTCTCCGCCCGGGAAGCACGCATCCGGCTGGAAGCGCGCCCCCTCGCGGATGCGGAACGTGTACACGAGCCCGTTCGTCGACACCCCGGGCAGGTCGCAGAGCCCGCCCTTCAGGCGGTACGGACGCGCGAAGTAGTCCACTTCAAGTAGCGGCTCGTAGACGAGTGACACGGCGCGCGCCTCGCAGACGCTCGCCGCCCGCAGCGGATCCATCGACGCCACCCGCTCCAGCGGCCGCCGGAACACCGTCTCACCCGCGCACCATCCCGCCAGCACCACGCACCCGCACCACACCCACCCTTTCGTCTTCTTCATGGCTCACCTCCAATCCACAGGATTCCCGTAACGCAGGCGCAGCATCTGCGTTCCACACCGGAAAACTTAACCACTTAAACTACTTAAGCACTTAACACTTAACCACTTAACCACTCACTTAACCACTTAACTACTTAACCACTTAATCACTTAATCATCCCTCCACCATCCACGCGAAGCCCGAGACGAGCGCCGCCGTGTAGGCGGCCGAGACGACGTCGTCGAAGAGGACGCCGTGCGCCGTGTGGATGTTGCGGTCGATGTAGCGCGCGACCGGCAGCTTGATTGCGTCCAGGATGCGGAAGACGACAAAGCCCCCGAGCGCATACGCCCACATCGGCGCCTCGGGGCGGGCGGGCAGCGCCCAGAAGAGCGGCACGCAGAGATACCCCACCACCTCGTCCAGCACGAAGTGCTTCGGGTCGAAGTCATGCCAATGCGCCTGTGCCCACGGCGTGAGCCAGTAGTGAAGCCCCGCGAACAGGAAAACGCCGCACAGGCACCAGAAACGAATGGCCGACTCGCCCCAGCCGAGCCCCAGCGCGAGCCCATGCCAGGCGAGCCCCACGAGGGCGCCGAAGGAACCCGGCACCACGGGGGCCAGGCCGAGGAAGAAACCGCTCGCCAGGAACAGTTTGAGGAGATTGTCCTTTTTCACGCCGCCCAGTATAGCAAATATTAGGTGTTAGGTTTTAGGTTCTAGGTTTTAGCCAGTCGCTACCGGCACACGGCGTCGGCGCAGACGAGCGTGTAGTTGTCGCCGGCTCCGGCGTGGCGCACAGACGCCTCGATGCGGGCGACCGCGACCCGGGGCGAAGACGCCCCCTTCAGGAGCACCGCGAGGTCCGCGTCCGAAAGCATGTCGTGGACGCCGTCCGAGCAGATCAGGAAGCGGTCTCCGCGCTGGAGGTCCACCGTCTTCCACTCCGGGCGGGCGCGCAGCTCCGTCCCCACCGCGCGCGTGAGGACGTGCGTGAGCGGGTTGCTGCGCGCCTGGAGGGCCTTCGCCTGATCGAGGCGCGCGGTGGCCATCGCCGCGCCCAGTTCGCTGCCCACCGTGTGGTCGCGCGTGAGCGCGTCGAGGCGTCCGTGCCGGAGGCGGTAGATGCGCGTGTCGCCGACGTGGAAGATCCGCGCCCGCGCGCCCTCCTCCGGCGCGCGGAGGAGGGCGGCCACGGTCGTACCCATCACCCGGTAGCCCTGCTGCCGGGCGTGGGCGCGGATGCGGCCGTTCACCGACTGGAGGGCTTCGCCGAGGCGCGTCTCGCGCGCCGCGAGCGGCTGCCCCTCCGTGTCCGCCCACACCGCGGCAAGCGCGTCGCACGTCCAGCGGCTCGCGAGCGCACCGCCCTCGCCACCGCCCATCCCGTCCGCCACGCAGAAGAAACCCGCCGCCTCGGCGCAAACGAACGCATCCTGGTTCTCGGCGCGGACGAGCCCCCGGTCCGTCGCCGTGGCCGCCGTGAACCCGAGCGGACGCCGCCGCCCCGTCAGCCGATCCCAGATGTTCCTCAGAAACGTCCTCACGCCGCTCCGCCCCCTCACACGGCCACCGACTCCACGGTCCCCTCGCCGAGGCGCGTCGTCAGGCGGTCACCCGCCTTCACCTCCGCCGCCGCGCGCACGACCCGCCCCTGCGCGTCCGTCGTGATCGAATACCCCCGCTTCAGCACCGCGTAGGGGTTGAGCAGGCCGAGCTTCGCGTCGAGCCGCCCCACCGCCGCGTCCGCCCGCTGCACGGCGCTGCGCATCGCCGGCACGAGCCCCAGCTCCGCGCGCTGCACGCGCCGTTCAAGCCGCGCCACCGGGTCCTTCAGCGCCGGCGCGAGGCGCGCCGTCAGCCCCTCCAGCCGCCGCGCCGCGCGCGCGAGCGCCTGCTCCGGCGCGCGGCCGAGGCGGCGGACGAGATCGTCCGTCTGCTGCATCAGGTTTTCCACCCGGTTCCGCAGCGCCCGGTCGAGCCGGCCCCGCAGATCCGCCACGCGCTTCTCCAGGTCCCGCTTCACGGGCACGACGCACTCGCCCGCGATGGAGGGCGTGCCCGCCCTGAAATCCGCCGCGTAGTCGCAGAGCGTGAAGTCGCTCTCGTGCCCCACGGCGGAGATGACGGGGATGGACGAGTTCGCCACGGCGTACACGACGGACGCCTCGTTGAACGTCCAGAGGTCCTCCATCGAGCCGCCGCCCCGGGCGACGATCAACACGTCCGGCCGCCAGCCGACGTCCGCGTTCACGAGGAGCCCGTTGAAGAAGCGGATGCCCTCGACGACCTTCTCCGCCGCCCCCTCGCCCTGCACCTTCGCCGGATAGAGGCGGATCTCGACGTTCGGAAACCGCCGCGTGATCACGTAGCAGAGATCGTGGATCACGGCCCCGTCGGGCGAGGTGACGATGCCGATGCGGTGCGGCAGGAACGGCAGACGCCGACGCCGCTCCGGGTGGTCGAGCTTGTTGTATCCTTCCTTCTCCAGCTGGGCCTTGAGGGCGTTGAACTGCGCCATGCGCGCGCCGAGTTCGTCCTTCTTCAGGCGCAGTTTCTGGACCTTGAACGCATACTGCCCGCGCAGCATGTTCAGGTCCAGCTCGCCCTCCACCTGCACCTTGAGGCCGTTGACCGTGTCCTCGCCCTTCGCGAGCGCCTTCTTGAAGTCCTCGTCGCAGTCCTTGAGCTTGAACGCGAAGAGGACGCAGCTGATCGCCGCGTCCTTGTCCTTGAGCGTGAAGTAGCGGTGGCCCGAGGCGTAGACCCTGTTGCCCGAGACCTCCCCCTCGATCCACACGCCCGCGAGCTTCGCGTTGTTCGCGAGCAGGTTCCGCCTGACGGACAACGTCAGCTGCGTGACACTGTAGATGCGTTCGGCCATGCCCGCGTCACGTCGTGTAGTCCGCATTGATGTGGACGTAGTCGAGCGAGAGATCGCAGGTGTAGATCGACGCGGCGAACGTGCCGAGGTGGAGGTCCACCGTCACGACCAGCTCGGGCCCCTGCATCTCCTTCTCCAGCTTCGCGAGCTGCGCGGCGTCGGCCACCTCGCCCCTCCGGTAGGCCCACGTCTTCCCGTAGAACACCTCCGCCGCGCGGTCGTCGACCTGCGCGCCGGAATACCCCGCTGCCGCGAGGACGCGCCCCCAGTTGGGATCCTTGCCGAACCAGGAGGTCTTCGCGAGCGGGCTCTTCGCGATCGCGCGCGCCGCGCGGTCGGCGTCCCTCTGCGTCTTCGCGTTCACGACGCGCACCTCCACGTACTTCGTCGCCCCCTCGCCGTCCGCCGCCATCTGCTTCGCGAGCGCCACGCCGACGGCGGTGAGCGCCGCGACGAACGCCTCGAAGTCGTCGCCCGGCCTGTCGATCGGCGCGTTCCCCGCCGCGCCGGAGGCGAGCAGGAAGACGCTGTCGTTCGTCGACTCGTCGCCGTCCACGACGACGTGGTTGAAGCTCACGGCGACCGCGCGGCGCAGGGCGCGGCGCAGGAGGGCGGGCGCGATCGCCGCGTCCGTCGTGATGAACCCGAGCATCGTCGCCATGTTCGGCTCGATCATGCCGGAGCCCTTGCACATGCCACCCACCGTGACGGTCCGGCCGCCGATGGTCGTCTGCACGGCGGCCTGCTTCGGCTTCGTGTCCGTCGTCATCACGGCCTTCTCGGCGGCAAGGCCCGCCGCCTCGCTGCGCGCGAGCTGCGCGGCGGCGGCCTTCATGCCGGCGAGCAGACGGTCCATCGGCAGGCGCCGCCCGATGACACCCGTGGAGGCGACCAGCACATGGCGCGGGTCGATCCCCAGTTCGCCCGCCGTCGCGAGCGCCGCGAGCTCGGCGTCCCGGTAGCCCGCCTCGCCCGTGCAGGCGTTCGCGCAGCCGCTGTTCGCGAGGATCGCCTGGACGCGCCCGCCCTTCACGACCATGCGGTCGTAGACGACCGGCGCCGCCGCGACGGCGTTCGTCGTGAACACGGCCGCCGCCGCGCACGGCGCGTCCGCCACCACGAGCGCCACGTCGTTGCGGCCCTCGTACTTGATGCGCGCGGGCACGCCCGCGGCCCTGAAACCCTTTGCGGCGCAGACGCCGCCCCTGATTCTCCGAATGCCCATGCGGAAAAGTATACCACATCCCGATGCAGGAGGCTTGGGAGGTTCTAGGTTTCAGGTTTTAGGTTTCAGGTTTCAGGTTTTAGGTTTTAGCGGGAGGGACGCGCTCCGTTTCCTTCGAATCGATCCGTGGAACCGTTCCGCCGGGGCGGTACGCGGCATGTCGGCGCGCGAAGAGGACATCGAAGGTCGGCGGAGCGACTGTCCGCCTTGGGACTGCCGCACGGAGCGAAGCGACCGTGCGGAGGGGCCCAAGGTGGAGCAGTCGGCCGCCGACCGGTCGCGCCCCGCGCCGCTCTGCTCCACTCCGCGCCGTGCCGTGCCGCGCCTCCTGCGCCTAGCGGAGGATGAGGTACATGCCGACCTGGCGGACACGCAGGATGCCCGGGCCCGTGAAATGCGCGCCCAGCTTCGCGTGGCCGGCCCCGTAGTCACCCCCCGGCATCGGCACGCCGTCCACCACGAACGACTCCGCCTTCTGGAGGCCCGTCAGGTCGAGCTTCCAGTCCGCGCCCTCCGCCCGGATGCGCACGTCGTCGCGGAACGTCCCGGCCGAGCCGACCTTCAGCGTGCCCGTCCCCCGCACCGTCACGTTCGTGCCGTTGAGCCACGTCGCGCCCGCGTCGAACTCAAGCCGCCCGCCCGACACCGCCACGTCACCGAACGACTCGTAGGCCCGCGCAAGCATCCGGTGAACGCCCGCGCCGCTCTTCGCGAGCGTGACCCAGCCCGTGATCTGCGCGCCGCAGTTCGTGACGGCCTCGTGCCCGTCCGGGACGCCGGACGTCACCTCCAGCGTCGCGGGCCAGTCGCCGCGCACCGTGCCCCGCAGCATTCCGCCCGTCGCCACGAATTCCACGTTTTTCCCCGAGCAGAGCCACTTCATCCGCTGGTGCGTCGCCCCCAGCTCCAGCGTCCCGCCCCTGTCGGAGGTGAAGAGAAAGCCCGTGTCCGTGAACACGTCGTCGACCTGGAACGCCAGCGTCGCGGCGCTGGGTTCGACGAAGTGCCGGACGGAGCATCCCGCGCTCCAGAATTCGACGCGCGTCGTCGAACCGAAATTGAACGTGCGGTTGGTCGATTTCACGACCACGGGGCCCCTTACCTCGTAGCGCGTCTGCGTGCAGCCGTCGTCCGTCGGCAGAAGCCCCAGCCCACCGCTCTCGACCGTGATCCCCTTCTCGAAGACGTAGGTGCAGCCCGTGTCCGCGCGGAATGCCGTGGACGGCACGCAGGAGACAAGCGCCTTGAACGTGTTCACCGTGTTGGTCGCGCCGACCAGCCACCGGTCGCAGCCAAGGCCGATCTGCCCCCGCCCCTCGACCGTCACGGGCTTGTGGATCGTCGCGCCCTCCAGGCGCGTGTTGCCGGTCAGGGCGAAGCGGGCGACGTCGGCGAAGCCCGACGGCATCGTCTTGCCGTCGCGCAGGCGGCAGAAGTTGAACGTGAGCGGGGACGTGTCGCCGGGGCAGCCGACGTCGCCGCGCAGGACGAGCCAGCCGCCGCCGCGCGTATGCGAGATCGGGCCGGGGATCCGCGCGTTTTCGAGGACGAGCGCGCCGCCCGCGTCATCGTAGTCGTACACGAGGTCGCTCAGCTTCGTCCCCACCATCTCCAGTCCCCCGGCGGCGGAACCGGCGAGCCCGCCCGTCAACTTGAGCGTGACGTTCGTCGGCAGCGTCAGCGTCTGGCCCGTGACCAGCTCCAGCGGGGCCGTCACCGCGTAGGTGCGCCGTTCGCCGGCGGGTGCCGCCGCGAGGTCGAGGTTCCCGAAGAGGTTCACCGTCCCCGCCGAACCGTCGGCGGCCGCGAGCGTGAAGTCACCCGGCGCGTCGAACGCCATGCCGGAGAAGGAGTAGACGTCCGCCAGCTCCGCGCGCGCGCCGCCGGTCGCGAAGACGGGCCGCGTGCCGAGAAGCGAGAAGTCCACCGGCCGCGCCCAGTTCGCCGCCTCCGCCGCCGCGTCCGTCGCGCCCGCCCCCGTCCAGGCGACGTCCGTGACGGCATTGCCCGCCCGCCAGAGGACGGTGACCGTCCCCGCCGCCAGCCAGTCCGCCTCCGCCGCCGTGTAAGTGCCGCTCGGCACCGCCGCGCCTCCAACCGTCAACGTGTAGACCACAAACGGCGTCGCCGCGTTGACGGAGACGGTCGCCCCCGCCGCCAGCGCCAGGTTGAGCCCCAGCGCACGGGGCGGCGTCGCGCCCGTCGCCGTGAACGCGCCCGTCACCGTCACGGCGCCGTCCAGCGCCGTACCCGCCGCCGCCGTCACGTTCGTGAAGGCGCACGCCTCCGAGAAGTTCACGCTGCCCGCCTGGACGTCCAGCGCCTCGCCCGTCGCCGCCCGCACGGTCAGCCGCCCCGCGCCCACCTTCTCGACCGCGACGCGCGCGGTACACTTCGCGTTCAGCGTGCCGTCCACGTCGTCCGCCCCCAGCACGAGCGTCCCCGTCGCCGTCGCGTGCGTGTTCGTGACAACGCCGCGCCGCCACGCCTCCGCGCCCGTGCTCGTGACGCCGTTCACGTACTGGCGCGTCCCGCAGAGGTCGAGGCAGCAATAGGGGATGGACACGCCGCTCGCGGCGGCGGTCTCCGTGATGCCCGAATTGTACCCCAGCGAGAGGATGCCGGTCGCCGGGCCGTGCGGCAGGAGGTCGTCGCTCGTCGTCCGCAGCCAGACGTTTTCGTTGAAGAGGAGGTTGCCCGTATGCTCCCAGACCACGTGGTCGTCCTTGTCGAGGTCCCACGAATTGTGGTTGGCGCCGGGGGCGCCTTGGGGATAGTAGCCCGACTGGGCGAGGTAGACGTGCCGACCGACGATCCGCACCGTGCCGCCCTTGCGCCCCGTGAAACACGCCTGCTGGAACTGCGACTTCAGACGGATGTCGGCCCCGTCCACGCCCTCCAGGACGAGCGTCGCGCCGGACACGGGCGAAAGCGGCGCGCCGTTCGCCGTCGCGTTGTTCCGCAGGAGCGTGCCGCCCCGGAAGAGGATGCGCGCGGGGTAGAGCGTGGACTTGTTCTGGATCTGGGAGATGTCCGCCACCACGCTCGCGGGGATTTCAAGGAAGTCGATCATGCCCGTCTCCGGGTCGGGCGCGACGGACGTTTCGATGTCGAGGAAACGCGCCCAGAAGCCGCTGAACGCATTGTAGCCGAACTTCGGGTTCGTCTTCAGGACGATCCGCGCCGGCCCCGTCGAGCCCGGCGCGCCGTCCACGACGCCCATGCGCACACGGTAGTAGGTGGGCTCCGTCTCCTTGCCCGACCCGCGCGGATCGTCGATGCCCGTCTTCCCCCACTCGTTGTTCGCGTTCGCGCCGTCCATCGAGTTGCGGTAGGCCGTGAAGAAGCCGGAGTTGCCCTGCACGGTCAAGGTGACGGGGTTCGCCGTCGGCGCGAGGTTGACCCAGGCGGGGGAATTCGCGCTTTCGCCTCTCAGCCGGAGGAACGTGCGGTCGTCGAGCGTGAGGTCGGCCGAGATGTTGACCGGCGCGCACTTCGCGATGATGTTCGTGACGCCGCGCAGCGTCGTCGGCGACGTGATGTCGCCGAAGTAGTCGTTCGTGACGACATCCGCCGAAGCCGCAAGGCCCGCACACACAAGGCCGAGCAAACCCGCCGCCCGGCTTACGTTCTTTTCCGTCATATTCGCACCCCTTCCTTGTGGACAGAAATCCTACCGCATCGTAAATGCCGCCATTATATACCCTCCCCCTGCTGCCTACAAGGATAAAAACGGAATATTTGGAAGTTTTCTGAAGGAGGGCGCGCCCCGCGCCCCCCGTTCGGCACGCGCCTACTCGGCGTGGGTGCCGTCCTTGTCGTCGGGTGCCTTGTTCCCCTTGTCCAGGAACCACCCCGCCACGACCAACGCGACAACCGACAGCACCGACACGCCCACGATCACCAGAATCTTCGTACTCATTCAGTTCTCCGACTTTTCACGTTCAACTTCAAAGAGGCAATTGCAAAACCTTCGCGAAGATACGGGAGGGCCGCGCTTGTCGCGGCCGGGGTTTTGCAAGTGCCTCCAAGGACAAATTCCGACACGCCGTTCACTCGTCCTCCTTCTTCCGCACGGCGCGGGGACGCCGGAAGAAGTCGCGGATGAAGCCGAGGAACAGAAAACCCGAAATCCGCTCGGTCGGGCCATGGTCTGTCGTCGCGGCCACGAGGGCGGGTTCGGACGCCCCGGCGGCGGACGGACGGTCCGTCATGCCGAGAACGAACAGAAACGCCAGAGCAAGGCACGCCACCGCGACAGCCAACTTCGCCCGACGGACGCGGCGCCGGCGGCGGAGCGTGCCGACGAACCGCCCCGCGAAATCCTCCGGCAGCCTCTTCGTGTGCGCGTATGCGCTGATTCGCCGCGTCAGTTGCAGGTCAAATTCCTCTTCCGTCATGTCTCCACTCCTTTCTCCAGCAGTTCACAAAGCATCCGGCGCGCATTGAAGAGCCGTGACTTGACCGTGCCCACCGGCACGGCAAGCTGCGCGGCGATCTCCTCGACCGACCGATCCTCAAAATACTTCAGCACGACCACGGCGCGCGTCCCCTCCGGCAACGCCCGCAGCGCCGCCAGCAGCCGGTCCGAACCGACCTCCCCCACCACGTCCGGCAGCACCGCCACGGCCGCCTGTTCGGGCAGATCCAGCGCCGATCCCATGAAGACGACATCCGGCCCGCTGCGGCGCAGGTCCATCCGCCGGAAGTTCAGCATGATCGTGTAGAGCCAGCAGAAGAAGTCTCCGCTCGGTTCGTACTGCCGGATCTTCTTCACCGCCTGGTCGAACGTGCGGAACACCAACTCCTCCGCATCCTGGTCGTTGCGGCACAGACAGGAGGCAGCGGCGAAAAGCCTGTTTCCGTACTCGGAAACAAGCTGCCGCGCACCGTCGTCGACGTTCTGCTGAATCTCGCGCCAAACTTCCATGTTCAAGACGTACCACGCCTACACAAACGTGAATGCGGAAACACCCGCACAAGGTTCACGCCGCGTTCACATTTTTTCGCCGCCGTGCCCCGGGGCGCATGTGGTATACTTGCCGCATGGAAAAGAAAGTCTATCTCGACGCGCGTGACTATCTGCGCGACATGTGGCGCCTTGCGCGCCAGGTCCTCGACTCCGGCTGGCGGCCCGACGTGCTCCTCGCCCTCTGGCGCGGCGGCGCGGAGGTCGGCGTCGCCGTCCACGAATACCTCAAGGTCCAGGGCGTCTCGGTGCGCCACATGCCCATCAAGTGCTCCAGCTACACGGGCATCGGCACGAGCAACGCCAAGGTGAAGTTCGAGCATGCGGACGGCGTTCTGGCGCAGCTCAAGCCCGGCACGAAGGTGCTCGTGGTCGACGATGTCTTCGACACGGGCCGCACCGCCGCCGCCGTCCACGAACGGCTCGCCGCCCTCGGCTGCGACATGCGCATGGCCTGCGTCTACTGGAAGCCCGAGAAGAACGTGACGCCCTACAAGCCCGACTTCCACGTGCGCACATTGGACCGCTGGATTGTCTTTCCCCATGAAATCGAGGGCCTCACCCCCGCCGAAATCGCCGAAAAGGACGAAGTCCTCGCCGCGTTGATGAAGATTAAGTAGTTAAGTGATTAAGTTGACCTCCAGAATTAGGTCTGACCTAATTCTGGAAACTGTGGTTTTCAGTGTAATGGCAGAACTTAACGACTTAACCACTTAAAGCGAAGCGACTTAATGACGAAGCGCCGCAACGGACGTTGCGGCGCTTCGTTTCGGCATGTCAGCCTACCGGGAATCAGAATTCCTGCGAACGACGGCGGGAACGCGCCCGGATGCGTGCACGCGCGGATTTCTTGCGCGCCTTCACGCAGGGCTTCTCGAAGTAGCGCTGGTCACGCAGCGTCTTGATGATGCCCTCCTTGTCGAGGATCTTCTTCAAACGCTTGAGACCGCGTTCAACGGTTTCGCCCTTTTTCAGCTTCAGCTGGATCGCCATGCCTGTTTCACCTCACTTTCAAAACTCTCGGATCTTCGGGGACCCCGAAAAGTCCGAGTAGTATATCATCCCCTCCGGGCCTCCGCAAGCCCGATTCCGATAAAACAGAAATTACAAATCCGGGGGAGAGACACGTTTCCGCGCGCCGCGCCCACGGGAACGCCATCGGGAACGCCCACGGGGACGCGAGGGCACCCACGGGAACGCCATCGGGGACGCGGGCCGCCGGGGACGTCGGCCCCTACCATGCCCCGCGTCCTGCCCGCGCCCCTGGTAGGGCGCGACGTCCCCGGCGCGCCGCGCACACGGAGACGCCTTCGGGAACG
>ERZ1026780.453-NODE-453-length-32914-cov-11.599166_pt1 | contig 32914 bp, 23 predicted proteins | sample MGYA00380126_ERZ1026780 | MGnify/ENA primary metagenome ERZ1026780 (study PRJEB33269, sample SAMEA4719762) | human gut metagenome | biome: human-associated habitat; feature: organic feature; material: feces | place: Cameroon | collected 2013-10 ... | reverse complement strand
CCACAATTCCAAAAGAATCCCCACTTTTCCCCCACCCCCTCCGAACACACAACAAAAAAACACAAATCAACTGCACACATATATGATATTTATTTTGTAAATTTACATATTTGAAATATCTGAATTTTTTCTAACAGAATTCGTGACCACATTGCTATGAACGATAAAAAGAAACAATTATATCTCGACTTTGAAGCCTATGAGCGAGTGGCAGAACCACACAAACGCGAGAAAGCCGAGGCTTGGCGTGCCGCCATTGGCCTCCAAGACGTAGATGGGTTAAAAGTGTCGGAATACTTAAAAGAAACCGCCGCTAAACACATTGAGGGCGACATCACGATTGATGATGTTCGCGAGCAATTGCGTTCATACTATATCAACAAGACAACACACGACAAGGACGATGTGGCGAGTGAAGAAGCCGACTGTGTGGCAGCAAATATCACCAAACTATTGAGCGAAAAATCGTTTTCGTTTACACCTTTGGAGTTTAGAAACATTCATCGCCATCTATTTGAAGGCGTATTCAAACATGCGGGAGAAACTCGCACTTACGACATTACTAAAAACGAATGGGTGCTACAAGGCGACACCGTGATGTACGGTCGCGCTGCCGATATTATGGCCACGCTGGAATATGACATACAGCAAGAAAAAGAATTCTGCTACACAGGTTTATCAACCGACGAAATCATCCTACATATTGCTAATTTCGTGTCGCTACTGTGGCAAAACCACCCCTTCTGCGAGGGCAACACCAGAACTACAGCAGTTTTTCTAATCAAATATCTGCGCTACTGCGGATTCACAGTCAACAACAACTTGTTCGCCGACAACTCATGGTATTTTCGCAACGCTTTAGTAAGAGCCAATTACAGAAATCCACAGAAAGGCATTGAACCTGACCACTCTTTCCTCGTAAGGTTTTTACGAAACCTTTTATTGGGGGAGCATAACGAGCTCAAAAACAGGTACATGCTCATTAATCAGACAGAAACACCAAACATCGACCGAACAAGTGACCGAACAAGTGACCGAACAAGTGACCGAACAAGTGACGAGCGTCTATTAGACTCAATTCCTGACAACATCAAATCTTTAGTGATTGCTATCGGGAAAAACGAAATGAGCGTGAAAGAGATGATGACAACTTTGGAGTTGAAGCATCGTCCTAACTTTATGGCGCAACTATTATCACCAGCAATCAACATGGGGCTTGTGAGGATGAAATATCCCGACTCTCCTCGTCATTCTAAACAAAGATACTTGCTCACTGTAAGAGGATTGATACTTATCGACAATCTCGACGCACAATAGCGATACACTCTATAAAAAGGCAAAAAAATCAGCCGGGCTGTTCGCTCGGCTGATTTGTATTTGAGAGTGTAGTGTGTAATCTCTGATTTTATGCTTCAGCTGCGATGAGTGCTTCCATCTTTTCCATCGCAAGGCTGATGCCTTCCTCGTTGCGACCGCCAGCTTGTGCGAAACCTGGCTGACCGCCACCGCCGCCTTGGATAGCCTTGGCAGCTTCACGAATCATCTTGCCAGCGTTCATGCCCTTCTTCACAAGGTCGTCGCTCACGAAGATGGTGAGTGTGGGCTTGCCGTGCATACGGGTGGCTGCGAGCAGCACAGTGTTTTCGGGAGCATCCGACTTCACCATGTAAACGGCAGCTTTCACCACATTAGGATCGTAAACGCCATAAATCTTCAAGGAGCGAATGCCGGCAATGTCGGTTGCATGTTTGTAAACATTCTCCTTCACATTCTTGGCAGCCTCCATCATGTAGCCTTCCACTTGCTTCTGAAGCGAGGTGTTCTCGTTGAGCGAGCGTGCCACAGCCGAAACCACGTCGGGCGCATTGTTGAACAGCGCACGGAGTTTGATCAGCACGTCTTCTGCATCGTAGATGAAGTCTTCTACCGCTGCGCCAGTGATAGCCTCGATACGGCGAATACCAGCGGCAATACTGCTTTCGCTTACGATTTTCACGAAGCCGATATTGCCGGTGTTTGCCACATGCGTACCACCGCAAAGCTCAACCGATTGGCCGAACTTCACCACGCGCACGCTGTCGCCATACTTTTCGCCAAAGAGCGCCATTGCGCCAAGGGCTTTAGCTTCGGCGATAGGCATGTTGCGGTGCTCTTCGAGAGGAATGGCACGGCGAATCATGGCGTTGGCACGGCGTTCCACCTCACGGATTTCTTCAAGGCTGAGTTTCTTGAAGTGCGAGAAGTCGAAGCGGAGCATCTTGGCATCAACTTGTGAGCCTTTTTGCTCAACGTGTGTGCCAAGCACCTCACGCAGGGCGGCGTGGAGCAAGTGAGTGGCAGAGTGGTTGCAAGAGATTGCCATACGCGCTTCTTTGTTGATAGCGGCCTTGAAAGTGGCAGTCACATCGGTTGGCAACTTCTTCACAATATGCACTGGCAGATTGTTCTCGCGCTTGGTGTTGGTCACTTCCACCACCTCATCGCCAGCGGTGAGCGTACCCTTATCGCCTACCTGACCACCCATTTCGGCATAGAAAGGAGTGCGAGAAAGCACCACCTGATAGTATGATGAGTTCTTTTGAGTCACCTTGCGGTAACGCAAAATCTCGGTGTCGCATTCAAGCAAGTCGTAGCCCACAAATTCGGTGTTGCCTTCACGCACGTTCACCCAGTCGGAGGTTTCGGTTTGTGCGGCGTTGCGGGCGCGTGCCTTTTGTTTTGCCATTTCAGCGTTGAACTCCTCTTCGCTCACGGTCATGCCGTTTTCTTTGAGAATGAGCTCGGTGAGGTCGAATGGGAATCCGTAGGTGTCGTAGAGGGTGAACGCCTGCACACCTTGAATTTGAGTCTTGCCTTCCTTCTTGGCTTCGGCAATGATGCCTTCCATCATCTTGATACCGGTGGCAAGGGTGCGGAGGAACGAATCTTCCTCTTCCTTGATCACGTGCTTAATGAGGTCGGCTTGAGCAGGAAGTTCTGGATAAGCCTCGCCCATCGATTCGATGAGGGTGTCAACCAAGCGATACATGAATGCCTCCTTCAGGTCGAGGAAGGTGAAGCCGTAGCGCACAGCACGACGCAAGATGCGGCGAATCACATAACCAGCCTTGGCGTTGCTTGGGAGCTGACCGTCGGCAATAGAGAATGCGATGGCGCGCACGTGGTCGGCAATCACACGCATTGCCACGTCCTTTTCCTCCGAATCGCCATACTTCACGCCAGCAATGTTGCCGATGGCGCGAATCATTGGTTGGAACACGTCGGTGTCGTAGTTGCTCTTGGTGCCTTGCATCACCATGCAGAGGCGTTCGAAGCCCATACCGGTATCAATCACCTTTGCAGGGAGTGGGTGGAGTGAGCCGTCGGCGTGACGCTCAAATTGCATGAACACGAGGTTCCAAATCTCAATCACAAGTGGATTGTCTTTGTTCACGAGTTCAGCACCTGGCACTTTTGCCTTTTCTTCCTCATTGCGAAGGTCGATGTGGATTTCGCTACATGGACCACATGGACCGGTATCGCCCATTTCCCAAAAGTTGTCGTGCTTGTTGCCGTTGATGATATGGTCTTTAGGAAGATGCGCTTCCCAATAGCTTGCTGCTTCGTTGTCGCGTTCGAGTCCATCAGCCTCGCTGCCCTCAAACACGGTGGCATAGAGGTTTTTAGGATCGATTTTCAACACATCCACCAAAAATTCCCACGCCCAGTCGATGGCTTCGTGCTTGAAATAGTCGCCAAACGACCAGTTGCCAAGCATCTCAAACATGGTGTGGTGGTAGGTGTCGTGGCCCACTTCCTCCAAGTCGTTGTGCTTACCGCTCACGCGAAGGCACTTCTGGCTATCGGTGGCTCTGCGCCACTGTGGCACCTTGTTGCCCAAAATAATATCCTTGAACTGGTTCATGCCGGCATTGGTGAACATCAATGTCGGGTCGTCCTTCACCACCATTGGAGCCGATGGCACAATCTGGTGACCTTTGCCCTCAAAGAAGGTTTTGAACGATTCTCTAATTTCTTTTGCTGTCAACATATAGTATTCTGTATAATATATTTTTTCTGAGGATTGTTGGGCAGTACGAAACTAATTTCATAACTTTACACCCTAATTTAATTTGCAAAGTTACAGCGAAATTGCAATTTATGCAAATGACATAGATTAAATCTAAACGAGTTTTCAGTATGGACGAATTGAACAAACGATTTTACCGCATCGGCGACGTGGCCGACATCCTTGGCATTCCAGCATCCACCCTGCGATTCTGGGAAAAGGAATTTACTATCATCAAGCCAGTTCGTAACGCGAAAAACACTCGCCTATACACCCCTAAAGACATCGAGACCATCAAGATGATACACTATCTGGTGAAGGAAAAAGGACTGAAACTCGACGCTGCGCAAGCCATGATCCGGCGCAACCGCGACGGCGTGTCGAAACGCTTCGAAGTAATCGACCGCCTAAAATCCATCAAATCCCAACTCCTCCACCTAAAAAAAGCCCTCGAAGAAGTCAAAGATTAGAAATTATATAATAAGTAATAACATTTTGGGTATCCTTTTGCGAATATGCAACATATTAAACAACAAAATATTAAAACTCATTGATTTTTTATTGAAAAACATCTCTTTCTCAAAATAATTGAGTAACTTTGAAGTGCTAAAACTCAATATATTGTTTTGATGCACACATCAATCCTTTAATTTTTCTGACAGAGGTCAGATATATTTTTTAATGTTTAGCACTGCAAAATAAAAAGCGTCATTGATGCTTTGTTTTTGGCTTCTTGGAACTTAGGAACTTTCATTTATAGGTCAAGAACACTGCCAGATGTGAATGCTGCGGATATGACACCAACTGTATCCACTGTGTGTAGTGAGGGCATTGTATGTCCTCATACACACTTTTTGGATCACGTCAATTCACGTAGGCAGACACTCTGCTCGTTCACCTATAAAGGTTTCCTAAGTCCTCAAGAAGCGAATTGGCAGCAGTGGATGCCTACGTTTTTTATTCTGCCGTTTTTTTATTGTTAAAAAAATAGAGTCTAAAGAAGGCATCAAAGACTAAGCAATAGTTTTTTAGTATTATCTTAGCTTTATTATGAAATTTTTATTTGCTTTTACTGCCTGTCTACTTTATTCATGTTTTGCTTCATATGGACAAGCATTTTCATTGAATGAATTAAATTTCCAAGTCAACTCCGCCAGAAAGACGGTCACGATTGTTCGCTCTTACAGTACTAGTTCAGATCTTACAATCCCCAACACCGTGGATTATTTGGGGGTGCGCTACAATGTCGACTCCATCTGTCCTGGAGCATTTTCTTTTTCAACAAATTTATCAACAGTAACTATACCCAATAACGTACGAGCTATTGGATTTGGAGCTTTTTGTAATTGTCCAAAACTTAAAGGCTTTTATGTTTCTAACGCTAATAACAAGTATTGTTCTCAATCCGGAATCCTTTACAACAAAGACAAAACAATATTAGTCTGTTGTCCTGGTGCTAAATCTGGTATTTTTGAAGTCCTTGCTAAAGTGGACTCTATTGAAGAGTGTGCATTTGTTGGGTGTGACCTATTACAAAAAATTACAGTCTCAGAAGATAACCTTTATTTTAAAAGTATTAATGGCGTTCTATATAATAAATCCACCACAGAATTAATCGCTTGTCCAAACGGTTTAAAAGGAGCCTTGACAATACAGCCTACTACCGAACAACTAAGAAATCACTCAATAGCATTTTGCAAACAAATAAGTTCCATTACCATACCAACAAAAATGAATCATATTGGAGATTACACTTTTGAGGGGTGCTACAACCTCTCTTATATTAAAATCAAAAAACAAACTCCAATAAGAATTCCTATTTCAGCCTTTTCTGGAGTGAACAAAGAATTGTGCACTCTATATGTTCCACAACAACATGTAGAGTCTTATAGGAACTCAAATGGGTGGAAAGATTTTATTAACATTAAAGGCTATTTACCCCAAAAGGGAGATTTGAACGACGATGACGTAATTAATGTATCAGATGCCACATCATTAATAAATATAATTCTTGGGGAACCAATAGATATTCCAATTTCTATTGCCGACATTAATGACGACTTTGAAATCAATGCCTCAGATATTACAGAGCTAATCAATAAAATCATTTACAATTATGGCAATACGACTATTCCTGTCGCGGATGTGAAATCTTGTGATTATTATGTAAAAGCAGGGCATCATGCACATTTTAAAGCTTCCTATCACACATCTTCTAATCACAAAATCGACCATAGCGAAGTGTGGGTGCAGGTGAAGCGCGAACAAACCGCATCTGCCACCGCTAAGCTCACCACCGCTTTGGCTTACAACAAGTCGTATTCAGTTACCGACACTGTTCGCAGCGCACAAAGCGTGGCGAAATATGCTCACTCTAAGGCTGAATGGGACGGACACGAATTTGTGCTCACCGACTCATTCCCAACCCTTCGCACCCTCACTCCTGTGGTATGGGAAGCTCCAACACAATGGAACGAAGATAAGTTTAAGACCTACTATCCAGAAGGCTTCGACACTGAGTTTGTGGAACACATGATTACCACTCTCACCAAAGACAGCACTTACTACAACGACCTCCGCAACGTGTATGTGAAGTACGACTTCAAGAAGGAAACTTTTGAAGCCCTCAACGCTAAGTATGGCGTAAGCTTCCCAACCGAAACCGAGAGCGACAAGAAGAGCGACGCTTGGTACACTCAGGTGAAGAACAGTAAGGGTGAGATGGTTGATGAAATCGACCACTACTACTACATCACCGTAGTAAACGAGCAAACCACCTACAACGAAATCGCCACTCCAGAGGCTGCTCCTGAAGGCGTGAGCGTATTCCCTGTTTACAAGTCATCACCATGGCTCTTCAGCCGCTACAGCGATGACACCGGTGGCAAGATCACTACTGTGCGCGCACAGTATATGCCTTACTGGAAAGACCTTATCAGCACCATTCCATTCATCGACTGGATTTATGATTCTGGTAACAAGGTTTACAACGTAGATTTTTGTCGTACCTACTATTTGCAGCCAACTTACCGTGTTTACGACACTGAAGGCAGAGTTGGCATAGCACAAATACATGAGATACGTTTAGAATAAAATAACTACACTATTGCCCACGAAATAGTCCACTAATTACTTGCGAAATCAGAAACGCAAACAACCAAAATAGTTGTATTAAAAATTAGTTGTATTAAGAAGAATGTCATCCCTTTTCGTGGGCAGTAGTGTAGGCATTTAACTTTAAAAAACAACTCTATCTACACCGAGTTCTTATAATACTTCCTCAAGTTCTTTTTTATAACAGATAAAAAAACATTATAGACCAAAACAATCCTTTCTTTCCATTTTATCTGAGTCTTCACATCAATACCTAAAACAAGCAGACAAAACCCTAATATCAATATTGCAAATACCGTAACAAACTTCAAACAGCAAATAGAGAAGGGGACAAACAACAATAAACAGAGCACAAGAAACACGCAAGAAACACAAAGCGTCACTAACCATGTCTGAAAAGCATATTGCCTCATATAGCAATCATGTCTTTCTAATTTATATTTAATCGGTTGATAGATTGTTGAGAAAAAATAATCTGACACCTTCGGTATTAAGTCAATACTTAAATCTTCTTTAGATAAATCAAAGCCTATGTTTTTTAACTCTTTTTGAATATACTCAGCAGCAATACTATTCTCTATATCCATTTTCAATTTACAAGGATTCATTTTATCATAAAAATACCATATATTATTAATTTTTATAAGAATATCTTTTATTGTACATACTTCAAAATCTCCATACAAAAAATCACCTCCTCCCATGATAATTCTATCTCCATATTTGCTCATATCAGCAATCAACAATTCAAAATCGCTTTCATAAGAGGTCTTATTATCCGGGAATTGTATATAATTCTTACACCATCTTATAAAGCGAAAGTAAGCAGATAGTTTTCGCAAAAAAGGTTCAACAAAGTACTGATATGAATCTATTTCTCGATTTTTCCGGTTACCAATTTCTACAAAAACCAAAATCACACCACCTGTTATAATGGCTGAAAGAATTGTGACCACTGTTGAAAACAATAAATTATATGACATATCGTTTCTTTTTTTAATTAATTTAAAAGCATCTAATAATTATTACGCACCCCACGTTGTAATGCTAATTATACAATAGCAATTGCATCAACAAGGACACAGTTTTTTAGGTAGGGAAAGAACAATGCCGATATTTTCATGAGTATTAATAGTTTAATCGTTTATCTGATTCTACCCTACAAATATAGATGTTTTATAATAATTCTCCACTTCCCATTTCGTTAATTTATACAAAAACCGTTAAAAGCCAGCACATAATGCGGTTCATTCAATCCTTCAAACAGCCTATTGGCACCACTAACACGCCATCGCCAGGGCGCTTGTAAGCATAATCGCCCACACCTGTAAGCACCATCAAAAATGATGGCTTTTTCATCTTTGTAGTATCCAGTTTGTCCGCCAAAGTTTTAAGGTTCGCAGCTCCCTCATCAACAAGAGAACTCCCCCCCAATTTGATTTCGATTAGCCCATAAGAACCATTTTCTAGATGAACAACAGCGTCGCATTCCAAATTACTCTTGTCGCGATAATGATACACCGTCCCATTCAAAGCATCAGCATACACCCGAAGATCTCGAACACAAAGCGTCTCAAAAAACAGACCAAATGTGTTCAAGTCATTTATAAGGTCGTCAGGACCCAATCCTAACGCCGCTGTAGCAATGGATGGATCGGTAAAATACTTTGTGTCTGATGTGCGAATAGCTGCTTTAGAACGCAAATTTGGATTCCACGCAAGAGAATCTTCTATCACAAATATCTTCTTCAGAGCCTTAATATAGGAGTATATCGTGTTTTCGCTCAGCAATTCACTTTCGTTCGCCTTAATGTCGGCAAGAATGGTGCCTGCACTTGCTTGCGACCCTTGATTTCTCGCATACGACCGCAAAAGTCTCTTTGTCAACTCCGAATCACGCTCCACATCATCCACTCTTGAAATATCAGACCTACATACAGCTTCATAATATTCCTTCGCCTGCAACAGTGCTGCTTTTTTACTTTTCTTTAAAGTTGCTTTTGGCCAACCACCCCTGCAAGTTAGAAATGCCAGTTGGTCAATGTCTATCATACTTCGCCCATCAACAAAGTCGGAATTTTTAAACAATGATGCCAAGCTCACCTCTCCAGTAGAATCTCCTGATTCCCATAAGCTCATTGTTCGTAGTTTCAACCAAGCAATTCGCCCTGTGCCAGAATGAAAGATTTCATCACGCTTGGGTGGTACTGCCGACCCCGTAAGCATAAATTGCCCATCTTCATCACGCATATCAACTTCGTTTCTGACCGCATCCCAGAACTTAGGAGCCAACTGCCATTCGTCGATCAGCCTTGGTGTTTCGCCTTGAAGAAGTCGCTTGATATTGGTTTCAGCCATCGCCAAATTCTGTGCTTTCGTGTCAGGATCCGCCATAAAGAGAATGCTTTTGGCCTGTTGACTCGCAAGTGTAGTCTTCCCACAATACTTTGGCCCCTCCACAAGAACAGCACCCATTGCCTCAAGTTTATCTGCCAAAATCTGGTCAGCTATGCGTTTTTTATACTCCTTCATATTGATAGTTTTTGATTCAATCACAAAAATAGTAAAAATTTCTGATATACAACAACTTCACAATTACAAATGTGGCATTTGGCACAATTTTGATGTGACGTTTGGCACGATTTTGATGTGGCGTTTGACGGCTAAAAAATGGTGAGGCAATAGTGGCTCAGTGCAAATTTAGGGGAATAGGCATATACTTTAGCAAGCCTATGTAGGAAGAATCTACATGTCCCAACCACACAAAAGTTTGAAGCCATAGGCATCGGAGATTCCTGTCACCTGCTTTAGTTTCAGTTTCCCCAATGAATTTTCCGCCGAGGCGCAATAGTAGGGTGATTTATATGGAAAAAGAAAAAGCATTGCTCTGTGCCCGGGAAGGGCGAGCAATGCTTTGATATTTTTTGCCGTCACGACGGCGACCTATGTCAGGGGGATTAGAAGGGGAGGTCGTCGGCGTTAGGGGATTCGTTCATGAAGTCGGGGGCGGGGGCTGCTGGTGCGGCGGGAGCTGCTGCTGGCTGTACGGGGGTGCCACCTACTGCTGGTGCGCCGGCTGGTGCGCCAGCGTAAACTGGAGCCTGTGCGTCGGCTGGTTCTGCCTTCCAACCACGAATGCTGGTGTACCAGCGGCCGTTATACTCGCGGCTTTCGATGTCGAAACTCAACTTCACCATCTGGCCTTCCTGAAGGTCGTATTGGGTGGCACGGTCGCCGAAGAAGTCGAAGTGCACCTTCTTTGGGAAGTTTTCTTGAGTTTCAAGCACATATTCTTGCTTCGACCAGTTGTTACCTGCCTTAGAAACGCCAGTTTGCAGAGGCAATTTCAGTATGATTTTACCAATAATTTCCATTAAAATCTGATTTTATAGTGTTGTTCAATAATGTTTTTTCAAAACACAAAGTTACACATATAAATTCATTCAAGCACCATTTGTGGCTGAATTTATTTTCAAAATATTCCTCACCTCCCACAGAAAAAGAGCCACCTTGAAATCACATCAAAGTAGCCCTTCGAGAAGCTGATGTATATCTTTTAGCCTCTACTAACTAAACTTTCAAATTATTCCATTTCTTTAATGGCATTGAGAAAGTATGCCTCACTCTTAATCATGTTGCGAGCCTGGAGCACCATGGTCTTGGTCTCACTAAGGATGTTAAGAAACAGTGCGCTTGCACGAGAACTTGATGTGGAATCGTTGCGCACACGCTTAATGTGATTCTTAATAATTTCGGCTATGGTATCGAACAAATCGTCGCGTTTAACCATCACATCATCGAGTTGGCTGAAGTCCTTCTTAGCCAGCATTTCTGAGATTTGGCGGAAGATTTCGTCCACCTTGTCGTTGATCAACTTCAGGTCTTGAATCTGCTCGGCTGATAAGCCACGGTGATTATTGTTGATGTGGTCGTATGCTGGGCGAGTGCTGTGGAGCAGAGCCTTCGACACTTCCGACACATAGTCAACAATCTGCACATAATAGTGCGCCGTTTCGATGTGTTGCTCTTGGAGCTTTTTCACTGTAGAGCAAATCTCGTATTTGCGCTTATTGGCTTCCTCATACATTTTCTCACTCATTGCCACTGTGTCTTTCAGACCCTTGCGGTTTTCGGTGAACAGCGATACCAACATTCGATTGTAGATATTTGAAGTCTGGTTCATCACATCCACCACCATTTGGGTGCAGTTGTAAAGCACATCTTCAGGAGCATCGCCATCATCGATGAGGTGTTCTTCTTCGGTTTCGGTTGCGTCGGCGCTCTTAATCACGAAGCGCTTCAGCAAAATGTAGGCGGCGATAAGAACCAGTGCGGCAAGTGCATAGCCACCGCCAAACATCAGCAGCGAGGTGATGATGAACGACATGCCGAATGCCACGAATGCTGTAACGAACCAGCCCATAATCACTACCATCACACCTGAGATACGGTAAACGGCACTGTCTCTGCCCCAAACTCTATCAGCCAACGATGAACCCATCGAAACCATAAACACTACATAGGTGGTAGAGAGTGGCAACTTCAACGAAGTACCGATACAAATCAGAATTGAGGCGGCTGCGAGGTTGACCACGGCGCGAATACGGTCGTAGATGATGTCGCCTTTCTCATCGCTGCTCAATGGTTGGAAGCGGGTGTTGATGAATTTCACCCAACTTGCAGGAAGCACGCGATTGTACCATTCGTTGAGTTTCACAGAGTAGCGAACCAGTGCTCTTGAGAATGGGGTGGAATTGAAGCGCTCGTCTTCTTCCTGCTGTGATGCAAGGTTAAGTTCGGTTTGCGACACCTTTTTAGCGTCTTTTGAGAAAAATAGGGTAAGCGCCATCACCACGCCAGCGATTGCCAGAATTTCGATGTTCACCATCTTTGGATCGTTGAGCGCGCCCATCATCATTGATGAGCCACCGTCTTGTGCCAAGGTGTAAGCGTCCAAACCAGCCAAAGGCACACCCACGAAGTTCACCAAGTCGTTGCCGGCGAAAGCGAGTGCCAAGGCGAATGTACCGCTAAGGATGGTAATCTTCAGAATGTTCACACCAAGTTTCTGGAGAATGAAGAACAGGAGCGAAGAAGCAAGCCACACGCCGCCGAGCACCAGGAGCAAGTTGTCGGAAATGAATCCGGAAATCTCTTCGGTAATCAGTCCAGAACTCTTCAAACCCTTGAACATGGCGAAGTAAATGATGCCAACGATGGCGACACCGCACCACACTGCGCCAAATCTGCCAAACTGCTTAGCATAGCGGAAGGTGAACAGAATGCGCGAGAAGTACATCACTACCGAACCGACGATAAAGGACAGAACAACTGAAACGAGAATGGCTGAAATCATGCCTAATGCCTTGCCACCGTTTACAAATTCGCCGATACCGGCATCGAGGTCGCCACCGTAAATCTTAAACACAGTCACTGCCATGGCTGCACCCAGGAGTTCGAAAATCATCGACACGGTGGTAGATGTAGGCAATCCAAGTTTGTTGAAGCCATCAAGCAGTATCACATCGGTGAGCATTACGCCCACATATAGGAACATAATCTCGGAGAATGTGAACATTTCGGGGTGGAACACGCCATTACGTGCCACCTCCATCATTCCGTGAGAGGTGAGGACACCTACCAAGATGCCCACAGCAGCCACGCTGATAATAGTCTTGTAAGATGCGATTTTTGATCCAAGTGATGAATTCAAAAAGTTGATTGCATCGTTCGAAACTCCCACTATCAAATCGACAATCGCGAGGATAGCAAGAATTACTACAATTACAGTGAATACTGGACTCATAAATTTATTCTTTTAAAAAATTAATACTTTCTTTGTCGTTTAGCCCAAATCAGTCGTTAGGGTACGCTTTATCTGTTTTTTGGGGTTGAGAAAAGGTGTAACTATGACTATTAAGGGAATTTACGCCCTTAACAGATGAGATATAACTACTTAATGATTAACTATTTACTTTGCCAACGAGAATTCAAATTCCAAGCCACCGCCTTCACGATTGCGAACTGTGATTTCGCCCTGGTGGAAACTTACGGCATTCTTTACAATCGCCAGTCCCAATCCGGTGCCACCCATAGTGCGGCTGCGGCCGGCGTCGATTCTGTAGAATCGCTCAAACAAGCGTGGCAGATGCTCTGGTGCTACTCCTACCCCATTGTCGCTGAAGGTGAACACATAGTAGTCGGGGGTGGTGTCTTTCAACTTCACGGTCACATCACGGCCACCGCTGTAGTTGAACGAATTGACCATCAAGTTGCGGAAGATGGATTCCACGAGCGATTCGTTGCCACGGATCTTCACATTCTCTGGCACCTCGATGTGAATGCGGAGTTGCTTTTCAGGAGGGAACACCTTCATTTCGTCGGCCACCTTGTGGATAATGTCGGTCACATTCACCTCGCTGCTCTCTATTTTCTCTGGAGCATCGGAAATGCGAGTAATCACCGAAAGGTCGGCAAGCAGAGCCGAAAGGCGTTTCACATTGCCGTAGGCAGTGCTCAGCAGTTGCTTTTGGGTGTCGAGTGGCAGCGCTTCGCCATTGTTTTCGAGTGTTTCCAGACACGCCTGAATCACATGCACAGGAGTTTTGATTTCGTGGTTGATATTGTTAGTGAGTTGGTGTTTGATACGGTTCTTTTCGCCCTGCTCAAACAACACGTCGCGCATATTTTGGTCGCGCTGTTCTGAAGTCACTTTCAAGTTTTTGTACAGATTCACCACATGGGCTGAGATTTCGCCAAGTTCATCGTTGGGAAACTGCTTGGTGTCGTAGTCGTCGATGTCGTCGTATTCAGCCGCCTCTACGAATTTGCGCAGATTCTTCACACTTCGGCTCACTCTGTAGGCTGTGAACCATGCCAGCACCGTCATCAGCAGTGCAATAAAGATAATCAGATTGCTATTCACAGGGTCAGCCTTGAGGGTATCGACCAATGTGTGGTTGTAAGGCAATGCCGTGCGCACCACCAAGCCGTCGCCACGAGTGGCTGAGTAGAAATATTGCCTTGCATTGGTCGAGGAAATGCGGCGGCGCTGGAAGCCGTGCCCATTGGCGATAGCCTCTTTCACCTCTTTGCGGTTGAGGTGGTTTTCTTTCACATTACGGGAATTGGTATCAAAAATCACGCTGCCCGAAAGGGTGATGACCGACACTCGCGTAGAATCGCCTATACCAATCTCTTTCAGCACTTGAGGACTGAGCTTCTTGCCTTCGCTGATGCAGTCGAGAATACGCATATTCTCCATTTGCAGGCGGCTGTCCAGCACCTCGGTCTTGAAATCCACCTCGCGGGAATACTGCAAAGCGAAAAACACCAGCGTCAGCGACCATGTGAAAAACATGATCAGCAAGAAAATGCGCGTGTGCACACTAATCTTTGGTTTTGAAGCCATAACCAAATCCTTGTTTGGTGAAAATTCTATTTCCATATCTGCCTATTTTTTTGCGCAATCGCGCAACATTCACATCTACTGTGCGATCTACCACGCACACATCTGCGCTCCACACTCTGTTGAGGATTTCCGAACGCGAGAACGCTGTGTCGGGGTTTTTGAGGAAGAATGCCAGCAAGTCGAACTCGGTGGTGGTGAGCGTAATGGGCTCATCGTCCACGAAGCATTCTTTTTGCGGTGTGCGGAGTGTGAGCGTCTGGAATTTGAGCACTTCCTTCTCGTTGGAGTAGCGTCCGCTACGGTGAAGCACGCTCTTCACTCTTGCCACCAGTTCACGCATTGAAAAAGGCTTGCGAATGTAGTCGTCGGCGCCGTTGTTGAATCCTTCCAGCAGGTCCTCCTCCGAGTCCTTCGCTGTGCAGAAAATGATAGGAATCGCATTCAATTCCTCGCGACCGCGAATCACTTTCGCAAGGTCGAAACCCGACATGTGTTCCATCATCACATCAAGAAGAAACAGGTCGTAGCGTTCGAGGCGCTTGGCGAGTGCTTCTTCAGCAGAGAATGCTGTATCGACGCTGAATCCCTCAAGTTCGAGGTTCACCTTCAACACGTAGCAGATTGACTGCTCATCGTCAACTATCAGTATTTTTGGAACATCAGTCATTGTGCTTCTTTTTTCTTTGCAATGCAAAATTATAATAAATGATAGACGTGAATATAACAAAAATGTTACAATTCGTGTCACAGTGCCTCAACGGGCAAATTGTAACATCTTTGTAACATTTTTATAGGTCAGTATTGGGCATAAATAAATGGGGTCACATCTGATGTGGCGAACTGAAGTACCAGTTGCACCACTATCACAAACACTACCAATTTCACCAGCCAGAAGCTCTCCACAAACCAGTTTTTCACTGCCGCATAGATGCTGCACGGCACAAAATGCGCCACCAGCAAGAGCACGAGCATGATGCACCACACATAGCGCACACTCACAAACGGTGGCAGATATGCGAGGTCGAAATTGGTGAAAATTCCACCGATGATGGTGGTGGCTTCAGCTACCGACTCGGCACGGAAGAAAACGAACGCGAGCATCACGGTGGTGAATGTCAGCAGACCAGAAAGCAGCTTCACTGCCCAGTTGTCGGGGATTCGCTTAAGCCACGGCATACACATTTTGTGAATCACCAACGCCACACCATGAATCGCACCCCATATCACATAGGTGAAGCCGGCTCCGTGCCAAAGGCCGCCTATCAGCATGGTGAGAAACAGGTTCACATATTGGCGAATCTTGCCTTTTCGGTTGCCGCCAAGCGGAATATACACATAGTCGCGAAGCCAAAACGAGAGCGAAATGTGCCAGCGGCGCCAAAATTCGGTGATGTTGAGCGAGCGGAATGGGTGGTCGAAGTTCACGCCGAGGTCAAATCCCATAATGGCACCCAAACCAATCGCCATATCGCTATAGCCAGAGAAGTCGGCATAGAGTTGCACGGTGAAGCCAATCCCTGCCATGAGCAGTTCAAAACCGCTGTAGCCTTGAAGCGTTTCGGGGCTACCGAAAATAATAGATGAGTATTGCGCCAGATAGTCGGCTATCACGGCTTTCTTCACCACGCCCACCATCACCAGCCAAAAGCCGCCGTAGATTTCGGCTTTGGTCACGTCGGTGGTGCGCTCAAGTTGTGGCATGAAGTCTTTGGCACGCACCACAGGGCCAGCCACCAGGCATGGGAAGAACGAGAGATAGAACAAGTATTGGAGATAACTCTCCACAGGCGGCATCTTGCCCTTATACACATCCACCACATAACTGATGGTGCGGAAGGTGTAAAATGATATGCCTATCGGGGCAATAATCGCCAACGGGTGGAAATTGCCACCCACTATCTCGTGCCACGACAGCATGAAGAAGTTGGTGTATTTAAACACCATCAGTATGCCCACCGAGCACAGCAGCGATGCGCACAGCATCAACTGGCGAGCCCTCTTCGCTTCAGTTCGGGAGATGCGGAGTGCCAAATGCCAGTCGATAACCGAGGTGGCCACCATCAGCAAGAATATCCACCCACACGACTTGAAGGCGAAAAACAGGCTGAACGCCACCACAAAGAGCATCATCTGCGTCTTGCGATGACGAATGCACGCAAAAATGGGCAGAAACACCAAAAACATCAGCCAAAACGCTCCGCTCGAAAACACCAGCGGCACCGATGGGTCGGGGGTGAAAAACGATGCGATATTCTGTAGCGCAACCGAGAGGTTGCCCGATATGAGTTGCAATGTTGTCATAGCGTTTCGGTGTTAGGGTTTGGCGCTTCGGGTTGTGGCTCCACAGGCTCTGCCACAGGTTGGACGGTGGGCTTTGGAGCAGGCTCGGTTTTTGGCTTTGCCTTCACTTCGTTATCGGTCATGCTGAATGTTTCGGTATGGCAATACGCACGCGCTTTTTGAGGGAGATTGAGCACGATGGGATTGTTGCTTTCCTCCACTATCCACTTGCAGATACGGTCGGCCCACTTCGCCGCCGATGCCGGTGTGGGATGCGCACCGTCTTTGGCTCGCTCGTAGTGCTGATCGGGGGTATAGCTGAGGTAAAAATTGCCTTTTGGCACCACGCTTTGAATCATCTTGTTGATACCAGTGTCTTTCTTCCAGTTGGGCGGTCCAATCCACACATACGGAATGTCGGCAAACTCTGCCACTATCTGCTTCACATATTTGGTGCGACGCGCGATAATATCGTTGACAAACAGCTCGTTGCCACCGAGGCTGATGATGATGTAGTCTGGGCGATACTTTTGAATACATTCCTTCACTCTGCCACTTGTGGCCCACACTTCGGTAGATGAGCCGTACCAAATCACGGTGTTCATCTGATGCTCATTCTCTTCGGCATACGCCGCTATGCGTGGACTCAGTCGCTCAAGCATGGAGTCGCCTATGAACAGAATATTTTTTTTGGTGGTGTCGAGTGGGGCTCGCTCCACGGTGGCAATGGCTTTGCCCGAAACCGAATCGGTGGACACCACCTCGGCAAGTTCAAGCTCATCGTCGGGTGTCGAGAGCAAATCGGATGCGAAGGTCGCGGTGTTGAAGCCAAACGATTCCTCTATGCCGTCTTTGAAAAACGACAACCCGGCAAACAGCATGAATGCCACAAGAAGAAGCGCAAAAAAGCTAAAATACGTACGTTTCATTCAATGGAGTGGGTTTGGTGGAAGAAAAGGTTTATGTACCAAAAAGCTGAAAGAGGCTGCGTCAAATTTGCGGTTCCAAATGCTTTTGGAAATTTTGACACAGCCTCTTTATATCACATGAGGCAAAGCCTCGTGTTATTTCAGAAGTTTCACGCCAATACCTGGACGGTCGGCAGGCACGGTCACCTGACCGTTCACAATCTTGATGCCGTCGAATCGGTCGTTGGCGATGAGCCAGTTGCCATCGAGGTCAGCCCAGTCGCAGAGTGGCGAAAGTTGAGCCGCAGCGGTCACAGCGCATGAAGTTTCGGTCATACAGCCAACCATAATCTTCATGTCGAGTGCACGTGCCAATGTCACCATCTTGTAGGCTTCGTTCATACCGGTGCTCTTCATCAACTTGATGTTGATACCTGAATACACACCGTGGAAGCGGCGAATGTCGGGCAGGCGTTGGAATGCCTCATCTGCCACGATAGGCAGTGGAGAGCGCTCGGTGAGCCATGCGGTGTCGTCGAGTGGCTTTTCCTTTTCCAGTGGTTGCTCCACAAATAAGCAATCCTTGTCGGCAAGCCATTCAGCCATTTCAAGAGCCTCTTCCTTGGTTTTCCAACCCTGATTGGCATCCACATAGAGTTTGATGTCGGGGCGAATGCTGCGCACCAGTTCATAGAGGTGCTTGTCTTTTTCAATGCCGCCCAAACCCATTTTCACCTTAATCAACTTGAAGTCGTAGGTTTCGGTCATTTTCTGGCGAACCACCTCATCGGTGTCGATACCGATGGTGCAAGTGGTGAGAGGTGCCTTTTCTGGATTCAAACCCCAGATTTTGTACCAAGGCTGTCCCATGAGCTTACCGAGAAGGTCGTGCAAGGCAATGTCGACACCAGCCTTTGCGGCACGGTTGTTGGGTGCCACGCTTTCCACATACGCCAAGATGTCTTCTTTGCGGAATGGGTCGGTGAACTGCTCAAGATTGAGGCTGCCGAGGAATTTGCACACGCTTTCCACGCTTTCGCCGAGATATGGAGGCATAGAGCATTCACCATAGCCCACCACGCCGTCGTATTCCAGTTCCACCTGCACATCAGGTGTGGTGGTGCGGCTGTATTTAGCAAGATTGAAAGCGTGCTTCAACTTCAATTCGTAAGGGAAGAATTTCAGTTTCAGTCGTCCGCTTCGTTTGATTTGTGCAGGAGCGTCGTTCTTACCAAAGAGCGAGATTGGAGATGCAGCAGCTGCAATTCCAAGACCTGCGCCCAAAATGAATTTTCTACGGTCAATTGACATATCAATGTAGTTTTATTGATTTATGGTTTCGGTTGATTTTCTCTCTATTTGATGTTAAAAATACCAAGGGTGATTGCGCACATAGGTGATGTAGGGTGTGCCAATCTCGCCTGCAATTCTACTTGCTGAAAGTGGCGAGTAGAGGTAGGTGGGGTCCTTGGGGTCGAGGCTGTTGATTTTCACCTGACCAGAGCAGTGGATATACTTGCCGTCTTGCATGTAGATGCCCACGTGGGTCACACGGCCCGACTTGGTGCCGAAGAACAGCAAGTCGCCGAACTGGCATTTCTGCCATTCCGAGCCTTTAATCTTCAAGCCGTAGAGTGCTTGCTGTGATGCGTCGCGCGCCAAAATCACACCGCTACTGAAATAACTCACTTTCACCAGTCCGGAGCAGTCGGTGAGTTTGGTTGATGTGCCGCCCCACAAGTAGCCTGAGCCCAACATGCGGTGAGCGGTTTTCAACACGAGGTTGAGGTCGAGGTCTCTTTTCGCCCATTCCTGAAATTCGTCAACTTCGCTTTTTGGCAACCAGCCAAGGCGACCGTCGGGGGTGGCGAGTTGAATCCATTCGCCGTTTTCTGCCTTGTATTCGAGAATGTTGCCCATCACAAGGTCGGTAACAGTTTCGTCGCCAGCAGGCTCGGTCACGAGGCGTGTGCAGTAGGTGTTCACGATGTAGCGCTTAGCCGCACGCCAGTCTTTCATCTGCGCCTCTGTTTTGCAGAAGAGCGAAGATTCTGGCACATACGAGATATAGTTGTCGGGCGTTTGCACGCGATACCAGTCGGAAGTGCAGTCGAGCACTCTCACAGGCTGTCCCATGATGCCTTGAGTGGCCATTTCACCTGCGTGCTTGCCTTCGCAGCGCATACTTGCCACCGAGAGTTTCACCAAAGCCCACTTCTTGCCTTCGGGCACGGCATTGTAAAGCACATTCACCTTGTTTTGCACATTGGTGAAACCGTTGTCGGCAAGTTCTTTGCTGATGGCATCTTTCTGCTCTTGAAATCCCACGGTGCCGCTCACAGTCACCTGCTTGCCAGCGGTGGTGGATTTCACATCAAAGATGGCTGTACGCTTATCGGGAGCGATACGGCTCTTGAGTTTGCTCAATACGCCGGCAGCATCTGCCGCCATGGCGCTGACGCTGATGGCCGACATCAGCACAACGCTTAAAATCTGGAAAACCTTTTTCATATATGATTGCTAATTTTTTGTTTGCTAATTAAAATAATTGCCGAGCCGCATTATTTGACTGGCTCTATGCTGTTGAGTTTAAACGATGAATCCCACTTGTCGTAGTAGAGGTTGCCGTTTTTCCATTCCACCTCGCCCATTTGGAAATCCACGGTCTCGCTGCGAATGTACTTCTTTTCTGGGCTCAACTTATCGCCCACGCCCTCGTTTGATGCCATACGGTAGATGTCGATGCCGGTGGCATAGTAGTCGCGCATCTGCTCGCTGCGCTCGGTGGTGCGGCCAAACGACGCATCGGTTGGCACCCAGCCCACGCCCTCGAAGTAGGTTTCACCCCAGTCGTGGAAGTTCACTTCGCCAGGGTGGAGCATATAGCCGCTCTCCCAGCGTGCAGGAATGCCGGCGGCACGGCACAGGGTGATGTAGAGCAAGCCCACCTGACCGCAGTCGCCGTGCTTGTTTTCCAGCACATATTCAGGAATGTTCTTGATGGTGCTGTATTCACGCGCACCTGCCCATGGGAAGCGTGATGCAATCCAATGGTAGATGTGGCTGGCGGCAAGCACAGGATTTTCTTCAGGTGTGCCCACAATCTGCTCTGCCAACTCACGCATAGCATCGGTAATCACGATGTGGGGATATTCGCTGCTGGTATATTTCACATATTCGGGAGTGTTTTTGTAAGGCTCCACCATCGCCAAGAGGTCTTGCTGCGCAATGTGGCGTTCGCCCACATCGTAACTGAAAGTGTATTCAAAGTGGGTGGGTTTGCCCTTCTCTGCCACAGCCTCCATATACACGGTGTGGTGCTTGCTGCCCTCGCTCCAAGTGACGGGGCGATTGCTGCTTTCGAGCTTGATATTCTTTTGACGCAAATTCTCGTAAGGGATAGGCATCCACACACGCAGCGTTTCGCCAGCGGGAATGGCATCGGCATCCACATCGAGCGTGAAGGTCACATTCACATGGTGCCAGTCGCGCACGCCGTTGGCATCGGGCACGGTGCGCATGGCGCGCACCACATACTTGCGCAGCTTCTCGCTGCCCTCGGTGTTGTCGGCTTGATTGACTTCGGCAAATTCCTCGCCCAAAAGCCAGAGGTTGCGCACAGCCTTGCGGAACCACAGTTCCTTGCCGTCGATATTCATCACCTCGATAGCTTTCACCTTCTTCCAGTTGTCGATTTGCTCATCGGTGGCATCGGGCATCTTCTCACGAATCTGCTTCACGCCATCTTCGGGCAAAAGGGTGAAATCTTTGCGAATGCGCCCCATAATCTGGTTGAGCGAGTCGATGGTCACAGCATTTGCTTTACGCACTTTTGATGGCAACTTCCTCATCAGTTGCGAGGCTTGGGTAAATTCGCCCTTGTTCATCAGTTGGTCAACACTGGCGCGCCAATTGGTGGCATCGGTGGCCGCTTGCGCGCTCATCAATCCTGCAAACGCAACAAAGGCGATTATAGTTTTCTTCAACATTGTAACTTTAGGTTTGTTTTTGTATTCAAAAAATTAATTCAACCCCAAATTTAATCATTTTCCCCGAAATATCACCAACTTCCACCCCCACAATCTTCCCCAAAATTTCAAAAAAACACAAAAAAGGCAGAGGGTGCTTGGTTTTGCACGCTCTGCCTTTGTATGGTGATTTGAACGTCGGTTTACTTCAGGGTGTGGAATGAACTGCCGTCGAAGCAGTGGGTGCACACTTTGCACTTGGGCAAGCCGATGGCCTTCACTATGGTTTCCACTGTGGAGAACTTTAGTGATGAGAGTTTTAGGCGACGTGCTATCTCGTCGACCATACGCTGATATTCGGGGCTGCCTGTGATGGCGTAGGCCTCAACATTCTTGTTCATGTCGCCCTCAAAATCTTGGATAATGCGGCGGGTGATGAGTTCAAGTTCGCTTTTCGACGCTGAGAAATTCACAAATGGGCAAGCGTAGATAAGTGGCGGACAGGCGATGCGCATGTGCACCTCTTTTGCGCCCTCATTGATGAGTTCGGCAGCGGTGTCGCGAAGCTGTGTGCCGCGCACGATAGAGTCGTCACAGAAGCACCAGCGCTTACCTTTCAGCATATCGGTGTTTTGAATGAGTTTCATCTTTGCCACAAGGTTGCGCATAGACTGGTTGCTTGGCATAAACGAGCGAGGCCATGTGGGGGTGTATTTGGCAATGGCACGCATATATGGCACCTTATGACCTTCGGCGTAGCCCACAGCCATACCGATGCCCGAATCGGGAATACCGCACACGCAGTCCACTTCCACATCGTCGGTTTCGCCCATGGCACGGCCACATTCGTTGCGCATCTGCTCCACGTTGCGTCCCTCGTAGCATGAGGTGGGAAATCCGTAATAAATCCACATAAATGAACATATCTGCATTTCCTCGTTGGGCTTGCGCATCTGTATCATTTCGTCGGCAGTGATGCGGACAATCTCGCCCGGACCCACATAATGAACAGTTTCGAATCCCAAGTTAGGGAAAGCGGTCGATTCTGAGGTCACAGCCATACCGTCGTCGCTCTTGCCCACCACTATTGGGGTGCGGCCCCAGCGGTCGCGGGCGGCGATAATGCCATCTTCGGTGAGCAGCAACATTGAGCACGAGCCTTTGATGGAATTAAACACATTCTCAATGCCTTCCACAAAGTCTTTGCCCTTGATTATAAGCAACGAAACGAGCTCAGTGGGATTGATACGCCCCGACGAGAATTCGCTCAAATGCATATTTTCAGCCAGCAACTGCTGTGCCAATTCTTCCAAATTATTGATTTTCGCTACCGTAACAAGTGCAAAACGTCCCAAATGCGAATGTATGAGCAGCGGTTGTGCATCGGTGTCGCTAATCACGCCAATGCCCGAACGGCCTTTGAACTTGTCAAGCTCATGCTCGAATTTGGTTCTGAAATACGTTTGCTCCAAACTATGGATAGAGCGGAAAAACTCGCCCTCATCGCTGATAGTAGCCATACCAGCACGGCGAGTGCCGAGATGTGACTGGTAGTCAGTTCCGTAGAACAGTTCTGCCCTACACTCTCTGTTTTTGAGTTTTGTGCCAAAAAAGCCTCCCATTTCCCTAAATTTAAAGTAGTTTCTAAAAAACTCGATAAAGTTACAACATTTTCCCCAATCCCCCACCAATTCACCCCCAATTTTTCACGAATGATGCTTCCATTTTTAATGTTTTAATGGGGACCTCGGCAAAAGCCCGCTGTTCCCAATTTCACGCTATAGCGTGAAATTATTTTCCAAAGCAAGGTGAAGATTGCTAGCAAAAACGAAAGGAAGCCGGCCTCCTGTTGGGTGTGGGAAGGCCGGCTTGCTTTATTGGGTAGGGAAATCGCTGTGGATTAGATGAGCGATTCCACGATTTTCTTCACGTCGTTGCCGAGCTTTTCGGCTTCTTCCATAGTGTGAGCTTCGCTGTAGATACGGATGATTGGCTCAGTGTTGCTCTTGCGCAAGTGTGCCCAACCGTCTTTGAAGTCGATTTTCACACCGTCGATAGTGGTAAGTTTTTCGTTAGCGTAGTGCTTTTCCACAGCAGCGAGAATAGCGTCAACGTCCATATCTGGAGTGAGTTGGAGTTTGGTCTTAGCGATTTCGTATTGTGGATAAGTCTTTTTGAGTTCGCTCACCTTCATACCGCTCTTTGCGAGCAATGTGAGGAACAATGCCACGCCCACGAGAGCGTCGCGGCCATAGTGTAGTTCTGGATAAATTACTCCGCCATTGCCTTCGCCACCAATCACTGCGCCGATTTCACGCATCAGGGTGGTGGCGTTCACTTCGCCCACTGCCGATGCCTCGTAGCGGCAACCGTGCTTAGCAGCCACATCACGCAATGCGCGAGATGATGAGAGGTTGCTCACTGCTGGACCAGGGGTTTGTGAGAGAATGTAGTCGGCAACGGAAACGAGGGTGTATTCTTCAACGAAGAATTCGCCATTTTCCATAATGATAGCCAAGCGGTCAACGTCGGGGTCAACCACAAAGCCCACATCAGCCTTGCCTTCCTTCATAAACGAGCTAATAGCGGTAAGGTTGGCAGGGATTGGTTCTGGAGTGTGACCGAAGTTGCCGGTTGGCTCGCAGAACAATTTTTCCACTTTCTTCACGCCGAGTGCTTCGAGCAATTTTGGAATTGCCACGCCACCGATTGAGTTCACTGCGTCAACAGCCACGGTGAAGTTGGCTTTCTTGATTGCTTCCACATCCACAAGCTTGAGGTCGAGCACAGCTTGAATGTGACGGTCGAGATAATCGGCCTTCGATTCCTTGCCAAGTGCGTCAACTTCAGCATAGTCGAAGTCTTCTGCTTCAGCGATGCGAAGCACTTCCTTGCCTTCTGCGTCGGTAAGGAATTCGCCCTTTTCGTTAAGAAGTTTCAAAGCGTTCCATTGCTTTGGATTGTGAGAGGCTGTGATGATGATACCACCGCAAGCATTTTCCCACACCACTGCCAATTCGGTGGTAGGGGTGGTAGCCAGACCGATGTTCACAACATCAAAGCCCATGCCTTCGAGTGTGCCAACCACTACGTTGAGCACCATTTCGCCAGAGAGGCGAGCGTCGCGGCCAACCACGATTTTATTTGACGAGAGTGCGGTGGTGCGACGAATGAAAGTTGCATAAGCACTGGTAAACTTCACAATATCAAGTGGAGAGAGGCCATCGCCTGCGCGTCCGCCGATAGTGCCACGAATACCAGAAATTGATTTAATGAGTGACATAAAGATGTATTAAAAGTTAAGTTAAGTAGTGTATATATAAATAATAGTTGTATAGAGCGGATTTCATTTACGAGGGCATTTTCCCGATATGCCCCCGCATCACCTGTTCCATCAGCGCTTACTTACACCTTGCTGGGGAAGTAGCGCAAGTGGTAGAGGAATGGCGTAACGTAGCTAATCTCATCAGATTTGCCGTACTGCGACTTCACAATCAAGTTCACCTCGCAGTCCACGCCAAGATACTTGAGCGGCATCTGAATGCCTGTGCCCCACTCTATCGACGACTGACGGGTGTAGTCGTCGAACTGGAACGAAGTGGTAGCCATGCTCATATCGTCGGCATTGCCACCCGATGGAGTCCAGGTTCTGTTCTCAGTGTACCATGTGTTGAGATTGTAGCGAGTGTAGCGGAAATAGATGGTTTGCGATTTGCGCGCCTTGTTGTTCTTACGGTCGCCAGCCTTGAGCACCTGCATATACACATTGCCTTCAGCATCGAGTTTGTAGAATGGAGCATCGGAACCCACCTCAAACACCGAGTCGGCTGGCACTTCTGACAAGCGGAAATTGCAGAGGAAGGCATTACAAGCCTGACGCTCATCTTTGAGCAATTCGGCATAGCTACGATTTTTCTCGCATGATACAAAGCTCATGGTCACAGCCATGATACCGAGTATAAAAAGTATCTTTTTTGTATTCATATCTCTTGTAAAAAAATGTTTTGTCAAATATTTTGTTGTCGGCAGTCGTCAAGCACCTTGTGGAATGCTTCCACCGCTTCGTCCATCGTGCCATGGAAGTCGCCACCAGCGGCATTTTTGTGTCCGCCACCGCCGAAATAGCGGGCGCAAATGTCGCTCACCGAGAAATCGCCCTCGGAGCGGCACGACACCTTAATCTGGTCGGCATCTTCACGCAAAAACATCACCCATCGCACTTCGGGCGCGCACAGCGGTTTGTTCACCAGCCCCTCGGTGTCGCCTTTGCGGTAGTTGAATCGCTCCAGTTCCTCCTTGGTGAGCGTGATGAGCGCAGCGCCATCTTCGGGGAACACCTGCATTTTCTCGCTCAAGGCATAGCCCTGAAGGCGCAGGCTGTCGGTGCTGAAGGTGTTCATCGCCATGCTGTAGAGCCACTGCTTGTTGATGTTGTACGACACCAGATGAGCCACAATCTCGTAGATTTCGGGATAGTCGCTGCTGTAAGTGAAATTGCCCGTGTCGGTCATCATACCCACATATAGGCATTGCGCCACCTCGGTATCGACGTATCGCAAAAGCGCCATTTGCTGGAGGGTGCGATACACCACCTCGCAAGTGGACGACAATCGGGGGAACGAAATCTTCACATCAAACACGTCATCGGGGTCGAGGTGATGGTCGATCAATACGCGTGGCGCATTGCTCATCTCTATCACTTCGCCCAATTTATCGATGCGCCTGAGCGTGTTGAAGTCGAGGCAGAATATGAGGTCGGCATTGCGAACCAAAAAGCGGCCTCGCAACTGAGCCATAGTATAGACCACCACATCACGAACGGCAGGGATAAACTGCAATGCGCGAGGCACTTGGTCGGGCACCACCACATAAGCATCTTTGCCCATATTGCGGAGCACTCGGCACAGTCCCAAAGTGCTGCCAAGGGCATCGCCGTCGGGCGAAAGATGGCAGGTGATAACGATATGACGCGCCGATTTGAGCAACTTGCTCAGTTGCTCTATCACACGGCTATCTATAATAGGCTCAATCATCAGGGGTAATTATCACTTTAATCAACAAAATTAATACCTATAGACGGCATTACCAAAAATTTAAATATTTTTTGCGAAAACCCAAACAAACCGAAAACGCTCGGCGACTGGCTTATCCCAAATCGGTCATTAGCAATGAAAAAAATCCTTGCACGGACTCATGACCGATTGGGGATTATTTTTCGCCAAGGATTCGGAGAAATTCTTCCTCAAAATTTGGGGTGAGCACGCCAGTGCCTATGGCTTGACGCACTTCCTCCACCGTCCAGAAGCGGCCTTCGTCCACTTCCGCGGGGTCGAAGTCGAACGACTTGCGGTCGGTGATGGTGAAGAAGGTGTGTACCATTTCACGCTCCACCTCACTATCGTACACATAACTGAATAGGTGCTTAGGCTCGTAGTCGGTGAAGCCGAGTTCTTCGCGTGTTTCGCGCGCCAGCGCCTGCTCCACGGATTCGCCATAGTCCATGTGGCCGCCCACAGCGGTGTCCCACTTGCCAGGCTGGATAAACTTGTGAATGGAGCGCTTTTGCAAATAGATATCGCCATTGGCGTTGAGCACGTGCAAATGCACCACCGGGTGAAGCAATCTGCTCCCCGAATGACACTCCTTTCGGGTGGCTTTGCCTATCACATTTCCCTTTTCGTCAACAATCGGGAATATCTCTTTCTCCGAAAGGTCGGCTGCTAATGTTTCGTTCATTTATCTTGTGTCTTAAAATTCTTTTTTATCGCGTCGCGCAATTTGGCTGGCGTGAGGTCGGCGGAATATTCGGTAAATGGCAGCGCGGTGTGGCAACCGTTTGCCCATTCGCTACAGCCAAACGCACTCTTGCCTTTCACCATGTGGCCCTTTCCACACACGGGGCAAAGCACCTGCTCGAATTTCGTGACCCTCGCCACGCGCTTTTTCTTTGGCGCACTCTCTGCCGCGCCGCCCTTTGTGGGCGATTTGGGCGTGTCTTGCTCCACTATGATATTGGTGCCGCTATTGTCGCGAAGCACGGTGAGCACGATTTCGTTGACCATCACTTTCAGTTCGTCGATGAACTGCTTGGCACTGAACTCGCCTCGCTCTATCTTGCGAAGTTTGTTTTCCCAAAGTCCGGTGAGTTTGGCGCTTTTGAGCAGTTCATCTTTTATGGTGTCGATGAGTTGGCACCCAGCAGTGGTGGCAACAAGGTTTTTACGCTCTTTGGTGATGTAGTGGCGGCGAAGCAGCGTTTCGATGATGGCGGCGCGTGTGGAAGGGCGACCGATGCCGTTTTCCTTCATGGCGTCGCGCAGTTCTTCATCGTCAACGAATTTGCCTGCCGTTTCCATGGCGCGCAGGAGCGTACCTTCGTTATACATCTTTGGGGGCTGCGTGGCCTTTTTCAGCAGCGATGGCTCGTGAGGGCCGCTCTCTCCCACCACAAATTCGGGCATGTTGCCGTTGTCGTCGGTGTCGGTGCCTTCGGTGTTGTTTGCCGTCTTGTCTTTGCTGTAGATGGCGCGCCAGCCTTCTTTGAGTATCTGCTTGCCAGTGGCTTTAAACTCAAATTGACTGATTTTCGCCATCACGGTGGTGGTGGAGAACTCACAATCCGGATAGAATGCGGCGATAAAGCGCTTTGCCACAAGGTCGTAAACCAATTTCTCGTCGCGTGTGAGCATCACCTTGCGTGGGTCCACATTGGTGGGTATGATGGCATGGTGGTCGGTGACTTTGGAGTTGTCGAACACCTTTTTGCTCTTTTTGATTGCACCGCCCTGAAGCACAGGCGCAGTGAGATGGGCATAGGGTGCCATGGCTTGCATAATGCCCGGTATCTTAGGGTAGATGTCGTCGCTCAGGAATGTGGTGTCAACGCGTGGATAGGTGGTCACCTTCTTCTCGTAGAGCGACTGAATGGTGCGCAAGGTCATGTCGGCACTGTATGAGAATTTCTTGTTACACTCCACCTGCAAACTGGTGAGGTCGAACAAGCGAGGCGGTGCCTCTTTGCCTTTCTTGCGCTCAATACCGGTAATCGACAATGGTGCTTCCTTGATGCCGGCAATCACAGTGCTGGCATCTTCTTCGCTCTTGTAGCGACCTTTTGTGGAATTGAATGTCACACCACGATACAGGGTCTTGATTTCCCAGTAGTCTTCTGGCACGAAGTTCTCAATTTCACGTTGGCGCGACACTATGAGGGCGAGCGTTGGCGTTTGCACACGTCCTATCGAGAGCACATTGCGTGAGCGTGCGTATTTCAGCGTGTAGAGGCGTGTGGCGTTCATGCCCAAAATCCAGTCGCCGATAGCGCGCGACAAACCTGCGTAGTAGAGGTTGTCGAAGTTTTCTGAGGGCTGCAAATGCTTGAATCCCTCACGAATACTGTCGTCGGTAAGTGATGAAATCCACAGTCGCTTCACAGGAATGGCGCAGTTTGCCTTCTGATACACCCATCGCTGTATCAGTTCTCCCTCCTGCCCGGCATCACCGCAGTTGATAAGTTCGGTGGAGTCTTTCATGAGGGTTTCTATCACATGAAACTGCTTTTTGATGCCTTCGTCGTCTTTGAGTTTGATGCCGAAGCGGGGCGGAATCATGGGCAGTGAGCCGAGGCTCCAACGCTTCCACAGGTCGGTGTAGTCGTTGGGTTCCTTCAACTCGCACAAATGGCCGAACGTCCAACTCACACGATAGCCATTACCTTCGTAAAAGCCGTCGCGACGCGCGGTGGCACCCAGGATTTTTGCAATGTCGGCTGCCACGCTTGGTTTCTCCGTTACACAAAGTATCATTCGCCCAAGTGTTGTTTTTTAGCTTCGTCCCACAGTTGGTCCATTTCGGCAAGTGTCATTTCGTTGAGTCGCTTGCCTTGCTGTTTGGCTTTCTGCTCTATGTAGTTGAAGCGTCCTATGAATTTTCGATTTGTCTTTTCAAGTGCGTTGTCGGGGCGCACGCCATAAAGGCGAGCGGCATTCACAAGCGAGAAAAACAGGTCGCCAAACTCTTTTTCGCGGTCAATCTCATGTCCGCTTTTGAGTTCGGCTTCCACTTCGCTGATTTCTTCGCGCACCTTTTGCCACACGTCTTCTGGCTTATCCCAGTCGAAGCCCACATTTGCGGCTTTTTCCTGCACGCGTTCGGCTTTGATGAGCGATGGCAATGTGGCGGGCACGCCACCGAGAATGGTTTTGTTGCCTCCTTTTTCTTTCATCTTTATCACCTCCCATTGCTCACGCACCTGCGATGCGTCGGTGGCACTGTGGTCGCCGTAGATGTGGGGGTGGCGGAAGATGAGTTTTTCGCGAAGGGAATCGCACACGTCGGCTATGTCGAACTGGCTTTTCTCCTCGCCGAATCGGGCGTAAAACAAGATGTGGAGCAGCACATCGCCCAATTCTTTGCGTATGTTGTCGGGCTCTCCAGCAATCAGTGCCTCGGCAAGTTCCATAGTTTCCTCTATGGTGTTGGGGCGAATACTCTCATTGGTCTGTGCCGAATCCCACGGACACTGTTCCCTGAGCGTGTCCACCACGTCGAGCAACTGGCTGAACGCCTTTAATTTTTCTTCTTTTGAGTGTTTTGTCATTGTTTAAATCCAAATATGTATATATTCCACTAATTAGCTTTCGCACCTCGCTTTAAGAATGCGATGAAGGCGTCCACGTCCTCGTTGTAGGCAAACGGACCTGAAAGGAGACCGCCTTGCTGGTCGAGCACCACATAATAGGGCTGCGAATTGCTGTTGAATTTGTGGCGTTGCAGATAACTCCACTTGTCGCCCACTGTGGTGAGAGTGGTTTGTTTGCCGTTTTCCTGCACCACCATAGGTTGCTGAAGTGGGGTTTTGTCGTCAACCATCAGTTTGATGGTCACGAAGTCTTCACTAATCATTTTCTTCACTTTCGCTTCATCGAGCACCGCGCCTTCCATCTTTCGGCAGTTCACGCAGCCGTGACCGGAGAAGTCGATAAACACGGGCTTACCCTGTGCCGCGGCGGCTTTCATGCCTTCGTCGAAGTCGTCATATTCCACTTGCTCTCCGCCATAGAGGTTGAAGTCTTGGGTGTAGAGTGGTGGCACGAATGCGCTGGTGGCTTTCAGAGGCGCGCCCCACAAGCCTGGCACGAGATAGGCGGTGAATGAGAGCGACACGAACGCCAAGAAGAAGCGTGTCACGCCTATGCCCGATGATTTTGGTTCACCATCGCTCTTGAAACGGAACATTCCCAACAAGTAGAGCCCCATCACACCGAAAATGGCGATCCAAAGGGCAATGAAGGTTTCGCGGTCGAGAATGCGCCAACCGTAAGCAAGGTCGGCTACGGAGAGGAATTTGAGCGACAATGCCAGTTCTATGAAGCCGAGCACCACTTTCACGGTGTTGAGCCAGCCACCCGACTTTGGCATCTTTTTGAGCATGGTGGGGAAAAGGGCAAACACGGTGAACGGTATGGCGAGGGCTATTGCGAAGCCTGTCATACCCACCACAGGACCCATCACACTGCCTCGGCTGGCGGCTTCCACCAAAAGGGTGCCGATAATTGGACCAGTGCAGGAGAACGACACAATCACCAGTGTGGCTGCCATAAAGAAGATGCTGAGCATACCGGTGGTCTTGCTAGCGGTACTGTCCATTTTGTTGCTCAACGATTGGGGAAGTGTTATTTCGAATGCGCCGAAGAATGAGATGGCGAAAATCACGAGCAATGCGAAGAACAGCAAATTGCACCATGCGCTGGTGGCGAGTGCGTTCATGGCGCTGGCACCGAATAGCACGGTGAAGCAGATGCCAAGAAGCAGGAATATGATGATGATAGATAATCCGTAAGTGGTGGCGTTGGTGATGGCTTTGGCTCTCGAACCGCTTTTCTTCAAGAAGAAACTCACGGTCATCGGTATCATTGGCCATACGCAAGGGGTGAGCAAGGCGAGAAGTCCGCCCAAGAAGCACGCCCAGAATATGTACCACAACGAGCGGTCGGCAATATCTTCCACATCGGCGTTGTCGCCTTCAATGGCTGTAACAGGAGCCCACAGTTGGTCGTGGGTGGGCGATGCCACCGCAGAATCGACTGTGCCGACTGCTGCCACTGGTTGAGCAAGGGTGGCTGCTGTATCGGCAGAGGTTGCGTTGGCAGTAGGTGCTTGAACGGTTTCTGCTACAGGTGCCTGTGCCGCCGTGCCTTTGAACGAGAACGATTCCGACTTTGGTGGTGTGCAGTTTTCGTCGTCACACGCCATATAGCGGATGCTTCCTTCTATTTTGTATTCTTTGGCTGTTACGGTAAACTTCTGCGAAAGGGTCACGCTACCAGTCCACCAACTCAAATCCATGTCGAAGGTCTCGTCGTGCTGCTTGTGCGCCGCCTTGCTGGGGGTTAAACCGCCCACAAGTTTCACGCCCTGATTGTTCCACTGCACGGAGGTTGGCTCTGGTCCGCCAGCAGGCAGTTGAGTGCCATACACATGCCAACCGGCATCAACGGTGGCGGTGAAAGTTACCACGCCATTGGTGGCATCGGTCATCTTGATGGCTGACTTCCATTTCACGGGGTCAAAAATTTGAGCAAAGGCACTGCTTGCACCAATCACCATGAGGGTGAATATGAGTAAGAATCGTCTTGTCATAAAATTTCAATCAATGTTAGTTGGAATATACATACAAAATTACGAAAAATCGGCAATAACTCGCATCTCACAAGCAATAATAAGCCAAAAACACCCTAAAATCCGAAAAATAACCGCGGAAAGTTGCAGATATGAAATAAAAATACTAATTTTGCATCACCAAACAAAAACGGTCACTTGGATGAGCGGTTTAGTCCCTGGTCTGCAAAACCAGTTAGAGCGGTTCGACTCCGCTAGTGACCTCCAACAAAGGCAGCTGATTTCCCCATAAATCAGCTGTTTTTTTTATTCCTCCCCCACCCCCGAAAACAAAAACAAATTACCAAAGACAAAGGTAGGTTCAGTGGTTAAATACTGGGGGGACTGAAACAAAAAACATAAAAAACAGCCTTTTGGCGATGCCAGTGCTTCGCACCTGTCGTTAGTGCTGTGGCATGTCTGATTTCAAGCTGAGGCTTGAATCAGCCACACCACATCACCAACGCCGCCCCCCAGCGAGGTCGGTGGCATCGCCAAAAGGATAAAAACCGCTCGCCTTCGGCGA
>ERZ1026780.449-NODE-449-length-33318-cov-5.869525_pt1 | contig 33318 bp, 32 predicted proteins | sample MGYA00380126_ERZ1026780 | MGnify/ENA primary metagenome ERZ1026780 (study PRJEB33269, sample SAMEA4719762) | human gut metagenome | biome: human-associated habitat; feature: organic feature; material: feces | place: Cameroon | collected 2013-10 ... | reverse complement strand
CCCTGTTTGATTACAAGTTTGCCTGCATGAGCCACAACACCCTGCGCGGTGCTGCAGGCGGCGCTGTCCTGCTGGCAGAGCTGCTGGCGGCCAAGGGCTATTTTGACTAATCTGCGCACAATGCGCTGCAAAGGAGTTTTTTAGCATGAAGAATCCTGTCTTTACGGGTGCGGCTGTCGCCATTATCACCCCGATGTATGAGGACGGCAGTGTCAATTTTGACGAGCTGGGCCGTATCATTGAGGATCAGATCGCGCGGGGAACGGATGCCATTGTCATCTGCGGCACCACCGGCGAGTGCTCTACCATGACCGATGAGGAGCAGCTGGCCGCCATCAAGTTCACCGTGGATACGGTCAATCACCGTGTACCGGTCATTGCCGGCGCCGGTTCGAACGATACCGACCACGGCTGCGCACTGGCAGCAAAGTCTGCTGCCTGCGGTGCCGATGCCCTGCTGATGGTCACCCCCTACTACAACAAGACCTCGCAGGCCGGTCTGGTGGCGCACTTTACCGCCATGGCTGAGGCTGGCGGCATTCCGGTCATCCTGTACAATGTGCCCTCCCGCACGGGTCTGAACATTGCGCCCGAGACCGCACTGGAGCTGAGCAAGCACCCGCTCATCAACGGCATCAAGGAGGCCTCCGGCAACATCTCTCAGGTGGCCAAGGTGGCTGCACTGTGCGGTGATGCGCTGAACATCTACTCCGGTAACGACGATCAGGTGGTTCCCCTGCTGGCACTGGGCGGCAAGGGCGTTATCAGCGTGGTGTCCAATGTTGCGCCGGAACTGGTGCATAACTGCTGCCAAGCTTTCTTTGACGGCGACACCGCCAAGGCCTGCGCTTTGCAGCTGGAAATGCTGCCGCTGGAGGAGGCTCTGTTCTGTGAGGTGAACCCCATTCCGGTCAAGTACGCCATGAACGTGCTGGGCTGGAACGCAGGTGAGTGCCGTCTGCCGCTGGTAGAGCCCAGCGATGCCCACAAGGCAAAGATCGAGCAGGCTTTGCAGGCTGCCGGTCTGATCAAGGAATAAAAAGCGTACAGAATGCCCGGGAATCTTCAGCTTCCGGGCATTCTGCCATATTATAGAAACGAGGAAACAACAATGACAGAGATCGTGATTCAGGGCATTGGCGGCCGCATGGGCCATGTGCTGTGCGATATGATCGCACAGCGGGAGGATTGCCGTGTGGTGGCCGGTATCGATATGAAGGACGGCGAACAGAACGGCATCCCGGTCTATGACAGTCTGGAAAAGCTGAACGGCAAGGGCGATGTGATCATCGACTTCAGCTCCCCTGCCGCAGTGGAAAAGGCACTGCCCTACTGCCAGACCTACAAGCTGCCCATCGTGGTGTGCACCACCGGCCTTTCGGAGGAGCTGCAGCTGAAGGTAGTGCAGCTGTCCCGCAGCGTTCCGGTGTTCAAGAGCGCCAATATGTCCATGGGCATCAACGTGCTGGCAGAGCTGTGCAAGCGCGCCTCTGCTGTGCTGGGCGTCAACTATGATATCGAGATCGTAGAGCAGCATCACCACAACAAGCTGGATGCCCCCAGCGGAACGGCGCTGATGCTTGCAGACGCCATCAACGAGCAGAATGACGGTGCATACCATTATGTGTACGACCGCTCCTCCGTGCGCCAGAAGCGCGACCCGAAGGAGATCGGCATCAGTGCTGTGCGCGGCGGCAGCATCGTGGGCGACCACGAGGTGCTGTTCTGCGGCCCGGACGAGGTGATCACCCTGCGGCATACCGCCTACTCCCGCAGCATCTTTGCCAACGGCGCAGTGAATGCTGCGGTCTATCTGGCAAAAAAGGAGCCGGGTCTGTACGATATGGGCGATCTGATCGCTGCACTCTGAAAACAAACTGCCCCGGCATACGCTGGGAGAAGAGGTGAACGATGAAGCAGGAGCCTTTAAAGCGGCGGCGTCCGGCTGCCCGTAAGCGAGGCCGAAAGCAAACGCTCCAGGCGGTGGTGCTGTCGGTTCTGACGGTGAGCGTGATAGCACTGTGTCTGGGGATCTGGACAAAGCTGCCGGGAAAAGATGTACCGGTGGGCGGCATCGAGCCGCCGGAGGATGCGCTATCCCCTGCTTCATCCGTTGCGACCCCGGAGCCGGAGCCCGAACCGCAGCCCGTGGTGGAAACCATCCGGTTTTCCGCAACAGGAGATAACCTGATCCATGCCCCTATCTATAAACAGGCTGCCCGCCGGGCAGGCGAAGAGGGAAAGTACAGTTTTGATTACTGCTATGAACACATCGCTCCTTTCTATGCCGAACAGGATGTGAACTGGATCAATCAGGAGACCCTTTGCAGCGACACCCTTGCCCCCTCCACCTACCCCAGCTTTTCCACCCCCGGTGACTGTGCGCGGGCGCTGTACCGCGCCGGGGTGCGGGTGTTCAGCCTGTCCAATAACCACACCTACGATAAAGGCGCGTCCGGCATTGCGGCTACATTGCAATTCTGGGAGTCTATGCCGGAGGATGTAGTTACCACCGGTCTGTGGCGCGGCGAAGAGGACTACGACCGTATCCCGCTGCAAACCGTCAACGGTGTGACCATCGCCTATCTCTCCTACACCGAGCACACCAACGGCATCCGCCAGAACAAGAATATGACGGCCAATGTCATCTATACCAGCCAGACGGATGTGATCGAGCGGCAGGTGCGCTTGGCGCGCCAGCAGGCAGATTTTGTGGTGGTTGGGGTGCACTGGGGTGTAGAGGACAGCCACGCCATCGTGGACAGCCAGCGCACACTGGCACAGAATCTGGCAGACTGGGGCGCAGACGTTATTGTGGGTACCCACCCCCATGTATTGCAAGATGCCCAGTGGCTGACAGCAGCGGACGGACGGCGAAGCTTTGTCGCATTCTCGCTGGGTAATTTTCTCAGCACCCAGAGCCGCCCGGATCAGCTGGTGGGCGCTATCCTGACCTTGCAGCTGCAAAAGACTATCCAGCCGAACGGCTCGGTACAGTGCGAAGTGCTTGAACCGCAGCTGCACCCCACCGTGACCCATTACGATGCCGGAAAGACCAACGTGCGAACTTATTTTTTTAGCGATTACACGCAGGAATTGGCGGCAGCGCATGGTGTGCGGGCAAATTATTCTGATTTCAGCCTTGACAGGATACAAAAAATCGCGCAAAATAATATCAGCGCATCCTTTTTAGTACTTACATAAAAATGTGAAATGATTGAGCGTTGTCCGGCAACCCGGGCAGAACGGAGGACTTTTTATGTACGGAGTATCGAAGATCAATATCGAGACTGATCTGATGATGATCAGTGTACAGGACGTAGCGTTCCGGGGCAACAGTCTGTCCCGCTATCTGGATATCTTTGCAGAGACCGGCGTGGTGGTGGATATGATCAGCCAGAGCGCTCCCCACGGCACTACCATTGATTTCAGCTTTACTGCATCCAGCAGTGATCTGCCGCTGGTGATGAAGGCAATATCGGCGGCAAATCTGGACAAGGACGCCAAGGCCTCCCCCCTGATCAGCGTGGGCTATTCCAAGCTGAATCTGTTCGGCGAGGATATGGTCACCAGCTGCGGTGTGGCTGCGCGGGCGCTGAATGCGCTGGCTATGGCCGGTATCGAGGTGCTGCTGATCACTACCAGCGATCTGGATATCTCTTTGCTCGTCCACGCTGAAAACGAGGACGCCGCCTACGAGGCACTGAAAAAGGCATACGAGCTGTAACAGCAATCAACCGGGGCCGGAGGGGCAGTTTCCCTTTCGGCCCTGTTTTTGTGGAATGCGCAGAAAAAGGCAAGGCACCGCCATAGCAGTTCCTCTGCCGAAGGAAGGAACCCGGAATGAAAGAACCTGCTACTCTTATGCACAGCATCCGGCAGCGGCTGCTGGCACATTTTGAGAAAAACGCGCCGCCTCTTGCCCCGGAGGACCCGGCAGCGGGAACCACTCCTGCGGACAGTGGGCGGCAGCTGCTCTATGCGCCGGTCACCGGGCGTATCCGGGCACTGACACGGATCAAGGATCCGGTATTCTCCAGCGAGGTGCTGGGTAAGGGCTGCGCTATTGAGCCCAGCTGCGGCGAGGTGGTAGCACCCGCAGACGGCATCGTGAAAAAGATCGCCAAGACCCATCATGCCGTCAGTCTGCTGTGCGATAACGGGTTGGAGGTGCTCATCCATGTTGGCATGGACACCGTGGAGCTGAAGGGCAAAGGCTATGAGCTGTTTGTGCAGGCGGGTGACCATGTGCAGAAGGGACAGCTGCTCTTCCGGTTTGATCTGCAGGCAATCGCAGCGGCAGGCTACACGCTGACCACTCCCGTGATCGTGACCAACAGCAGCCGGTTTGCACGGATAGAGCCTTTACTCTCCGGCCGGGTAACTGCCGGACAGCAGCTGTTACGCGCCAAAATGTAAAAATGGGCCAGAAACGTCTGCGGACGTTTCTGGCCCATAAATTTTATAATGCTTTTACAGCGTTACCTTGTGGTAGATCTTTTTGCCCTTCTTGATGACGATACCCTTGGCAAGCTGCTCTGCGGTAAAGCTGACGGTAGGAGCAGCGACCTTTTCGCCGTCTGCCAGCACACCGCCTTGCACCACCAGACGGCGAGCCTCGCCGTTGGAAGCAGCCAAGCCAGCCTTGACCATCAGGGTCAGGATGCCGATAGCACCGTCAGTCAGGTCAGCCTCGGTCAGCTGGGTGCTGGGCATGTGCTCGGTATCCATCGCGTTGCCGCTGAACAGTGCGCGGGCAGCGTTCTGAGCCTTTTCGGCCTCTTCCTTGCCATGCACCATGCTGGTCATCTCATAGGCGAGGATCTCCTTGGCCTCGTTCAGGCGCTGATCCTGCCAGGTGCTCATCTCTTCGATCTGCTCAAGCGGCAGGAAGGTGAGCATACGGATGCACTTCATCACATCGGCATCGCCCACGTTGCGCCAGTACTGGTAGAACTCGAAGGGGCTGGTCTTGTTGGGGTCCAGCCAGACAGCGTTTCCGGCAGTCTTGCCCATCTTCTTGCCCTGAGAGTCGGTCAGCAGGGTCACAGTCATAGCGTAGGCATCCTTGCCCAGCTTGCGGCGGATCAGCTCAGTGCCGCCCAGCATATTGCTCCACTGGTCATCGCCGCCGAACTGCATATTGCAGCCGTAGTGCTGGAACATGTAGTAGAAGTCGTAGCTCTGCATGATCATGTAGTTGAACTCCAGGAAGGACAGGCCCTTCTCCATGCGCTGCTTGTAGCACTCGGCACGCAGCATATTGTTCACGGAGAAGCAGGCGCCCACTTCGCGCAGCAGCTCAACGTAGTTCAGATCCAGCAGCCAGTCGGCGTTGTTTACCATCAGAGCCTTGCCCTCGGAGAAATCAATGAACTTCTCCATCTGCTTTTTGAAGCAGGCGGCATTGTGGGCGATATCGTCCTTGGTCAGCATCTTGCGCATATCGGTGCGGCCGGAGGGGTCACCGATCATGGTAGTGCCGCCGCCAATCAGGGCGATGGGCTTGTTGCCCGCCATCTGCAGGCGCTTCATCAGGGTCAGGGCCATGAAGTGGCCGGCAGTCAGGCTGTCGGCAGTGCAGTCAAAGCCGATGTAAAAGGTAGCCTTGCCGTTGTTGATCAGGTCGATGATCTCCTCATCGGTGATCTGGGCTACCAGACCGCGGGCTTTCAGTTCTTCGTACAGCGTCATGGGAAAACCTCCTGTTTTTGGGGCAGAGGAAACAAAAAAACGCCCTCTGCCAAAATGAATTTGGCAGAGGGCGAGATAACTTCGCGGTACCACCTCTGTTTGCCGTTTCCTCACAGAAACGGCCTTACGAGTGCACACCCCAGAGTAGAGTGACACTCCTGCGTCTTTAACGCTCGCACGCGGCACAGCCTACTAGCCTTACGCATTCAGCCTGCGGCTCCGGGAGGTATTTCCCCTGCTGTTCTGTGATCCCTTGCACCAACCGGGACTTCTCTGAACAGAACCCTTCAGGGTACTTGTTCCCTTCATCGCCATTAACAGTGTCTACTCTATCACAAGACCGCCGCCTTGTCAAGAGCTGTCTTTTCTGCAAAAGCTGCTCAGCCGCTATGCTTGCGCTCCTGCAGCATTTCCCGTGCATTGGCGCGGGAAAGCTCAGTGACATGGTCACCGGAAATGAGACGCGCCAAAGCCTCTACGCGGCCATTTTCGTCCAGCGGATGGATCTCGGTATAGGTGCGCTCATTGGACACATTTTTCTGAATGAGCAGATGACAATCGGCCAGCGCTGCAATCTGCGCCGTATGGGTGATGCACAGGATCTGATGCCCCTGCGCGCTCTGGCGCAGCACCTCACCGATGCGACCAGCAGCCTTGCCGGACACACCGCTGTCGATCTCATCATAGATCACGGTAGGCACAGCGTCCTTATCGGCCATTGCGTTCTTGATGGCAAGGGTGATACGGCTCAGCTCGCCGCCGGACGCGATCTTTGCCAGCGGCTTGGGTGCTTCACCGGGATTTGTTGAGATGTAAAACTCAATGCTGTCCTGCCCATGACTGGCCAAAGGGCCACGAGTGTGGCACAAAGTCATGCGCACACCCGGCATATTCAAAAAATCCAGCGTGCCGGAAATGCGGGCATTCAGTTCCTCAAAGGCTTTCAGCCGGGTCTGGGTCAGCACCTCTGCCTTTTCCCGCGCTTTTGCGTAAAGACGCAGCTTTTCCGCCTGCAAGGCATCATGGCGCTGCTGGGAATGCTGGATATTGTCCAGCTCTTCCCGGGCTTTTTGCCCGAAAGCGATTACATCCTCCACCGTGCTGCCGTATTTGCGCTTCAGCCGATACAAAAGATCCAGCCGCTGCTCCACCTCGTCCAGCTCTGCATCGTTGGTGTCGTAGGCATCCAGCCGCCCAATCAGGTCTGCGGCCACATCCTTGGCGTTATAGTATAGATCCAGCAGCTGCCCGGCGGCGGCTGTAAGTGCAGGGTCTAACTGCGCGGCGGCATCCACCGCGTTGGAGGCTTCCCCCAGCAGATCCACCGCTCCTGCGGCGTCATCACTGCCGGAAAGCAGCGCATAGCTTTGTGCCAGACGATCCCGGATGGCAGAGGCATTAGACAGCACCTTCCGGCGGTTTTCCAGCGTCTGCTCCTCACCGGCCGTCAGTCCGGCATCCTCGATTTCCTGCACCTGATACTGCAACAGGTCGATCTTGCGCTGCTTTTCAGCCTCGTCGGTGATCAGGGCATCCAGTTCCCGCTTGACCTGCACCAGTTTCCGGTACAGGGTATAGTACTCCTGAAAAACAGTGCGGTTCTGCGCATAATCATCCAAAATGCCCAGATGATGCGCTGGATTGAGCAAGCCTACGGAATCGTGCTGGCCGTTAATGTTGATCAGACCGCCGCACAGATCCCGCAGAACGGCTGCCGTGGCTGGCATCCCGTTGATGCGGCAGCTGCTTTTTCCCTCGGCGGTGATCTCGCGGCTGAGCAGCAGTGCCTCCGAGCGCTCGTAGCCGGACTGTTCAAGCTTATCCAGCACAGCAGACGGCACCTGCTCAAAGGCAGCGCGGATCACCGCCTTTGCAGCTCCGGTACGCACCAAGTCCTTAGAGGTGCGGTTGCCAAGGATCGCATTGATGGAATCGATCAGGATGGATTTGCCCGCACCGGTTTCGCCGGTCAGTACATTCAGCCCCGGCTCAAAGTGCACCTCCGCCTTCTGGATCACGGCAACATTTTCAATTTGCAGGCTGCTCAGCATGGCTTCGTTCTCCTACCGTCATCTCTGCCCCACATAGCGGGTCAGCTCCGAACAAATGGTCTTGGCATCGCGCTCCGAGCGCGCAACGATTAAAAAGGTGTCATCACCGGAGAGGGTGCCGACAACGTTTTTCCACTGCAAAGCGTCAAAAACCTCGCAGGCGGCATTGGCCATGCCGGAATAGCATTTTACCAGCACAACATGCCCGGCGTAATCCACCCCCAGAACGGACTCGTGGAAGATGGTCTCAAAGCGCCCTTGGGTCTTGGGGTTGAAGCTTTCGTTCCGGCTGGAAACATAGCGGTAGCCCTCGGTGGTGGCTGCCTTTACAAGGCACAGCTCCCGGATATCGCGGGAAACGGTGGCCTGCGTTACCTCAAAGCCTTCGTTCCGCAGGTGCTCCAGCAGCACCTCCTGCCGGCTGATGGGATGCTCCTGCACAAGACGCAGGATCGTCTGCAAGCGTTCCGCTTTTGTTTTTGTATCTTCTTTGCGGCTGCGTGCCATCTTAAAAATCGCCTCCCGTGTTATTGTCTTTTACGCAGTTTCTGGTCAATGGCCTGAAACTGGTCTGCCCGCCCAAAGGTGATGAGCTTGACGTTCTGATCAGACAGGCGGATCTCTGCGGTGGCACCCGCCTTGAGGGGGTAGCCCATACCGCCGTCACAGCTGATAAACACTTCATCATCTGCCACCTGCCCTACGCAGACATTCAGTTTGCGCTCCTGCGCAAACACCATGGCCGGACTGGCCAGACTGTGGGGGCAGATGGGGGTCACCACAACACCCTTGGTCTGAGAGTCCAGAATCGGGCCGCCGGCTGCCAGCGAGTAGGCCGTAGAGCCGGTCGGGGTCGCCACAATGACGCCATCGCCCCGGTAGTGCTCTACCAGAATATCATCGCAGTAAATGCTAAAGTCGATGGCCTGCTGCAAGCGCCCTTTGGTCACGACTACATCATTGAGGGCATGACCTTCCCAGCCATCCTGACCCAGCACCCGGGCATATAAAAGCATCCGGTTGTCCAGCTGGAACTCGCCCCGCGCCACAGCGGCCAGCTTTGTTTCCATTTCGCCGATCTCGCAGGTGGCCAGAAAGCCGCAGCGTCCCAGATTGATGCCGAGGATAGGTTTTGCGTACCGGAGCGAAAGATTCGCTTCGTGCAAAATGGTGCCGTCCCCGCCGATGGTCAGGATCACGTCAGCGCGCTCCAGACACTGCTCCAGCGGCAGATAAACGACCCCTGCCGTGCCGTTTTCTCGCAGAGCATCGCACATCAGCACAGCTGCGCCGTGGGTCAGCAGGATCTGCGCCGCACGCAGCGCGATCTCGCTGGCGGAGGTCTTGCCCGGGTTGGGCGAAATGTAGATCGTCATACCGGATTCTCCTTTGCTGACGGCTGGTCTTAACGATCCAGTGTGGTGTGGCTTGCCGCCACCACCTGTGCGGCGGCTTCATCGTCCAGCACTGCAGGCTGGTCGCTCTTCTGCACAAACATCAAGTACTCGATATTGCCCTCCGGCCCCTTGACCGGGCTGTAATCCAGCCCGCGCACCACAAAGCCGTTTTCCACAGCATAAGACATGGCGTTGTGCAGCACCTCACGGTGCACGGCGGGGTCGCGTACCACACCATTTTTGCCAACCTTCTCGCGGCCTGCCTCAAACTGCGGCTTCACCAGACAGACGCCCATGGCATCCGGGGTGGTGATGCGCTGTGCCACCGGGAAAATGTGGTGCAGAGAAATAAAGGAAACATCCACACTGAAAAACTCGATAGGCTCTGCCAGATCTTCCGGCGTGACATAGCGGATGTTCGTGCGCTCCATGTTCACCACGCGCGCATCTGTCCGCAGGCTCCATGCCAGCTGACCGTAGCCAACATCTACGGCATACACCTTCACTGCACCATTTTGCAGCATACAGTCGGTAAAGCCACCGGTGGACGCACCGATGTCCATGCACACCTTGCCGTTAGGGGTAAGCGGGAAACACTTCATGGCCTTTTCCAGCTTTAAGCCGCCGCGGCTGACGTAGCCGATATCGTGGCCGCGCACCTCGACCACAGCGTCCTCCTTGATCATCTCGCCGGCCTTGTCCACTTTTTGCTGGTTGACAAAGACCACACCGGCCATGATCAGAGCTTTGGCGCGCTCCCGGCTCTGCACAAGACCGTTCTGCACAAGATATTGATCCAACCGAATTTTCACAGTTCGTTTTCTCCTTTCGTAAGGGAAGCCCGGACTGCCTGCACAAGGTCCGCAGCGTCCAAACCGGTGCACTGCTTGATCTGCGGAACAGTCGCGTGCGGCAGGCAGGCTGTGTGAACAGCGCAGTGCAAAAAGCGGCCGTTCCAGCCCTTCTGCTGCAAAGCGTAAGCCAGATGTTCACCAATGCCACCGGCTGCAACGCATTCCTCTGCAAACAGCACAATTTTATATTTCGACGCAGTATCGATAAGTTTATCTGTAAAGGGATATAGCTTTACAAGCTTCAGAACATCTGCATTCTGCGATGCAGCGTTCAATTGTTCGGCGGCGTCCAGCAGATCCTCCAGCTCGTCTGCATAGCTGACCAGAAGGACCTCTGCCCCGGGCGTCTCGCACAAAAAGTCATATTCCCGCTTTGTGCAGGGATACTGTGCCAGCTTTGCACTCTCACCGCCGCGGGGGTAACGGATGGCCCGAGGGCCGGAGAGCGTGTCCTGCAGCAAATAGTGCAGCCAGTATTGCAGCTCTTCGTAGTTAGAGGGCGCATAGACCGGGATGCCCATCTGGCTGAGGAAAGCAGTATCATAGATGCCCTGATGAGTCTCTCCGTCTGCGGGAACAAAGCCTGCGCGGTCGATGGCAAAGACCACATTCTCCTTTAAAAGGTTGACATCATGGATGATCTGGTCGTAGGAGCGCTGCAGGAAGGTGGAGTAGATGCACACCACCGGCAGCATTCCCTGACTGGCAAGACCCGCCGCAAAGGTAACAGCGTGCTGCTCTGCCATGCCCACATCAAAAAAGCGCTGCGGGTGACGATGGGCAAAGAATTGCAACCCAGTACCGTATTTCATAGCAGCGGTGATCGCGCAGAGCTTCGGGTTTTGTGTTCCCTCCTGCACCAGCAGCTTGCCGAAAACAGTGGAGAAGGACTCCTTCGGTGCAACCTCCGGGTCCGGCATTCCGTCCGGGTCAAAGGCAGATACACCGTGATAGTTGCCTGGGTTCATCTCTGCCGGCTGATAGCCTTTACCCTTTTTGGTCACAACATGCAAAAAGTGCGGCCCCGGCCGCTGATAGATCGAGCGCAGGGTGCGCTCCAGCTCCTCCACATTATGACCGTCCACCGGGCCGATGTACTCAAAGCCCATATCCTCGAACATGGTGGAGTGGTACATGGCACGGCGTACCAGCGTTTTTGCGCCGATCAGCGACTTTTTCATCGGGGTACCGATCACCGGCACGCCGTCCAGAAAGCTGCGCACATTATCCTTGGCATCGTAATAGGCCGTAGTCGTGCGCAGATGGGTCAGATACCGCGCCAGCGCACCGACATTTTTGGAGATGGACATCTTGTTATCGTTCAGGATCACAAGCAGATTGTCCAGCCCGCCGATGTTGTTCATGCCCTCGTATACCATGCCGCCGGTAAAGGCACCATCACCGATCACCGCCACCACAAGCCCGGGCTCACGCTTGATCTTTTTTGCCCAAGCCATGCCAATTGCCAGCGAAAGCGCCGTATTGCCATGTCCGGCAATAAAGGCATCGTGCACACTTTCGTGGGGGTTCGGGAAGCCGGAAATGCCATCCAGCTGCCGCAAATGGTCAAACTGCTTCCGGCGTCCGGTGAGCAGCTTGTGGGTATAGCACTGATGCCCTACATCAAATACGATCTTATCCTTGGGCGTTTCCAGCACACGGTGCAGCGCCACGGTAAGCTCTACGGTGCCAAGATTAGAGGCCAGATGGCCACCGGTCTTGGAGATGTTTTCCAGCATAAAATGCCGTATCTCCGCGCAAAGCTTCTCCACCTGCTGTGCGTTCAGCTTTTTAAGATCGCTGGGCTGATCGATCTTGTCCAGCAACAACGATTCCATATTCACACGTCCTTTATGCGTTTGTACTTTGGGCGTCTCTTCCGTTTTTTACACGACCGGGAACAAAAAGCCCACCAGAGAGCCGAGCAGCACGCCCGCTACGACCTGCAGCGGCGTGTGACCGACCATTTCCTTCAGGTGCATATTCTGCAAAAAGGGAGCGTTTTTCTCGCTTACATCGATCCACTGGGCGATCATCTGGTTCAGCACCTTTGCCTGCTCGCCGGTCTCATGCCGGACGCCCATGGCATCGTGCATGGTAATGATTGCCACCACACAGGCCACCGCAAAAATCGGCGAGGCGACCCCGGCGCTGCGCCCGGTAACGATAGCCATGGCGCAGACGGTCGCGCTGTGTGCGCTGGGCATACCGCCATCGCCCCACATCCGCTCTAACTGGAACTTGCCCAGCAGAATGAAGTTGATGATGGTCTTTAGTACCTGCGCAATGAACCAGCTGAGGAGCGATGCGGTCAAGATCTGATTGACCGACAAAAGATTTTGAATATACTGCATAGTCGTGTTCCTTTTTCTTTAGTTTTTGCGCACCAGAAGCTGTTGTGCCAACTGCTGCAGGAAGGCTGCCTTTGCACCAAAATGCTGTTGCAGATCATCGCAGATCTGCTCGTTCAGCTTTTGCGCCAGCGCCATGGCACCGTCTGCCCCGTACAGGGTAACGAAGGTGGTCTTGCCGTTTTCGCTGTCGCTGCCGATGGGCTTGCCCAGCTGCTCCGGGGTGCTGGTAACGTCCAGCACGTCGTCCACGATCTGGAACACCAGTCCCAGCCCGTATGCGTAGGAGGCCAGTATCTCGCACTGCTGCGGCGTTGCACCGGCTGCGGCGGCGCCCATCTGGACGGCGGCGTTGATCAGTGCACCGGTCTTGTTGCGGTGAATAAGGCGCAGCTGCTCCTCGGTGGCCGCCAGTGCTTCATATTTCAGATCCAGCTCCTGTCCGTAGACCATGCCGCGGCTGCCTGCACCTGCGCCCAGCGCACGGGCGGCTGCCACGCAGACCTGCGGCGCAGCGGGTGCGTTTGCGATTACCTCAAAAGCCTCGGTCAGCAGCACATCACCGGCCAGCATTGCCGTGGACTCGCTGAAAGCCTTGTGGCAGGAGGGCCGGCCCCGGCGCAGATCATCATTGTCCATACAGGGCAGATCATCGTGGATCAGCGAGTAGCAATGCAGCATCTCCACAGCTGCCGCAAACTGTGCGGCAGTCTGCATCTCGCCGCCCAGCAGATCACAGACGCTGAGCGTCAGAATTGCGCGGATGCGCTTTCCGCCGCCCAGCAAGCTGTAACGGGCGGCTCTGCACACCTCTGATTCCTCGGGCAGAAAACGGGCGCTGGCAGCATCCAGCGCAGCCGTGGCCTGCAGCAGATATTCCTGATATTGCGCCTTGTATTCCATTATTCTTCCTCCTGCTCCTGCGTGGCTTCTACGGTCTCGGCGATTTTTGCATTGATCTCCTCGATCTGCAGCGATGTTTTTTCCAGCGTTGCGTGACAGTACTGCATCAGGGAGGCCGCTTCTGCATACAGCTTGACGGAATCTGCCAGCGAGGTATCCTCCTGCTGCATCTGTGCAAGGATCGCGTTCAGCCGATCCATTCCTTCTTCAAAGCTTTTGGGTGCTCTCATTGATCTCCTCCACCGTTTCCACACGGCATCGTGCCTGATATTGTCGACTGCGCACGCAGATGGTCTGCTCCGGTTGCAGCTGCTCCACGGTGCAGACCTTCCCTTTTGCATCGGTCACAAGGGCATAGCCACGAGCCAGCACACGGTATGGATCCAGCGATGCCGCCAGTGCAGCCGCGTGTTGAAGCTGCATATTTTTATCATTCATACGCGCTTTTTGCTGCATCTGAATGGCCTGCTGCATCTGTTGCAGACGGCTTGAATACTGCTGTAAGATTTTGTCTGGCGCATTCTGTTCCAACAAAAAGTTGTATTGCTCCAGACCATTATAGCACAACGCGAGCCGTTTTTGTATATTTTTGTGAATATTTTCTTCAATATTTTCAAAAATGCGCCGCTGCTCCTCCCGATCCGGCACTGCAAGCTCTGCGGCAGCGGACGGCGTGGGTGCACGCTGGTCGGCCACAAAGTCCAGAATCGTGTAGTCGATCTCGTGCCCGATGGCGCTGATCAGCGGCGTTCTGCAGCGAAATGCTGCCCGGGCGATCTCCTCGGCGTTGAACACCCACAAGTCCTCCCTGCTGCCGCCGCCCCGGGCCACGATGATTTCGTCTACCCGCCCACTCTGATCCAGCGTGCGGATGGCGGCGGCGATCTGCCGGGCGGCCTCAAAGCCCTGCACCGTTACCGGGCACAGCAGCAACCGGACGGATGGCCAGCGGCGGCTGATCACGTTGCGGATATCCTGCAATGCTGCCCCTGTTTTGCTTGTGACGACACCAATACATTTGGGGTATGCAGGCAGCGGCTTTTTGTGCGCGGGGTCAAACAAGCCTTCCTTTTCTAGCCGGGCTTTCAGCTGCTCCAGTGCAAGCTGTGCCGCGCCCAGACCATCCGGGAACATCTCGTTCACATAGATCTGAAACGCACCGTCCCGCTCGTAAAGGGTAGCACGGCAGCGCACCACGACACGCATTCCCTCCTCCGGGCGAAATGCCAGACGGCGGGCATCGGTGCGGAACATCACTGCCTTTACGCTGCAAGCTTCATCCCGCAGAGAAAAGTAGCAGTGTCCGCTGCGGGCATTCTGCACAAAGTTTGCGATCTCGCCCCGCAGGGCAAGATCAAACAGCCCATCGTTGACGTCCAGCAGTGTTTTGACATAATGGTTCAGCTCTGATACCGAGATCACATCAGCCATAGCCCGGCCTCCCGCGCAGCAAGAATGGACACGCCGATGGCGTTATCACTGGAATACTGCCCCGGCACAAAATAGACCTGCGGCAGACGCTGCTGCACCCATGTGCGGATGATATCGCTGCTCATCACACCGCCGGCGCAGACCACCGGCAAGCCGGGGTATTCCTTCTGCGCAGCTTTTGTCATACGGACAACGGTATCCGCCACGCAAAGCAGGCAGTACTTGCAGACGTATTCCGGTGCTTTTCCGGCAGCAAGCAGGGCATTGCACTGGTTTTCCAGCCCGGAAAGGCTGCATTGCAGCCCCTTTACGCTGGACTTGGGCCGAATCTCCTCGGCGCACTGCGCGGCAAGGCGGGAGACCTCGGCCCCGGCGGGGAAGCCAAAGCCCAGCCGCACGCCTACGCGATCCACCGCCTGACCGGCATACAGATCGGTACTGGTGCCAAGGGTGGTGATGGTACGCACCTGATCGCACAGCAAAAGATCCGTGGTGCCGCCGGAGATATGGAACAGCAGCACCTTCTGGGAAAACAGTGCCTCGCCCTTTGCGGCATACAGTGCCGCAGCAGCGTGACCTTGCTGATGGGTTGTGTGGATCAGCGGTATATCCCGCGCCGCCGCAAAGGCAGTCGCCGCGCTGACACCAGCCAGAAAGCAGGGCATATAACTGCCCTCTACCGGACGCGGCTTTTGCGAAACACCTACGGCATCTATTTTTGTCAGGTCGAATTCCTGCGCCAGCTCCTGCAGCATCTCCGGCAGAGCCGCCGTATGATGGAACAGCGCATCGCTCTGCCGCAGGCCAAGCTGCCCGGCTTTTACCGGCAAAAAGCGCTTTTTTGCACAAACAACCTCCCCGGCTGTATCAAAAACTGCCAGAGAGGTTGCATAGTTGCTTGTATCGACCCCGAGCGTATAACGGCTCACTGTTCAGCCGACTCCGCGACGGCTTCATCACTCAGGCCGTGGTCGCGTGCCACAGCACCCAGCAGGCCATTCACGAACTGGTAGTCCTCGCCCGCGCCGTACTTCTTGGTCAGTTCCACAGCCTCATTGATGGCAACGCCGGGCTTGTTCTCGCCGCCGAACAGCATCTCGGCCACGGCCAGACGCAGCACGGTCAGGCTGACGCGGGGCAGACGCTCCATGGTCCAGTTGCGCAGATGGGCGCGGATCTCGTCATCCACCTCTGCGGAGTGATCGTAGTAGGCGTTCAGCAGCAGACGGCTGAAGGCATCCACAGGATGCTCCTCGTCGTTCTCGGCGTGGTTAGACAATGCCTCGGCCAGAGGAATGTCACCAAAGGTCTGCGAAAATGCCAGCAAAAAGGCGTTTTCACGGGCTTCTCTACGGGGCAGAATATTTTCCATAATGTTCCTTTCGCAATACAAACCCTCCCCGCCGGGCGTGCCGGGAGGAGGATCGTTTTCTGATATGATTTTTTGCTAAATTTGTTACTGCGCCTCGGCAAGGCCTGCAATGACCAGATCCACGCGACTGACCGTCACATTGGTCATGTTCTGTACGGCAGACTTGACGTTCTCCTGTACCTTTTCAGCCACAGAGGGGATCCGTGCGCCGAACTGCATCATCAGGTGCAGAGTAATGTTGGCCGTGCCGTCCCGCATCTCCACCACCACAGGCGGCTGGATGCTGGCAGATTCCAACAGACTTTTCAGTTTTTTGTTCTGCACGCCGCAGGATACCTCGGCAACGCCGTCTACTTCCAGTGCGGCACAGCGGGCGATCTTGCCCACGACCTCGGTCGAAATCTGAAGGCTGCCGCCCTGAAGATCCATGTTCTGTAAATCCATTGTGCTGTCCTCCATCCAAAGGCTGCTCCGGCGGCGATTCCAAAGCACTGAAACCGGTCTGCCGTACCTGCCTTTTGTGTTCAAACGCGCCCTTGTGCGGTGCATAAAGGCGCGCAGCATTCATTTTTGATAGAGTTATTATACCATCAATGCGGGGGCAATTTCAATACTTGTTTGGAAAAGAAAGATGGAAATCAGCACGGAATGGCATCCCGGCAGCGCATGCGGCTTTCTGCCTGCAAGAAAAGCTGCGCCTGCGCCGCCGGGTGTCCACACAAATAAAGAACGCTTACTTCACCTCCACCACCGTGATATTCTGGGCAGTCACGTTGCTCTTGTTCATCACCACATCCCGGATCTGCGCCACCTGTGCCGCTGTGAGCGGCTCACCCGCTGTCATCACGGTCAGGTCTGCCCGCCCTGCTTGCAAAAAGCACAGGCAATCCGCAAAGCCTTTGGCGCGCACCAGCGTCTCGATCTCATTTTCCGCATTCAGATCCTCCAGCCCCGCCGCCATTTGTGCGGTGTACTCCTTTTTCTCCTCGGCTGTCAGGGAGGAGGATTTCAGGCTTTTTTGCAGGGTATCCATGGCTTCGTCATGTGCCTTTTCCCGCTTGAGACGAGCCTGCTCAAAAAAGCGGGTGCCACTATCGTTTGCCACGCTGACCAGCTGTGCTTCGCCATAGTTTTTGCTGGCACCGGAGGCGGCTTCCGCTTCTGTGGGCAGTGCATCCGTGATGCTAGTCTCTGCTTCTGCATCCACCGGTTCTGCCGAGACCATAAGGGTGTCGTCCTCTGTCTGCGGGGTGATGTCTGCGCGGGCATACTGCCAGTTTAAGTAGACGGCAATGACCAGCGCTGCCGCCAGTGTCAGGGCGGTGACCCTGCGGGTGTTTCTGGAAAGTGCTCTCATAAAACGGTTCCTCCTTTAGGTTTTCGGTAAGCGATTGCGGTACTTGACAAAAGCAGCAGCTCAGCGCTTTCGCTGCTCCACACAGATGCGGTTTGTGGGCAGATCCAACAGCGAATGCAGCAGCTCAGTGATACGGGCTGCCACCCGGACGTCTCCCCCGCCCTCACACAGCACGGCGACCCCGCAGACCTGCGGCAGATAGGTAGTCTCGGCCAGCGCAGACCCATCCTGTAAAAGAACGTGCGTCTCCTGCTGTTGCAGATCTCCGGTCTGGGTATCTACTGCATAGATAGTCTCCTCTCCGGTGGTCAGGGTGACCATGACTGTGGTACGTCCCGCCCCTTGCAGCTGGCTGATAAGCCCTTCCAACTGCTGCTCCAGCCGGGTCTGGTACTGGCTGACAGCAACGGTCTGGGTGGTGGATGCCACCGCTTTCTGCGTACCACCGCCGGGCAAAAGTTCCGACAGCAAAAGCAGCAGCATTGCCAGCACACCGACCGCCACTGCTAGCGAAGTGCGGCCTTTGCTGCTTTGCAGAGAGCGCAAGGTGGAAAGCAATTCGTTCTTTTTCATGGCGTGCTCTCCTCCACTGCCGTGGGAGTGCTGCCCAGCGCATGCTGTAAAAAGCATAGTACTGCCTGTTTTTGTGCAGCGGTGCAGTCCGCTGGAAAGGCAGCAACAGCTTTTTTTACCACAACCTGCTGCCCGACTTTTTCCAGCGTGACCGTCACGCTGACGTCCAGCCCAAACTGTTGGCTGCACTGTGTAGTACAATACGTTTCCAGCTGGTCTTCGGTCTCAGTCAGGATCTCCGTTTCCAGCGTATCCGGTTGCGCAGCGGACGTAACCGTCGGGGCTGTATTTCCTGAAAAAGCGGTCATGATCTTGCCCGGCAGTCGTGGCAGCTGCGCAAGAAGGACTGCTAAAATATATAGTCCGGCTACGGCTTTTATGCACCGGCCTGCCCAGCTTTGCCCGCCAAAAAGACTGACCAGTTCCGCCCCGATGCACGCCATGCAGAACACTGCCGCGGCCCGCTGAAATGCCTGCATCTAACCACCCCCTGTCAACATCAGCAGCACGATGCCCACCACAAACAACATGAAAAACAAAGCTGTGACTGCCGCCATGCAGCGCACGGCTTCGGCAAAGCATTGCAGCAGCTTATGGCAATGCTCCAGCCCGCCGATCCCGGCAAGCCAGCCGCAGCAGGACAGAAAAAACAGATGTACCAGCAGCCCGAGATACAAGGGCGCAAACTCTGCCCCGATGCTGAGTAATGCGGCAATACCAAGGGTGCTTTTGAGCAGCTGCATCCCGGCCAGCACTGCATCTGCCGCGCTGCTCAGTGCCTGCCCTACAATGGGCACGCTGCCGGTCAGCAGTTGCCCCAGACGGGAGGCCGAACGATCCAGCTGCACCGTGACTATGCGCTGAAGGCTCATCAGGGCGGCGAACGCTTTGCCCGCCCAGCCGATGGCCTGCCGCAGCAGCCGTCCGGTCAGGGTGCAACCCTCGGACAGGCTTTTGCGGGAACTGATGCCGCAGGCCATACTGATGGCAAGGTAGCTGCGCAGCAGCGGCTGCAGCCAGAGGGTGACCGCCTGTGCGATAAAACACAGCACCGTGAGCAGAAAGCCGTTTGCAGCCGCTCCGGCGTTCCATTCACCGCCAGCTGCCAACACGCCGCTGTATACCGGCAAAAAGCCCAGCAGATAACTTTTCCACCCGGCCATCCGGGTGCACAGGGCAGCGGCAAGCTTGTCCAGTTCCTGCCACAATAAAACGCCGCAGCCGCCGGCAGCCGCCAGCTCCAGCAGGGCTCTGTCGGCAGTGTCCTGCAAGAGAAATGCAAGTCCAGCTGCCAGCGACAAAAACAGCAGAACATCGGCATATTGTCGCATCGTATCCCGCAGCAATTGCACCGGTTCGGCGGCAAACAAACGCACAAGGGTGCCAAGCGGGTCTGCCGCAAACTGCTCGGCCTGTACAGGTGCTTTGTCAAGATAAGTCTGCCACGGTGCGGCTTCCGCAGCCACGGCTTTTAGAGAGGTTTTGCTGCACAGAAGGCCCAGCGTTGCCCCGCAAATGATAAGGCCGCATTTTTTCATCCCGCCAACCCCCAGATCGTCTGGAATATCTGTTCCAGCAGCGGCCATACCGCCGCCAGTACGAGGCACCGCCCCGCCAGCCCGGCGCACCATGCAAGGGTATCCGCTCCGGCTTCCTCGCAGAGGGTGCGGACGTAATCTGCCAGCAACAGGATGCCCGCGCTGCGCAAAAGGCAGGAAAAGGCTTGCGCATTGGTGCGCTGCCCCAGCTGTACCATTGCTTGCAGTACCCCGCGCAGCGGCTGTGCCAGACGGAGCAGCAGCCACACCGCAGCACCCAGCGAAAGCAGCAACGCAAATGCCGGGGAATACCGCTGCAATAGAACTCCCGCAAAGGCCGTCAGCAGCAGCGCCGTCAGCACCGGAACCGCCGCGCTCATAGCGCAAACAGAGAGCGGATGGTAGCAAACAGGGCGCTGATCTGCTTGACGAGAATGGAGAGCACCACCACAAGCCCCGCCAGCGTGGTCATCATGGCCTGATCCTCCCGCCCGGAGCGGATGAGCAGCTGATTAAGCACTGCTACAATGATGCCGATGGCCGCAATTTTGAACACAAGTTCGATATCCATCCGTTTCTCCTTTGTTCCTCACAGCCTTTACAAAAAGAGCAGTGCCAGCGTCATGCCGCCTGCCAGCCCAAGACGGTGCGGCAGACCGGCCTGCCGCTGTGCCGTGCGGCGTGCCTGCTGCAAATAGTCCTCGAACCGCGCCGTATAGTAGCCAAGCCGTTCGCATTCCTGTGCGGCCTCTGCACGACCAAGACCACGAAAGCACTCTGTAAAACAGGCGCGCTCTGCCGCCGAAAGCTGCTCCGGTGCAGGCAGCTGCTGCAATGTGCCGCCGGGAGCTTGTGGCAAAAGACCCTCGCGGCAAAGCTGCCGGCAAAGGCTTTGCAGATCTGCCCGGCGGTACTGGATCTCCTGCCGGATGCGCTGTAATAGCTCGATGGTGCGCTGCAAGGCGGCAAGATGCAGGGCAGTTTTGGCTTGTACTGCATCCCCCGCCAGCCAGCCGCACAGTGGGAGCAAAATCAGACCAAACCCGCGCAGAAAACCACTCATACGGCGCACACTTCCCGGATACAGCCCGGCGTCTCCCGCCCGGCAAGGACGACCAACTGCCGCAGCATCCTGCGTTGCAGTAAAGTCTGCACCTGCGGGCGGCACCGTGCCTGTGCGGCATCCGGTGCGTGGATGCTGGCAATAAAGTCCACCCCGCCGAAAAAGCCTTGTTCCAGCGCCATCGTTTCCTCCAGACTGCCCAGCTCGTCCAGCAAGATTACCTGCGGCGCCAGCGTACGCAGCGCCATCTGGACAGCGCGGGCTTTATCCACACCGCCGATGCGCTCCAGCGGCGGCAGGGGCTGCTCCGGCGGGAAAAGCTCGCCCCGCTCGTCCACTACTGCTACCAAACGCTGCCGCTCAGCCAGCGTCCGGGCGATGGTGCGCAGCAGAGTGGTCTTGCCGCTGCCGGGCTCTCCCACGATCAGCAGCCCGGTAAAGTGCCGCTCCAGCAGCTTGTCCAACGCGGGCGGCAAAGGAACAATACAGCCGCGTGCAATCCGCAGGTTGAGCGAGGTGACCCTTTGCAGAGCGATGCTCTGCCCTTCCCGCTGCACGAACTGCCCCGCTACGCCCACACGGTTTCCGGCGGCAGTGGTCAGGTAACCCTCGGCAAGTTCCCTTTCGTGGGTGTGCACTGAGCCGTTGCAAAGTGTGTGAAATATCTCCTCCATTTGCAGCGCATCCAGCCGCATTGCAGCCAGCATTTGAGGGCATCCCGGCAGTGCCGAAGCAGGGCATTGCCGCCCCTGCACAGTAAATGCGACCGCACAGCCTGTGCGTAGCCGCAGCTCCTGTACGCGTGCTGCCGTTTGTGCGGGCAGCTGTGCCAGCGGTGCTGCCAACCAAGCGGGAAGGGCTTTGACGGTTCGGTAATACTCGTCCACTTTGGGTTCTCCTTCCACGAAAGCTTTGTGCTAGCATTGTATGCGCCTTGTGCATTATTAGAACCGGGAACGGGCAAACAAAAAAGCCCCTGCAACAGCGTTGCAGAAGCTTTTGAAATCATTTATATTTCGGCATTTGAGAGGGCGCTTTAAGTCGTTTCCTGTTCTGCCGGGGCATCCTGCAGCATGGTAAGAAACTCCTGCTCGGTCAGCACCGGCACGCCCAGCGCCTGCGCTTTGGTCAGCTTGGAGCCTGCCGCCGTACCAGCCACCACATAGGCCGTTTTTTTGGAGACGGAGCCACTGGCTTTGCCGCCGTTTTTCACGATCAACGCTTCCGCTTCGTTGCGGGAAAGGGTCTCCAGCGTACCGGTGACCACCAGTGTTTTGCCCGCAAGCTTGTCCCCCTTCGGCTCGCCCTTCCACTGCATATTGACCCCGGCATCTGCTAAGCGGTGCACAAGGTCGGTGGTGCCTTCCTTTGCAAAGAATTCCACCACGCTCTGCGCCATCACGCCGCCAAAGCCGTCGATTTCGCTGATCTGCTCTGCGGTGGCTTCCCGGATAGCTTGCAGCGTGCCGAAATGCTCTGCCAGCAGCGCGGCTGCCTTATCGCCGATGTTGCGGATGCCAAAACCGAACAAAAGCTTATCCAGATTGTTCTGCTTGGAGGCGGTAATGGCCTGCAACAAATTGTCTGCGCTTTTCTCCTTGAATTTGTCCAGCTCCAGCAGCTGTTCCCGGGTCAGTGTATAGATATCTGCTGCAGAATGCACCAGCTCCTTTTCCACCAATTGGGTGGCCACCGCCTCGCCCAAACCCTCGATATCCATGGCATCCCGGGAGGAAAAATGGATGATATTGCGCAGCGCCTGTGCCGGACACTCGGGGTTTACGCAGCGCAGGGCGGCTTCGTCCTCCAAATGCACCACCGGCGCACCGCAGGAGGGGCAGACCGTCGGCATGGTGTAGAGTTCAGCGTCCTTTGCATGATGGGTGACCCCGATGACCTCCGGGATGATATCGCCCGCCTTGCGCACCTGAATGGTATCTCCGATGCACAGCCCGAACTGTCGGATGAAGTCCTCGTTATGGAGGGTAGCGCGGGCTACCGTGGTGCCCGCCAGAAACACCGGGTCAAAGCAGGCGGTGGGGGTAAGCACGCCGGTGCGGCCAACGGCAACTTCGATGCTGCGCAGGGTGGTCTCCTTGACCTCCGGCGGGTATTTAAAGGCGATGGCCCAGCGCGGGAATTTGTTGGTAGAACCCATCAACTCCCGCTGGGCAAAATCGTTTACCTTGATAACGGCACCGTCCATGTCAAAATCCAGCTTGGCACGGTTCTGGCCAATGTTCTCGATCTCGGCAATGGCGTCCTCGATATCATGCACCACATGGTAGCGCGGCGACACCGGCAGGCCAAGGCTTTTGAGGTAATCCAGGCTTTCGGAGTGTTTGGTCAGGGTCTTGCCCCGAATCTGCTGCACGTTGAACACAAAGATGGAAAGTCCCCGGCTGCCGGTGATGCGGGCATCCTTCTGCCGCAGAGAACCGGCCGCTGCGTTGCGGGGATTTTTGAAGGGAGCAGCACCCTGTAATTCCTGCTCGGCGCACAGGTGCTGAAAAGCCTTGTGGGGCATATACACCTCGCCGCGCACCTCCAGAAACTCCGGTGCGTCTTTAAGGGTCTTGGGGATGCTGCGGATGGCACGCACATTTGCGGTAACATCCTCGCCCACCACGCCGTCACCGCGGGTAGAGGCACGGACAAGCTGCCCGTTCTCGTACTCCAAGCTGCAGGAAAGACCGTCGATCTTGATCTCCACAACATATTCCGGCTCTACTCCGGCCTCGCGGACGCGGCGGTCAAAGTCCCGCAGTTCGTCAAAAGAGAACGCATCCAGCAGGCTTTCCATCTTGACGGCATGGGTCACCTTGGGCAGCTTGCTGCTGGCGGTGCCGCCCACCTTCTGGGTGGGCGATGCTGCTGTAACAAGCTGGGGGAACTGTGCTTCCAGTTCCTTCAGTTCCCGCGTCAGGGCATCGTATTCAAAATCTTCCAGCTCCGGCGCATCCTGATCGTAGTAAAGCCGGTTGTTTTTCTCAATCATTACGCGCAGCTCTTCCACGCGTTTTTTTGCCTGTTCCAGTTCCAAATATTCCACTCTCCCGCGATATCATTTTACCGCCCGCCGTGCTGCTCTCCCGGCAGAAACTGTGCTGTACACCGGACACAGCAGGCAAGCGGTAGTCGTTTGCATTTGCATCCCCCTTAGTATACCACATCCATAGACGCTCTGCAAAGCATTAAATACAAATCGTATTCTTGAGGCGCTCTCATGGGTTGAAATCGATATCAGTATAGCCTGTGCGTTGATTTATAATCATCCGCGAAAGATACTAAACGTATATTCGTTATATTTTACATCGATAATTCGTTTTATTTTAAGTATCCTTTTACAGTGACTTTTAGTAATTCTTTCTGCTGCATTTTCTACGCAGTACGGACAGAAAAGTACCCCCTCCCCGGCGCGGCGGCTTGTGCCGTCCGGGAAAGAGGTGCAGATTTTATTATGTTTACAACCTTACGGCTCAGGTGACCGGGATCAGCAGCCGCTGTGCCTGCGGCAGACTGGAAAGCTCCTCTTCCAGCTGGTTTGCGGCAAGGATCTGCGTCGGAGCCACATGGAACCGCCGTGCCACTGCGAACACTTCCTCCCCCGCCTGCGCATAGTAGATCCGCAGCGCGATCTCAGGGTCGGTATCGGGCAGTGGGTCACCAAGAGTGATGCTGCCAATGACTGGGCTGGTGGTACAGCCCAAGATCGTACCCTCTGCTCGGACGGTAATGGTAGCTTCCAGTGTGCCGCCCGCACAGGTGCATTGCACGTTCTCGGTGCTCAGCCAGCATTCCGGCACAAGTACCGTTCCCTCCGGCGGCGTGATGGGCAGTGGGATATTGACCTCCAAGGTTTTCTCGTAGCTTTCCAGCTCGCCGAGGGTATTCTCTGCAAGAGCCGTCACCACCGCTTTTGCGGCAAGCACCCAGCCCTCCCCTTTTGGAATGGTCTGCTGGGGGCCATAGTGCACAAAGCAGGCCCGCAGCTGTGCCCCCGCATCCGGCAACGGGCCGGAGCCTGTGGCGGTGGCGGTATCGTTCAGGGTGCAGAGCAGCTGCTCTGTGACGAGCGGCTGCGGCGTGAGCTCCGTTTCAAACCGGGTTGAAAAAGCATCTACCGCTACTTGCAGTTGGTAGCTGCGCCATGCCCGCAGATGCAGCATGACGTTCGCCGTCAGCTGGGCGGCGGCGCTTTCTGCCTGCGACAGGGTAAAGCCCACCGGCTCTGCCACGCACAGGCAGCGGCAATCCTCGGTGATACCCTCTAAATCTATTACCTGTTGGAAGGGCAGCGCCGCCGCCTGACTTTGCAAGGCAGTGTCCCCTTCTGCACGCCACGCACACTGCACCCGCAGCTCCCCTTTGACCACAGCTTTACCGGCAAGCAGCTTTACTTCTGCCACACAGGCGTTGCCGGTAATATCCAGTACAGCCGCCGGGGGCTTTGCAAAGACAAGTTCACCCTCCAAGGTCACCAGCTTATCCAGTACCGCCACGCTGCGCACGCCTTGCAGGGTACGCAGCTGCTGCTCGATGCCGCCATCTGCCAGCGCCGTAATGACCTCGGTTTTGCACTGGGTGTGCACCGTGACTACCAGCCCGTAGGCTCCCCGTACCTCGATGCGGCGCGGGTCTGCCGCGCGGGTGTTGAGGTACTCGGTCTGTCCCTCCACCACGGCTGTCCATGCGGTAAAGGCCAGTTCCGGCAGTTCCAGCTGCCGGGTGAAGGGCAGCTTTTGCTCGGTCTGGCACAGGCTTTTTTCTGCTTCGCTCTGGTAAAACACCGTGCAGCGCAGATAGCCCTCTAAGGTAAGCCTGCCTGGCTGCAGCTGTCGTTGCAGCACCACCGGGCGGACAAAGCACTTGACCAGCTTGCCCACCGGCGGCAGGTCGTCCGAGATGCGGATCTCGGTCTCCAGCGGAAGTTCTGCTTTTACGGTACAGCCTGCCCCGCCCTGCGGCAGCGTGTCCCGGAATATCTTCAGTTCCATGTGCAGTGCGCTCCTTTCCCTGTCCGTTTCCGTAAGAGTGTATGCGGCGAAAGGCGGCGGTATGCCGACAGCAAAAGGCCGGTGTGCAGCAGCTTTGCCACACACCGGCCTTTTATGGATTCAGTTCTCTTTGCGGATGCCGAACAGCTTGCGCAGAATGCCGCGCAGCACTTTCGGGCTGCGAATGACCACTACCTGCATCTCCACCCCGCCTTTCGCTTATGTTTAACCCATTATAGCGTTTGCCGGGCAAAAATGTTCCGGGGATGGGTTCAATCCGCGATGGTCTCCACCACCACAAGCGCACCCTGCCGGGTGCTGACAGTGATGCAGTCTGAGCCTTCGGCATACTCGTTGCTCACACCCAGCGGATAGCCTGCTGTGAGTACGGCATCCTCCAGCTCGTAGAAGGAGCCTTTTTCATACACGCCCTCGGCGCGCCCTTCCATAGGGAAAGCCGAGAAGTAGAAGAACTCCTCCTTGGGATAGCCGCGGCTCTCGCCCGGCAGCACAAAGGTGATGCGGGAGCGCTCGTCCTGCAAGGCGGCGCGAACACCGCGCTGCTCCAGCCCAAGGCCAGTGCACAGGTTTGCAAGGGTGTGCTCCACTCGCTTGCCACCCAGTGCACCCAGCAAAAGCACCTCGTCAAAGCCCTTTTGCGCAGCAAGCTTTGCGGCATACTCGGTATCGGTGTCGTCCTTGACGTGGGGAAGAACAACGATATCGTCCGTATCCTGCTGCGGACAGGGCGCGGAATCAAAATCGCCTACGATGATATCCGGCTTGCAGCCCAGCCGTTCGCAGTTGCGGTAGCCCGCATCGCAGGCGATGATAAAATCATCGCTGCGCAGCAGGCGTTTGAGCTCCGGCTGCACCGGGCAGGCGGAAAGGATCACACAACGGGACATTTTATTCTTCCTTCCGTATTACACTTTCGGGCGCTGCCAGTCCTTGACATCCTTTACTTCGTCGTACATGGCGCAGTAGCTGTCGTACCGGGTCTGAGAAAGCTTGCCCTCTGCCAGCGCAGCCCGTACAGCGCAGCCTTTTTCGCTGCGGTGGGAGCAGCCGGTAAACTGGCACTGACCCAGATAAGACCCGAACTCCGGAAAGGCGTGTTCCAGATTCTCCTTGGGGATAAACCCTGCACGGTTGGCTTCCAAGCTGGCAAAGCCCGGGGTGTCGGCGATGCGTCCGCCGTAAGCTTCAAAGATGGTCACCTCGCGGGTGGTGTGGCGGCCGCGCCCCAGCTTCTTGCTGATGGCGCTGGTCTCACGGGCAGCGTCCGGCAGCAGCGCATTCAGCAGGGTGGATTTCCCCACACCGGAGTTGCCGCAGAAAGCGCACAATCTGCCGTTGATCCATTGCTTTACTTCGTCCAGCCCTGCACCGCTTTCGTAGTCGATACGGATAAACGGCAGGGTGGATTTTGCGTAGGCATTTGCCAGAAAATCCGCCTCGGCAAGGTCGCTTTTGGTGCACACCACCACCGGCTGCACGCCCTTATCCACCGCAATGGCCGAAAGCTTATCCAGCACCAGCGTGCTGGGGGTGGGCTGGGTGGTGCTGGCCACAAGGAACAGCACATCCAGATTTGCCACCGGCGGGCGCACAAAAACGTTTTTGCGGGGTGCGATCTGCGCAATGACCGCTGCGCCGTTCTCAGTTTCCAGCGTCACCTCATCCCCTGCCACAGGGGTGATCTTCTGCTTGCGGAAGATGCCGCGGGGCTTGCACTCCACGATGCCGTCCGGCGTCTTTACATAGTAAAAGCCGCCAATGCCTTTTACGATATAACCGTTCATGCACATCCTCCGTCAGCCCAGCAGCGAGGACCACCAGTCCAGAATACCGCCGCCGCTGGAGCTGCTGCTGGAGCTCGGCTCGCCGCTGCCGCCGGTGCTCTCGCCGCCGGTAGAGCCTTCACCAGTAGTGCCGGAAGTGCCGTCACCGCTCGGCTGCTCCGGTTCCTGTACCGGTGCAGCGCCTGCGCTGACCACAACATTTACGCGGCTGTTCAGCTTTGCGGTAGTACCTGCCGCAGGGCTCTGGCTGAGCACCGTACCTGCGGGCTGGTCGCTGTATTCTTCGCTCTGGCTGCCAAGACCCAGATGATTCTGCACCAGCAGGGTGCGGGCATCATCCACGCTCATGCCGGTAAGCGAGGGTACCTTGGTGGTGGTGGCTACCTGCGGACGGCTGATATAAAGGATGACCGTGGAGCCTGCTGCTACCTGCGTACCGGCGGCAGGGTCGGTGCGGATGACCGCACCGGAGGCCACAGTGGTATCCACAGCCTGCGTGACCAGCACCGAAACGCCCAGTGCCTTGAGCTGCTGCTCGGCATCGGACTGCACATAGTTGGTCAGATCCGGCACGGTGACATACTGGGTGCCCAGACTGACGGTCAGCGTTACGCTCTGACCCTCGCGGACAGTGCGGCCGGACACCGGCGACTGCTTATAGATATAACCGGCAGCATAGTTGCTGTTGTACTCTTCTTCCCACTCCGGGGAGATCTGGCCGGATGCGATCTGATCCGTGGCCATGGCCTGATCCTTGGTCATGCCGATATAATCCCCAAGGGTGACATCAGCCTTGTTGTTCATCAGGTTGGAGGAGTCGTTCAGGATCATCCAGCACAGTGCCATGCAGGCCAGTGCAAAGGCAATGGTGATGCCGAACAAGGCAGGTAAAAAGACAGTGCGGCGTTTTTTACCCGGCTTGCCCTTGCCGTTTTTGCGGGGGGCGGGCTGTTCGTTCTGACGGATCGCGCGGTTCTGATTCATGGTACGTTTCACCACCTTTTCGGGTGCTTCTTCTGTAATATACTGATATTCAAACAGCACAGAGGGGTTCTGCACATAGGTGTCCAGTGCTTCCAGCATCGCCTTTGCCGAGGGGTAACGGTTCTGGGGGAGCTTCGCCATGGCCTTTTCGGTGATCTCCACCAGTGCATAGGGCACCTCCGGTGCCAGCTCGTGCAGCGAGCGGGGCTCGTCCGAGATCTGCTTGATGGCAACCTCCACCACGTCGTCTGCATCAAAGGGCAGATGACCGGAAAGCATCTCGTACATCATGACGCCTACCGAGTAGATGTCGCTGGTGCGGTCGGTCTCGTCCCCCTTGGCCTGCTCCGGGCTGATATAATGCACGCTGCCCATCGCCTTGCCGGCCAGCATCTGGTTATCTGCCCGGGAAATGCGGGCGATACCGAAGTCCATCATGCGCAGCTGACCGTTATCCAGCAGCATAATGTTCTGGGGCTTGATATCCCGGTGCACGATGCCGTTGGCGTGGGCGTGTTCCAGCGCTTTGAGGATCTGGGAGATGAAGTGCACGGTCTCACGGCTGGAAAGTTTGCCGCCCCGCTCGTTGAGGTATTCCCGCAGGGTCATGCCGTCCACATACTCCATAACGATATACTGCAGATGGTCGTTGACCGAAACATCGTACACCTTGACGATGTTGGGGTGGTTCAGCAGTGAAATGGCCTTAGATTCGTTTTTAAAGCGGCGCACAAGGTCCGGGTCGTGCATATATTCCTGCCGCAGCACCTTGACAGCCACCACAGTCCCGGCGGGCACGGGGCCGTTCTGTCCCCGCATGACCGCCTTATACACGTTGGCCATGCCGCCGGAGCCGATCAGTTCCTGTACCTCGTACAGGCCGTCCAGTCTTTTACCGATCAGGTTATCCATGGCGCACCTCCATCGGCTCTACCCCCACCAGCAGGGCGGTGATGTTATCCGGGCCGCCGTTTTCGTTGGCGGTGCGAATCAAAACATCCGGCAGATCGTAAAAAGACCCGCTGCGCAGCAGCTGCTCCAACTGCTCCGTGGGCACGGCATTGGTCAGACCGTCCGTGCACAGCAGCAGAACGTCCCCTGCCCGCAGCGCTACGGTGGTGAACTCCGGCTCCAGCCGGTAATCCACACCCAGCGCCCGGGTGATGATGTTTTTCTGCGGGTGATGCTCTGCCTGTTCCTGTGTGATGGTGCCGCAGTCCACAAGCTCCTGCACATAGGAGTGGTCGTGGGTCAGCTGCGCCAACTTACCGTCCCGGTAGAGGTAGGCGCGGGAATCGCCCGCGTGGCTCAGATAGGCCTTGCCGCCGCGCACCAGAGCGCAGACGGCGGTAGTGCCCATACCGGCCAGAGACTCCTCCCGCAGTGCCTTCTGGAACACATAGCGGTTGGCGCTGAGCAGCGCTTTTTTTAAAAAAGTCTCCTCTTCGCCGGGGATGCACTGGCTGTACTGCTCCTGAAAGCAGCGCTCGATGACGCTGCACGCACACTGCGAAGCTTCCCGCCCGCCGCGTGCGCCGCCCATGCCATCGCATACCAGCGCCCATGCTGCATCGCCGGGCAGCTCTCCTGCACGGTAGTCATCCTGATTGTCCTGCCGGACGCGTCCTACATCCGTTTTTCCTGCAAGTTTCATAGGTTTCTCCCTCTATTTATGCCTTGCCGTTCATTTCGTCGCGGCGCAGCTGGCCGCAGGCGGCGCTGATCTCGCTGCCAAGGCGGCGGCGCACCGTGGCGTTTACGCCAAGGCTTTCGAGCTTTTGCTGGAACCGGCGCACATTGGCCGCATCCGTAGCGGAATACGGGCTGCCGTCCACCGGGTTGATGGGGATCAGATTTACATGAGCACCCATACCCCGAATCAGGTCTGCCAGCTGCTTTGCGCAGACATCAGAATCATTGACACCGCGCACCATGGAATATTCAAAGCTGACCCGGCGGCCGGTGGTCTCCTGATACCGGCGCACGGTCTGGATCAGCTGCTCCACCGGGTAGGCATCGTTGACCGGCATCATGCTGCTGCGGATCTGGTTGGTAGGTGCGTGCAGCGAGATGGAAAGGGTGAGCTGCAGCTTTTTCTCTGCCAGCTGGTCGATCTTAGGCACAAGGCCGCAGGTGGAAAGGCTGATGTTGCGCATGCCGATATTGACGCCCTCGGGCGAGGTGATATTCTCCAAAAAGCGCATCACTTCGTCAAAGTTATCCAGCGGCTCGCCGATGCCCATAAGCACGATATGCGAGATGCGCTCGCCGATATCCTTTTGGGCGGTGTAGATCTCGGAGCAGATCTCACCTGCTTCAAGGTTGCGCACCCGCCCCGCCTGCGTGGAGGCGCAGAACCGGCAGCCCATGCGGCAGCCCACCTGCGTGGACACACACACGGTATTGCCGTAGTGGTAACGCATGACAACGGTCTCGATACAGTTGCCGTCAGCCATGCGCAGCAGATACTTTACGGTGCCGTCCTTGGCCTCCTGACGGCGCTCGATCTGCGGTGCAGCGATATAAAAGGTTTCTTCCAGCTTTGCCAGCAGGGTCTTGGGCTGGTCGGTCATGGCAGAAAACTCGGTGACCAGTTTCTGGTGCACCCAGTGGAAGATCTGCTTTGCCCGGAAACCCGGCTGTCCCAGCGCTTTCAGTTCTGCAGTCAGTTCTGCCAGCGTCAGGGAAGAAATACAGCGTTTTTGTTCCATTCTGTTCTCCTATAAGAGGATACGACCCGCAAAGGTCGTGCTTATTGCGTTGCGGCGGCTTTTTGCAGCACGCACAGGAAAAAACCGTCCATGCCGGTGCGGGTGGGCACCGAAAGGCAGCCGTGCTCCCCTGCCGTCATTCCGGCAGGCAGCGGCACATCTGGTGCGCAGACCGAAAATTCCGGGTGGTGCTGCAAAAAGGCTGCGATCTGCTGCTGATTTTCTGCCGGGTCGATGGTGCAGGTGGAGTAGACCAGCCGCCCGCCCGCCTTGAGCAGCGCCGCAGCGGTGTCCAGAATTGCCGCCTGCGTGGCAAGCAGTTCTGCCTGCCGGGCAGCTTCCAGCTTTTTATAGCGCAGATCCGGCTTTTTTGCCAGAATGCCCAAACCACTGCAGGGCACATCCGTCAGGATGCGGTCTGCCATGGGCAGTGCGGGGTTCGGCTTGGTGGCATCGTTGCACAGGGTGTGCACCCCGGTAAAGCCCATGCGGTCCACAGCGGTGCGGATCAGCCCTACACGGTTCTCTGCCGCATCGCAGCTGTACAGCGTTCCGGTGCCCTGCATCTGCTCGGCCAGCAAAATCGTCTTGCCGCCGGGGGCTGCGCACAGGTCCAGTACCGTCTCGCCGGGGGCGGCGCCTACGCAGAGAGCTGCCAGCTGGCTGGCTTGCCCCTCCACATGGTAGTAGCCCTGCCGGAACAGCTCGTTGTCTGCCGGGCTGCCCGCGAACCGCGCCAGCACACTGCCGGGCACGATGCCCTGCCGCACCTCTGCTGCGCCCTGCTCCGTAAGCAGCGCACACAGCTGTGCGGCGCTGGCCTTGAGGGGATTTGCACGCAGGCTGGTCAAACCGCCATCGGCCTGATAGGTCAGGATGCCCAGTGCTTCATCCGGGTAGTTTTTGTGGAGGAATTCCGCCACATCCCGCCCGGCAGAGCCTAAAACCATCAGGCGCTGGATCTCGTCTGTAAAGACGGCAGCGTCTAAATCATAGCCGCAGGCCTTGCGCAGCACGGCATTGACAAGGCCGGAGGCGCTGGATTTTTTAAAGGTGCGGGTCAGTTTTACCGCCTCGTTCACCGCTGCGGAGACAGGCACCTGCATATAGCGCGCCTGTGCCAGTGCGGCGCGTAAAATTTCCCGCACGGGTGCATCCAGCTTTGCCAGACCCTTGGGCAGAAACTGCTCCAGAATATAGTCCAACGTGCCGCGATGCTCCAGCACGGTGTAGAAGATGGCACTTGCAAAGGCCTTATCCCGCCCCTCCAGCTTCTGGCGCTTGAGCTCTGCGTCCAGCACCAGATTGGAAAAGCCGTCCTGCTCCTGCCGTACCAGTGCGGCGACTGCCGCCGCACGCGGATTTGCGGCCATCAGAGGCTATCCCCCGTTTTCAGGCGCAGACCCGCTGCAAAAGCGGTGCCGTCCATGGGCTTTTTGCCCTCCGGCACGACCTCCAGCAGCTGGACAGCGCCCTCGCCGCAGGCTACGGTCAGGGGCTTTGTAGCCAGCACCGTGCCCGGGGCTTCGCCGTTGGCGGCGGCCACGCGGCTGGACATCACCTTGAGCTTTTTGCCACCGGAGGTGATGAACCACGCACCCGGCCAAGGGTTCATGCCGCGCACCCAGTTATGGATATGGACGGCAGTATCGGTCAGGTGGAACTCAGCCATCTCCTTGTTCAGCATGGGGGCAAGAGTGGCGTTCTCGTGCTCCTGCGGCACAGCGGTCAGAGTGCCTGCTGCAATCTGAGGGATAGTCTCGCACAGAGCTGCGGCACCCACGGCGGTAACGCGGTCGAACAATTCACCGCTGGTCTCCTCGGGGTCGATGACGATTTTTTTGCAGTACAGTACATCGCCGGTATCCAGTCCTTCGTCCATCTGCATGATGGAAACGCCGGTCTCAGCGTCACCGTTCAGCACAGACCACTGCACCGGGGCGCTGCCGCGATACTTCGGCAGCAGCGAAACGTGCAGATTGATGCAGCCGTAGCGGGGCATTTCCAGCACGGACTTCGGCAGAATGCAGCCGTAGGCCACCACCACGATCAAATCCGGGGCGAGGGCACGAATATTGTCATCCTCGCTGCCGTCCCGCAGGGTGCGGGGCTGGAACACGGGCGTGCCGTGCGCCAGAGCAACCTCCTTGACCGGCGGTGCGGTGAGCACCTGCTTGCGGCCGACAGGCTTATCCCGCCGGGTGTACACGGCACAGATCTCATGCCCGGCGGCATAC
>ERZ1026780.446-NODE-446-length-33572-cov-6.989229_pt1 | contig 33572 bp, 33 predicted proteins | sample MGYA00380126_ERZ1026780 | MGnify/ENA primary metagenome ERZ1026780 (study PRJEB33269, sample SAMEA4719762) | human gut metagenome | biome: human-associated habitat; feature: organic feature; material: feces | place: Cameroon | collected 2013-10 ... | reverse complement strand
TCTTCGGTAAATCTTCGGTAAATCTTCGGGGCAATCGGCGGCTACGTCGCGGAGTTATACGAGATATAAAAAAATCGCAATATAAAACCTTGCGAAAATTTATTGCTTATTTTCATTGAAAGTAATATAATACTCCCGTTGTGCTTGCGGGGGCGGAATTTCCCCCGGCGGCAAAACGGCTATAAAAGGTGAATATGAAAGATAAATACGTAAGTCCGCTTTGCGAAAGATACGCGGACGAAAAAATGCAAAAAATATTTTCGGCGGATAACAGATATTCCACCTGGAGAAAACTCTGGGTAGCCCTTGCCGAAAGCGAAAAAGAACTCGGACTTTCTATCTCCGACGAGCAGATTTCCGAGATGAAAAAACATATTTACGATATAGACTACGAAAAAGAGAACGAATACGAAAAGAAACTCCGTCACGACGTGATGGCGCATATTTACGCGTTCGGCGATCTTTGTCCCAAAGCGCGCCCCATTATTCATCTGGGCGCGACTTCTTGTTTTGTGACCGATAACGCCGACATTCTGCTTATCAGAGAGGGCTTGCTCGAAATAAAAGCCCTTCTCGTCAACGCGATAGACGCGGCTTGTTGCTTTGCCGATAAGTATAAAGACCTGCCCATTCTCGCTTACACGCATTTTCAGGCGGCTCAGCCCACAACGCTCGGCAAAAGGGCGACGCTCTGGATAAACGACCTTGTCGAAGATCTTAAAAGGCTCGATTTCGAACTCGATAATCTTGCATTTTTCGGGTGTAAGGGTACGACGGGTACGGGCGCGAGTTTTCTCCAACTCTTCGACGACGAGGATAAAGTTTTCAAACTCGAGCGACTCATCGCGGAAAAATTCGGGTTTAAAAAAGTCGTTCCCGTTTCGGGGCAGACGTATTCGAGAAAAACAGACAGTTTCACGCTGAACGTTCTTTCTGGAATCGCTCAGTCTGCGGCAAAGTTCTCGTCCGACGTTCGTCTGATGTGCCATATGAAGGAGGCGGACGAGCCTTTTGAAACGAATCAGATAGGTTCTTCGGCAATGGCTTACAAGAAGAACCCGATGCGCAGCGAAAGAATCGCTTCGCTTGCAAGATACGTCATCATCGACGCTCTCAATCCCGCCGTAACCGAGGCTCAGCAGTGGCTCGAACGCACTCTGGACGACTCCGCGAATAAGCGTATATCCGTGCCGGAAGCCTTCCTTGCGACGAGCGGAATTCTCAATTTGTATATAAACGTAATATCGGGAATGAAAGTTTATCCCAAAGTCATCGAGAAAAATCTCAAAGCCGAACTGCCGTTCATGGCAACGGAAAACGTGCTTATGTATCTCGTGACGGAAAAGGGTTTCGACCGTCAGTGGGCGCATGAAAAAATCCGCGTTCATTCTATCGCCGCAGGTATCAACGTAAAGGAAAAAGGCGGCGATAATGACCTTATAGACCGACTTCTGCGTGATGATGAACTTCATTTAACGAGAGAAGAGATAGAAAAAACGATGGATGCCCACGGGTTTTGCGGGCTTGCGAAACGGCAGACGGAAATATTTATTTCGGACGTGAGAAAAAACATCGTCGAAAGGAACGCGGAACTTCTCGGAGTGAAAGCCGAAGTCAACGTGTAAAATATGCCGTTAAAATATTGTCAATAAAATTTTATCAATAAACATAGGAGAAACAAAAAATGCTTACTGCAATCGTTGGTATCAATTGGGGCGACGAAGGAAAGGGCAGAATGGTTGACCTTCTTTCGGAAAAGTACGACGTGATAATCCGTTATCAGGGCGGCAACAACGCCGGGCACACCGTCGTTAACGAAAAGGGCAAATTCGCGCTCAATCTTCTTCCGTCCGGTATTCTCAGGGACGAAACGGTTAACGTTATGGGACCGGGAATGGTTATCGACATAGAACATCTCTGCGGCGAGATCGGAAAACTTCGCAATGCCGGAATAGAGATTACTCCGAAGCATCTTAAAATAAGCGACAAAGCGACAATCTGCATGCCTTACGACAAACTTCTCGACGGACTCGAAGAGGACAGGCTGAAAGACAGAAAGTTCGGATCGACGCGTCGCGGAATCGCGCCCGTTTATTCGGATAAATATATGAAAAAAACGTTCAGAATGGGCGATTTAAAGCACCTTTCGGCGCTTAAACAAAAAATAGCCGACATCGTGGAATGGAAAAACCTGCTCGTAACGGCTTACGGCGTTCCCGCGCTCAAAGCGGAGGATATGTACGCGTGGCTCGAAAAATTCGGCGCGCCGTTCATCGATTACGTCTGCGACGTCGGCGAATATCTCGACGAAGCGGTTAAAGAGGGCAAGAACCTTTTGTTCGAGGCTCAACTCGGCGCGCTCCGCGATATAGATTTCGGTATTTTCCCTTACACTTCGTCCTCTTCGACGATCGCGGCTTACGCGCCCATCGGCGCGGGCATACCCGAATACAGGCTCGACAACGTCGTGGGCGTAATGAAGGCTTATTCCACCTGCGTTGGCGAAGGACCTTTCACCTGCGAAATGTTCGGCGACGAAGCGGAAGAATTGCGTAAGGCGGGCGGCGAATACGGCGCGGCTACGGGAAGACCGAGAAGAGTGGGCGGATTCGACGTCGTCGCTTCGCGTTACGGCGTTAAAATTCAGGGCGCTACGGCTATCGCTCTTACAAAAATCGACGTTTTGTCGTATATGAAGAAAATTCCCGTCTGCGTCGCTTACGAAATAGACGGAAAGAGAGTTGAAAAATTCCCGTTCGGCGAGGATCTCGACAAAGCCAAGCCGATTTACGAATATCTCGACGGTTTCTGCGAGGATATTTCCGCTTGCAGAAAAGCCGAAGATCTTCCCGAAAACGCGATTAAATACATTCGTTATATCGAAAAAGCCGTCGGTTGCAAAATCAAATACGTTTCCGTCGGCGCGGAACGCGACAGTTATATAGAATTGTTCTGAAAATCGGGGATAGATATCGAAAATGTCGAAACTCGATTTTAAAGGCAAACTCTTCGTCGTTTCGGGCGCGTCGTCCGGATTGGGGAGAATTCTCACCGAAAAACTTATTTCCGACGGGTGCAAAGTTATCGGAATAGGCAGAAACGAGGCGAAATTCGTTGATTTCAAGGCGACTCTCGGCGATAAGTCGGACATGCTCGAAACGGAAATTTTCGACGTTTCCGACGAGATCGGCTGGAAAGATCTCGCCGCGAAACTTGCGGCGAGGGGCGATGCTTTAAACGGACTTGTCAACTGCGCGGGAGTATTTCCTCCGTTCAGAAAGACGGTGGATTTCACCGTTTCCGATATCGAAAGCGTGATGAAAACGAACTTTTTATCCGCCGTTTACGCCGTGAAAAATCTCTTGCCGTTTCTTGAAAAATCGGGGTTTCCGACAATCGTGAACGTTTCGAGCGCGGCGGCGCTTGCGTCGATCGTCGGCACGAGCGGTTATTCGGCTTCGAAATCCGCGCTGAAAGCCTACACTGAAATTCTCTCTGAGGAACTCCGCGGCAAGGCTTACGTCGGGCTTGTCATGCCGGGTTTTGCGAGGACGGACATAATGCGCTCGCAGAACACCTCTTTCGACGAAGACAAACTCGTGAAAAAAATGAGTATGCCGGCGGACAGAATGGCGGGCAAAATTTTCAGGGGAATAAGGAAAAAGAAGAGAAGAATGATTTTTGGTTTCGACGCGAAAATTCTTAACTTTTTCTATAGATTAATGCCGAAAACCACCACGCGCCTTGTCGCCGTGGTTCTGAAAAAGTCGAAAATGAAACTTTTTGATGAAATATTCAAATAAAATTCCTGACAAAACAAGAGGTATCGTATGACTTTAGCGGAGGCGTTGTCGATAAGACTTACCGAATTGATGGACGAAAAGCATCTTACGGCTTATCGGCTTTCAATGTTGACGGGCGTAAACCAGACGACCATTGCCGATATAAAGAAAAAACGCAACAATTCCGTTAATCTTCGCGTTGTATTTGAATTGTGCCAGGGGTTGGGGATAGAAATTGTCGAGTTTTTCGATAGTCCGCTGTTTAAAACGGACAATATAGACGTTTAAAATTTAAAGGCTGTTGCAGAGATTATCCGCGACAGCCTTTTATGTTTGATTTATATGAGTTTCATATCAAATTCGTTGGTTTTCGTCTTTGCCACGAAATCGAAAATTTCAAGCGCGTCCACGTCCGTCAAAAAACAGTCTTTCGCCACGCCCGAAAGTTTTTTGCAGTCGCTTTTTCTCGTAATCACCGGTACGTCGTTCTTGCCGCGAATCGCCGATAAAACGTCGAGTTTATCCTTATTTACGGCGAGAATTTTGAGATAAAGTTCGGAATTAAGACATTTCCGGACGAAATTTTCTTCGATTCCGAGCATATTCGCGAGCAGAATTCTTTCGAGCCGCGTTTTCGTGTAACGCTTGGTTTTGATTTTTTCAACGAGTTTGTCTAGCCCGTCCGCGTCGCGCGTGAGGGCTTTTATTCTGTTTTCAAGCCCCTCGGTGCAATCGAGAACTCTTTCCAACTCTTTCGGGGTGGATTTTATCGCCGAAAAGAAAATCAGGTCGTCCGCGTCGGGCAGTCCGGCGGGCAGATCGCGAAAAACGTAATTCGGAACGCATTTTTTTATCTGTCTGCGTTTTCCGTCGTTCACGGCTTTTCTTATCGCCGCCGCCGAGGAAAGATTTTTATACATCTTATCGTCGTTATAAGCCGCGCCCTGCCTTATCACGGGGTGAATTTCTACGTCCGCTTTTGAACTTAAAATCGCCTTGCAGTATTCTATGCCGAGAATATTGTTCGGCGTTTTCAGCAGTTCGAAGTCGAGATTTTCCACCTTCATTTTTTCGAGCGCGGCGCATTTCGCCTTTATCGCGGTGACGCCCGTTTTCAGTTCTTCTTTATAGAGTTTTTTGAATTCGCGACTTTCTTCCAAAAGAGCGGCGGCGGTGGAGAGCAGTTTTGTTTTTTCGCCGCTTTCCGTGCCGAAGCAGATATGTTTTTCCCCGCCGCAACAGTTTATCAGTTTTATCGCTCCTTTTGCGAATATTTCGGCGTTAGCCGTGGCGAAAACGGTGGGGAGTTCTATAACCGCGTCCGCTCCCGCTTTTATCGCGTGAGTTGCCCGCGTATACTTGTCCATAACGGCTATTTCTCCGCGCTGCGTGAAGTTTCCGCTCATAACGATTACGATGTAATCGGGTTTTATTTCTTTTTTGATATAGTCGAGGTGATAAAGGTGTCCGTTGTGGAAAGGATTATATTCGCAAACGGCAAAACAAATTTTCAAAAGTCGCTCCTTTCGATTGATATTTATCGTTGATTGGTGTATAATGCAAGTATAAACTTGTAAGTATATATTATACCAACCGACAGAAAATATCAACCGTTTTGCGCGAACTTGCCCGTCGGCGGTAAAAGGAGTTTTAAAAATGTCAAAAGTACTTGACGACATCAAAAAAAGAGCGGTCAAACTCAACAAGCACATCGTTCTTCCCGAGGGGGAGGATAAGAGAGTTGTCGAGGCTGCCGCAGTTTCAGTTAAAGAGGGCGTGGCGAGAATAACCCTTCTCGGCAATCCCGAAGAAATCAAAAAGAACAACCCCGGAACCGATCTTTCCGGCGTTACGATAATCGACCCGAAAACCTATGAAAAAACCGAAGAATACGCTCAACTTCTGACCGAACTTCGCAAGGCTAAAGGTATGACTATCGAACTTGCGAGAGAAACCCTCGCAAAGGATTACACCATGTACGGCGCGCTTATGCTTAAAGCGGGCGACGTGGACGGCATGGTTTCGGGCGCGTGTCATTCCACGGCAAACACTCTCCGTCCGGGACTTCAGGTTATCAAAACCGCAAAGGGAACGCCTATCGTTTCGGCTTATTTCCTTATGATCGCTCCCGAGGGCGGTAATAAATACTGTGAGGACGGTTGCTATATTTACGCCGATTCCGGACTTAACCAGAACCCGACGAGCGAAGAACTCGCTTACATCGCTCAGTCCTCCGCGAAGAGCGCGAGAGCGATTGCGGGAATCACTCCGAGAATAGCGTTCATTTCGCATTCCACCAAGGGTTCGGCGAAGCACGCGGACGTAGACAAGGTTGTGGAAGCCGTTAAAAAATTTCACGAAATCTGCCCCGAAGAACTTGCGGACGGCGAACTTCAGTTCGATGCGGCTGTCGTTCCCGAAGTGGGGGCGAGCAAAGCCCCCGGTTCTCCCGTTGCGGGGCATGCGAACGTAATGATCTTCCCCGATCTCGACGCAGGCAACAGCAACTATAAAAACACCGAAAGACTCGGCGGTTTTCAGGCGGTCGGTCCGCTTTGTCAGGGACTCGCGAAACCCATAAACGACCTTTCGAGAGGCTGCCATATGGAAGATATCGTCGCGGCGGTCGCGATAACCGCTTTGCAGACGCAGATTTAAAATAAGATAAGAGGTGAAAAAATGAAGGTTTTAGTTATCAACGCGGGGAGTTCTTCGCTCAAATATCAGCTTATAGACATGGCTACGGAAAAAGCCGTGGCAAAAGGCGGCTGCGAGAGAATAGGTATCGAAGGTTCTTTCTGCAAACATAAGGCTAACGGAAAGGAAACCGTTATAAACGCCGCTATGCCCACGCATAAAGAGGCTATCAAGGTCGTTCTCGACGCGCTCGTCGATAAGGAATACGGCGCGATTTCGTCGATGAAGGAAATCGACGCGGTCGGGCACAGAATAGTCCACAGCGGCGAAGTTTTCAACGACTCCGTTCTTTTAACGGATGACGTAATGAAGAAAATCGAGGAACTTTCCGAACTTGCTCCCCTTCATCAGCCTGCCAACATAATCGGTGTTCGCGCTTGTCAGGCTATCATGCCCGGCGTGCCTATGGTAGGCGTTTTCGATACGGCTTTCCATTCCACCATGCCCGAAAAGGCGTATATTTACGGTATTCCTTACGAAGCGTATACCGATTTCAAAATCAGAAGATACGGATTCCACGGAACGAGCCACAGATTCGTTTCGCAGGAAGCGGCCGAATATCTCGGCAGAAAGGGCGATAAGGATTTCAAAGTCGTCACGATGCACCTCGGCAACGGTTCGTCCATTTCCGCGGTCAAGGGCGGAAAGAGCGTCGATACGTCGATGAGTTTCACTCCGCTCGGCGGCGTTCCCATGGGTACGAGATCGGGCGATCTCGATCCCGCGATTGTCGAATTTCTGGCGAACAAATACAATATGACGCTTGCCGAAACTCTTAATTATCTCAATAAAAAATCGGGCGTTAAGGGCTTAAGCGGCGTGTCGTCGGACTTCAGAGATTTAACCGAAGCCGCGAACGCGGGCAACCACAGAGCGGCTCTCGCGCTCGACGTGTTCTGCTATAGTTGCAAAAAATATCTCGGCGCTTACGCCGCGGCTATGGGCGGAGTAGACTGCGTGGTGTTCACGGCGGGCATCGGCGAACATGACGGCGAAGTGAGAAAAGCTATCGCGTCCGATATGGAGTTTATGGGCATCGCGATCGATAAAGAGAAAAACGATCATCTCGGCGACGGTATCTGCGATATAACAGCGGAAGGCGGAAAAGTCAAAGTGCTCGTTATCCCCACGAACGAAGAACTCGTCATCGCGCGCGACACCGAAAGACTTGCGAAATAATGCAAAACAAGTTAAATTTTTGCGATAAAGTCTTGCAAAAAATTTGACAACGAAAAATAAATAATATATAATTGTAAGGCTACGTATGGTTATTGACGTAAGAAAGTTAAAAAACAGCGGTAAGGACGGTTGTTCGTTCTGTTTTGAATACGCAGCGGACGATTCGTTGATTACGCTTCCGTATGCGTCTTTCAAAGAACCCGTTACGGTAACGGGCGAACTCGAACTCGCGGGCGATAAGGTTTACGTGAACGGCGAAATATCCTACGTTTTAATCGCGCCTTGTTCGAGGTGCGGCGAAAAGACGGAATATCGCGGTTTAACCCGTTTCGACGAAGCGTTTTCGGACGATCCGAACGACAAGGAAGAGGATTTTTATCCTTTTTCGAGAGGTCTGGTCGATCTTACGAAAATGGTCTGCGATACGCTCGTGATATCGTTTCCTTACACGATTTATTGCGAAAAGGATCAAAAGGATCAAGAAGAAGAGCAGTAAATCGCTATAACCGTATTTACCGAAAGAGAATAAAGAGAGGTATAGAATAATGGCAGTTCCTAAGCATAAAACTTCCAAGATGAGAGCAAGAACAAGATTTTCCAACAATTCCAAGTTGGCTGCGCCGACTTTGGTCGCATGCCCTCAGTGTCATGAACTTAAAGCGCCGCACAAGGTTTGCCCCAAATGCGGATATTATGACGGCAAAGCAGTTATCGAAACCGGTAACGCCGATTGATGAATTAATTTAATAATAAGGCGGATAGCGTGGCTATTCGCCTTGTTTTCGTAATTTAAAAATTGTTTTAACGCCGCAAAAACAGGTAGTTATGACGAAAAATATAACGTAAAAGAGAAATGCTCGGAAAGAGTGGTTAAAGGGTAAAGCAGGCGATGGAAAAAAGAGAGAGAAAGCATGATTTAATAGGTAAATTGTTGATTTTTTCCGCAACTTTGGTTTGGGGAAGTTCTTTCGTTATCTTAAAAGATACACTTTCCGAACTCGGAAACGGACATTTTACCTTTTTCGTTCTTTCGCTCAGATTTATCATCGCAAGCGCGATTTTCGCCGCGTTTTGTGCTAAACGATTTTCAAAATTCAACAAACAAATTCTTTTCGACGGCATGGCTCTCGGCGGAATTCTGTTTCTGGCTTACGCCTTTCAAACCGTCGCGCTGAATTTCACAACCCCGTCGAAAAACGCGTTTTTAACCGAGGTTTATTGCGTTCTCGTCCCCTTTTTGTCTTGGCTTATCTTCAAAAAGAAGCCGTCGGCGAAGAACTTCGTGGCAGCGTTCGTTTGTCTTGCCGGCGTGGTTATCATTGCGTTTTTCGGCAAAACGGAAAAGGCTTCGAACGAGACTCTCGGCGACAGTCTTACGATTCTTTGCGGATTTTTTTACGCCTTGCAGATGATATTCATATCGTTCTTTAACGAAAGGGACGACGTGATGTTGCTTCTTTTTGTGGAAATTTTCACGGTGGCGATTCTCTGTCTTGCAACGAGCGCGGTGTGGGAATTTCCGTGGCATGCCGGAGAACTCGTTATGAGCGGCGAGGCCGTATGGAAAATAATTTATCTCGGCGTGCTCGCAACGGGTTACGCGCAATTTGCGCAGACGTACGGACAGAAATTCACGTCTGCCACCACGACTTCGATAATTATGTGTTTCGAGGGCGTTTTCGGCGTAGTGTTCGAGTTTATTTTCGGGCAGAACAACCTGAACGCGTTCATAATCATAGGTTTCTCGCTTATATTCCTTACGCTTATAATAAACGAAACGGACGTTGGGGCGATATACAGGAAGATCGAAGATCGGAAGAAATGCGTTGCGGGCGATATTGCGGAGAGTGCGTCTGGCGGCGCGCCGCAGGGAAAAAAGCAAGAGGAAAAAACAGATGAAGAAAACAATTAAAAAAACGGATACGGCGGATTTGTTTTTAAACGTCAGCGACGATTCCGAATTTTTATCGAAATATTCGCCGGTGGATAAGCCGATCGTTTCGTCGGAAGTTGCCGAATTTATCGAGAACTCTGCGAGAGAATTTCACCCGAAAACACCCGTAAAACTGACCATAATCGGTTCATGTGTGGACGAATCCGAAAAGCCGGTTTACGCGAGCGCGATCAGGAATTATTTTTCATTGAAGCAGTCCGAAGTCGGGCGGGATATTGCGCGCAAAACGATCGTATCGCTTATTTTCGCGTTGGTCGGTATTATCGCGTTAATCGTGATGATCGTTTATGAAAACTGTTTCGGAAACGCCGTCTGGACGGAGTGTATCGATATTTTCGCGTGGGTATTTCTATGGGAAGCGGTAGATCAGTTTTTTATCGAACGGAACGGACTTCTGATGAAGCGGAGAAGGCTCGAAAGTTTCATCAATATGGAAATCGAGTATAAATAACAATATGGAAATCGAGTATATATAAAAAGTACGGCGGAACGCAAGCGGTCCGCCGTTTTAAAATCAAGTTTTAAAATCAAAATTACGGTTGTAGCCGTATGGCTACTATGTGACCGTGCAAGTCGCGCTTGTCAGCCGAGCATGTTTACGAGAAGCCCCGGCACGAGTTTTTTCTCGTTGAAAAGTTCGAGCCTTGCAGTCATCTCTTTTTCAATCGATTCCATCTTCATAACGGGGAGTTTGTAGTTGGAAAGGTCGATCGCTTTGTTCGATAAAATGTTGATCGCGGCTTCGGCGTTGCCGTAACCGTTGGTTACGCAGATGTTGGTGAGTTGTTTCGTCATCGCAAGCCCGAACGGAACTTTAAGATTCGGAGCGGAGTAACCGGCGAACGCGACCTTAGAAAACGGCGCGGCGGCTTTCAGCGCGGATTCGACGGTGATTCCCGAACGCGTGAGATAAATGACCTTTTCCGCCATTCTTCCGCTCGTGAACGAGGAAATTTCCTTTTCCGTTTTCTGCGAGGTTTTTATCGCGTAATAAATACCGGATTTTTTTGCAAGCAGAAGTTCGTTCTCGTCGTTGCCGATAAGAATAGGCACGCCCTGATAATAAATGATGAGTTGCGCGATTATCGAGCCTAAAACCGACGAACCGAAAACGGCAACGTGTTCGCCTTTTTCGATCTGAAGTTTGTCGATCGCGGAGATCGCGAGCATGATATAATCGATATAAACGGCGTCGTCGTCCTTGACGTTCTGTGGGAGCGGATAAACGTTATCCGAATCGAGAACGACGAAATCTTTCAGAAATCCGTCCGTCGTTCTTCCCGCAACGCTGAAGTTATAACATTTGCCGTGCTTGTCGTTCGCGCAGTGATAACATTCGCCGCAGGGCTTAACGGGAGAAAGGAAAACTCTCGTCCCTTTGCCGAGATAGGGCGAAGGTTGCCCGAGTTCCGTGATTTGCCCGACGGCGGCTCTGCCCGGAATAATCGGGAGTTTAACCGACTTTTCGTCGCCCGCAAAAATCGCTATGTCCTCTTCCGTAATAAGCGTGCGGGTAAGTTTGATTTTAACGCTGTCAACCCCGCTTAAACTTTCGATTTTATTGATTTCACCGATTTTGCCCGGTTCGGTTATTTGCCAACCTCTCATTAATACCACCTTCGGAACGCATAGTTCCACTCTATTCATTATATAGTAAACTTTTTTATTTTGCAAGTAAAACCCGTCAAAATAATTAAGAAAATTTGGTCTTTTCCGATTTAAACGTTTGACATAGCCGTAAAAATAATATATAATAATGTAGCATTAACAATTGAGAGGTGAAAAATATGAAAGCGGATATTCATCCTAAATATAAAATTGTCACCGTCCAGTGCGCTTGCGGAGAAACGTTCCAAACGGGAACGACCAAGAACGTCGACGTTATCAAAGTCGATATTTGCAGTAAATGCCATCCGTTCTTCACCGGCAAGCAGAAACTTGTCGATACAGGCGGACGCGTTGATAAATTCAAGAAAAGATTCGGTCTTTAATTTTTTGCCTTTCAAAAGGCAAAACAACGAAATTTTGCCCTATGGTTTATTCCTTAGGGCTAATTTTATATCCGGGAGTAAATTGTTAAGCCGAATGACGGGTTTATAATCGGATTTATAAGTTTATTGCGTAAAAAATAATGAAAGAAAAAAAAGTTAAAAAAACGTCTATCGGCGGGCAGGCGGTTTTAGAGGGCGTTATGATGCGCGGCAAAACGGGCATCGCCACCGCCGTAAGAGATTCCGACGGAACGATTCGTATAGAAGCCGAGCGGATAACTCCGCCCGAAAAACAGAATAAATTCTTAAAGTTGCCGATAATAAGAGGCGTGGTGAATTTCTTTTCGTCGCTCGTCGTCGGCACGAAAATACTGATGCGCTCCGCGGAAGTTTACGGCGGGGACGACGAAGAAGAGCCTTCAAAATTTGAAAAATGGCTCGCAAAAACCTTCAAAATCGACGTTATGGACGTGGTTTTGTTTTTCGGCGTCGCGCTCGGTCTTGTGTTTTCGATTGCGCTTTTCTTTATTCTGCCCACGATTCTCGGAAATCTTTTCGGCAAGGCTTTCCCCGACCTGAGAGTTGTTCGGAACCTTATCGAAGGACTTATAAGAATAGCGATTTTTATCGGTTATATCCTGTTCACGTCGCTCCTTAAAGATATAAAACGGACGTATATGTATCACGGCGCGGAGCATAAAACGATAACCTGCTATGAAAAAGGGCTTGACTTAACCGTCGAAAACGTAAAAAAATGCAGGAGAGTACACGACAGATGCGGCACGACGTTTATGTTTTTCGTAATGATCGTGAGTATTCTCGTCTATTCGGTTTTCGGCGCGATTTTTCCGCAGATTAACGAAAATATATGGCTCAGAATTTTGTCGCGCGTGGTTTTGTTGCCGCTCATCGCGGGGCTTTCTTACGAACTTCTGAAACTTCTTGCGAAAACGGACAGTCCGCTCGTTCTGCCGCTTAAACTTCCCGGGTTGCTTCTTCAGAAACTCACGACGAAAGAGCCGGACGACGGAATGATGGAAGTCGCGATCGCGGCGTTTGAAAAGGTGCTTAAAATGGACGAAAATCCCGACGAACCCGTGTGCAAATTCGTTTGCCCGGAAAAGGTTTCCGTCGTGACGGATAAACTTAAAAAGGATTTTTCCGCCGCAGGGATAGACGAATCGGACGCGGAATGGATCGTATCGATCGTTTCGGGGATAAAACGCAGCGAACTCGGCGGCGACAAAAAACTCAAATCGTCCGAAATCGATAAAATCAACGAACTTGCCGCCCAAAGGCTCACGGGCAAGCCGCTTTGTTACGTCCTCGGCAATTGTGATTTTTACGGCTACGAAATTAAGGTCGACGAGCGGGTTTTAATCCCTCGTCCCGAAACGGAAGAACTCGTAAGCGAAGTTCTGAAAGTCGCCTCGCGCGATAAAACCGTTCTCGATTTATGCACGGGCAGCGGCGCGATTGCTCTCGTTATAAGCAAAAAGAGCGGCGCAAAAGTTGTGGCGACGGATATTTCGGAGGGCGCGCTCGAAGTCGCCAAAGAGAATTTCAAACTGTTCGATGCCGATATAAAAACCGAGTTAATCGACTTATACGGCGACATAGATGATAAATTCGATATAATCGTATCAAATCCTCCGTATATAAAAACAAGCGATATGGACGGACTTGACGACGTTGTTAAAAACTACGAGCCGCATCTTGCTCTCGACGGCGGCGCGGACGGGCTTGATTTTTACAGACGTATATGCGCCGGCGCGAAGGCTCGTCTTAACGATGACGGAATGATTTTCCTCGAAGTCGGAGCAGGTCAGGCAAACGACGTAAAAAAGATGCTTGACGAAGGGTTTAACGTGGAAATAATCAAGGATATTTCGGGCGTGGACAGAATCATCAGGGCGGAACTCAAATGAATCGGAAACTTGAAGAAATATATCAGAGATACGAAAAACTCGGCGAACTTTTAGCCGACCAAGCAACTCTTTCCGATATGTCTTTGTGGCAGAAGTACGCAAAAGAAAGGTCGGATATAGAGGAAACTGCGAACAAATACGCGGAATACAAAAACGCGGAAAACGAATCCGCAACTCTCGAATCGGAATTGAAAACCGAATCCGACAAGGAGATGAAGGACTTACTCGAGTCGGAACTCGAAGATTGCAAAAAAAGGCTTTCCGCGATAAAAGGCGAGTTGAAAATTCTTTTATTGCCTAAAAATCCCGACGACGATAAAAACGTCATAGTCGAAATCCGCAGCGGGGCGGGCGGTGAAGAAGCCGCGCTTTTTGCGAGCGATTTATATCGTATGTATTCGCGTTATGCCGACAGAAACAGGTGGAAAACGGAAGAAATCGACATAAACGAAACCGAACTCGGCGGCATAAAAGAGGTTGTCTTTTCGATAAGCGGAAAGGGCGCGTACAGTAAACTTAAATTCGAGAGCGGCGTTCATCGCGTGCAGAGAGTTCCGGAAACGGAATCGCAGGGGAGGATTCAGACGTCCACGGTGACGGTCGCCGTTCTGCCCGAGGCGGTTGACGTTGAAATCAATATAGACGAAAAAGATTTGAAAATCGACACTTATCGTTCGAGCGGCGCGGGCGGGCAACACGTGAATAAAACGGAATCGTGCATCAGAATGACTCATCTGCCAACCGGCATAGTAGTAACTTGTCAGGACGAAAGATCCCAACTCAAAAACAGGGAAAAAGCAATGAAAGTTATGAAGAGCAGGCTTTACGATTTTTATAACACGCAATATCGCAACGAATACGCGGAAAATCGAAAAAATCAGATCGGCACGGGCGACCGCTCGGAAAGAATAAGAACGTATAACTTCCCGCAAGGAAGAATCACCGACCACAGAATAGGTTATACGGCTTATAATCTCGACGAGTTTTTGCTCGGAGATATCGACGAGATGGTCGAGGCTCTTACCATTGCGGACAGAGAGGCAAGGCTTTCGGGCGAGGAAGACTAAAATTCAGTCCGGATATTTATTTTCGCCGGGATATTTGCCGCGTTCGATAAATATTGAACCGCAAGCGAGAGAAAAAGCAAACACGGAAGAAATAAGTAGACAATCGGCAGAATTTGTGATATAATCAATAATCGTCGAGAAGGTTGTACGGTTGCGGCAGAGAAATCTGACGAGGAAAGTCCGAGCTCCGCACGGCAGGATGCCGCCTAACGGACGGTGAAGGTGACTTTAAGGAAAGTGCAACAGAAAATAACCGCAAGGGCAACCTTGTAAGGATGAAAAGGCGAGGTAAGAGCTCACCGGCGGCTCGGAGACGAGGCGCGCTGTGTAAACCCCATCCGGAGCAAGATAGGGGCAATCCGTAAGACAGCCGGTCGGGATTGTCCGCAAAACGTCGCTTGAACTTGTCGGCAACGACAAGGCTAGATAGATAACCGTATTAAATGACAGAACTCGGCTTACAGACCTTCTCGATATTTTTTTAAGCGGAACCGCGGAACAAACCGCGGTTTTTTATTATGACAAGACAAACGACAGTCGGTGAGCCTATAAATACTTTAAACAGTCGGTGAGCCTATAAATACTTTACAAAAAATAATAATTATTATATAATATAACGGAATTAACACAATCCGGCGGAATTATGAAGAAATTTATTCTCGCAAGCGGTTCGCCGCGCAGAAAAGAAATATTGCTCCGAGAGGGATATGCCTTCGAGATTATGAAGAGCGACAAAGAGGACGCGTTCGATAAAAACTGTCCGGCGGAAAAGTTTTCGGTCAGGTGCGCGCTAAGCAAGGCGAGGGACGTATATTCCCGCGTTCCCAAAACGTCGGTCGTTCTCGGCGCGGATACGGTCGTCGCGCTCGGCGGCGAGATTCTCGGCAAGCCCGAGAACCGTGAAGAAGCGGAAGAAATGCTCAGGCGGCTTTCGGGAAAAACTCATCGCGTCACCACGGGTTACGCCCTTTTTGCCGAAAACTTTTCGGAAACGGGAAGCGTAACGACGGAAGTCGAGTTTGAGGACCTTCCGGAGCAAACGATAAAAGCCTATCTCGACAGCGGTCTTTGGCAAGGAAAAGCCGGAGCGTACGGAATACAGGACGGGTTTCCGCTTGTAAAATCGTTTAGCGGCGACAGGGATAACGTGGTCGGATTGCCGATTTCGGCGATAAAATCCACGCTCGATTTACTATTGAAATAACCACAAATTTTAACCGCATATCATAACAGGAGAATTATATGAGAGGAAACGTCATCGCAATCGACTTAGGTTCGGTGAATACCGTAATTTATCAACTCGGAGCAGGCGTAGTGCTTTTCGAGCCGAGCGTGGTGTTGATTGACGAACAACAAAAGAGAAGAATAAAAGCGGTCGGGAGCGAAGCGAAAAGGCTGATAGGAAAAACCGCGGGTAAAAGTTCCGTCGTTTTTCCGATAAACGAGGGACTTATCGTTGACGAAAAAGCGGCGGCTTCCATGCTCGAGAGTTTTCTGAATAAAATCACGTTGAAGAAACTCAGTCTTCGTCCGCAGGTTCTGCTTTCCGTTCCGTGCGGACTCGATAACGACGAGATAAAAAAATATCTTCGCGTGCTTGCGGGGGCGGGAGTGTATTCCGTCGATCTCGTGGAATCGCCCATTTTAACCGCGCTCGGTTCGGGCGTGCCGATAAGCGAATCCACGCCGTGCTTTATCGTGGATATCGGCGGCGGATCGACTAACATCGCGGCGGTTTCGCTCGACGGAGTTATCGCGGGCGTGAGCGTCAATATGGGCGGAAGAAATATCGACGCGATGATAATGAGGCATATCGAAGAGTATTTCAATCTTAAAATAGGTACGCTTACAGCCGAATCGATCAAAATTCAGATCGGCAGTCTTTTTGAAAACGACGTCGCGAGGATTGTGGCGAGCGGAAGAGATCTGACGAGCGGAAAACCCCGTTCGATTTCCGTTTCTTCGCAGGATATTTATTTCCCGATTAAGGCGTTTTACGATAAACTTTTCGAGGTCGTCGAACTCGTCATGGCAAAACTCCCCGCGGAAGTGTCCGCCGAGATAAGAAGAAACGGCGTTTACTTTGCAGGCGGGGCGAGTAAAATCCCGGGGCTTGACGTTTACTTTAAGGACAGAATAGCCATAAAAGCGAACGTGGACGACGAACCCGAAATCGCTGCGGCGACGGGCGGCGGAATGGTTGCGGGAAACGTCGCGCTGTTGAAAAAAATCAGAATCGTCAAGAGTTGACGAGTCGCTTGATTATAGTATATTTACCCTGATAATCGACTTATAGACAGGTTTATGAATAAAATTAATTACGATTCCGAAATGAAGAAGATAATCGGAACTTTCGGGGGCGAGAAAAAAACTTTGCTTCTGCACAGTTGTTGCGGGCCGTGTTCGACGGCGGTTATCGAAAAACTCGAGCCGTTTTTCGATCTCACGGTCTTTTATTTCAACCCGAACATAACCGAGAGCGAGGAATATAACCTCAGGCTTAACGAACAGAAGAGATTTTTAACGGAAGCCTACGGCGGAAAGATAAAAATAATCGACGGCAGATATAAATCGGTCGAGTTTTTTGAACTTGCGAAAGGTCTTGAAAAAGAACCCGAGGGCGGCAAGCGTTGCGAGGTGTGTTTTGCCATGCGTCTTGCCGAAACCGCGAAAATCGCAAAAGAGGGCGGCTACGAATATTTTTGCTCCACGCTTACGGTCAGCCCGCACAAAAACGCGGAACTTATCAACGCCGAGGGCGAAAAACAGAGCGAAACGTTCGGCGTGAAATATCTGCCTAACGACTTCAAAAAGGAAAACGGTTACAAACGTTCCGTCGAGATTTCGACCGAATACGGACTTTATCGCCAGCATTATTGCGGTTGCATATATTCCAAATACGCGTCGCTTCCGGGGTTGGAAGAAGCGGAAGAAAGCGAGGGCGAAAAATGAGAATCATTGCCGGAAAGCACAGAGGCAGAGTACTTAAAGAATTTAACGGCAGAGATATCCGTCCCACTTCGGACAGGGCGAAAGAGGCTCTGTTCAATATTTTACAGTTCGACGTTGCGGGTTGTTCGTTTCTCGATCTTTATTCGGGAACGGGTGGAATCGGTTTAGAAGCGATTTCGCGCGGGGCGGAAAGGGTTGTTTTTGTCGATAACTCGCGCGAGAGCGTTAAACTTTTAAAGGAAAATCTCGCGAATCTTAAGGAAAAAGCGGAAATTTACGAGGGCGACGCGCTCGCCTACGTTGCCGCTGCGGTAGGAAAGTTCGATTTTGTTTTTCTCGATCCTCCTTATGCGATCGACGCGAAAGACGTCGTGAGTTTGGTTGCGAAAAACGGCTTGATGAAAGAGGGCGGAAGAATTATTTACGAACATTCGGGCAAAAGCCTCGGCGATATCGATGGCGTTCGGCTTGTCGATTCGAGGGTTTACGGAATAGCGGTTTTCGATTTTTACGAGTGTTTGTAATTACCGATTAAACGAATACCGGTCGGGAATAAGAGAGGTAACATTTTGAAAAAATGCGTGTTTGCCGGGACGTTCGATCCCGTTACGAAAGGACATGAAGAAATAATCGCGAAATGTTCGTCGCTGTTCGACGAGGTTATCGTCGCGATATGCGTAAACGTGAACAAAACGACGATGTTTTCCGTCGAAAAAAGACTTGATTTTTTGCGCGCGACCTGCGCGAAATACCCGAACGTGAAGGTTTTGTTTCACGAGGGGCTTCTCGTCGACCTGCTCAAAGCCGAAGGCGCGATTTACAACGTGAGGGGACTCAGAAACGGCAGGGATTACGAATACGAGAACGAAATGAACTTCGTCAATTCGGAGTTGATGCCCGAGATTGTCACGATTTATATCCCTTGCAGCGATCCGAACGTGCAGATCAGTTCGTCCGTTGTCCGTGAACTTTTGAAATTCGGAAAGAATGCCGACAGGTACGTCCCCGACGAAATCAAAGGGAAATTTTCCGACGAAAACAAAGGGAAACTTTCCGACGAAACCGAAGGGAAACTTTCCGACGAAATCAAAGGGAAGCTTTCCGCCGACATAAAATCATAAAACAACAAACGTAAGCGCAAGCGTGAGAAGAAAGGATATAACGGTCTGAATTGTTTTAGCAAGCAGAAAAACAGGAATTTTCACGTTTGCCTTTTTTAAAAAACACACCGATTGAACGAGGACGGAAACACCCCCGAATGTAATCAATGAAGATGCAAAAGCAAGGCTATAAGTCGATAAACCGCATAAAGCGAGCATTTTGCAACCGCGTGTACATTCGATTAAACCATAAGAAAAAGCCTGTGACAGCGTTTCGTTTTTCGTGACGAAAAACAGCGTTTTCCAAATCGGACGGAGAAGGTCGAGATTCTGAAAAATGTCCGCGACAACGTAAAACACGCATATGAACCCGCCGACCGTCGCTATCGAAATAACCGACGAGTAAACGCAGTCGTAAAGCGCGTTGCCGTTTGCGGCTCTTGTTTTTGCGGGAGAAACCTGCAGGCGATCGGGTGGCAGAGCATTTTTACTCGTTCGGGACGTCGTAATTTCAGCCCGTCCGAAAAATCTGAAAATCAACCCCGTGATTAACGCGGAAAACGCGTGAACGATAAACAGCAATTTGCCGGCAGCGACAGAGCCGAACATTCCCACGCCGACGCTCCCGACGATGAAAAGCGGACCGGACGTGGAGCAAAACGCGGACATTTTCGTGGCGTCGGTTTCGTCTATCAATCCGTTTTCGCCGAGATCGCCAATGATTTTCGCGCCTACGGGATAACCCGAAAGTATGCTCATTAAAAGGGCGTAAGCCGCGTAACCGCTCGTTCCGAAAATTTTTCGGCAAGGTTTTGTAAGCGTTCGCGCCATTCTTTCCGTCGCGCCGATTTTCGCGAGAAGCGACGTGAAAAAAAAGAACGGCAAAAGCGACGGCAACACCACGAGCGCCCACAGTTTCACTCCCTCGAGCGCGGAAGCGACGTATACGTCCGGGCGGATAAGAATTATTACCATACACGCCGAAATGCCGAGCGTAAGCATTATCTTTGAAAATTGCTTTAACGTTATTTTCGGCGGCTTGAATTTTTTGAACTTGAATCTTTTTGCGGTCGATATTGATCTCATAGTTTATCATACTCGCCGGAGAAAGGAAAAATGAGGAAATATGTACGATATTTTTGACGCAATAAACGAAGAAAAAAACAAAGCGAACGCCCCGCTTGCCGAAAGAATGCGCCCCGTTTCGCTCCGCGAGTTTCTCGGGCAGAGCCATATTTGTGAGGATAACAGTCTGCTCCGCAGGGCGATTTCGCTCGATAAGGTCGGCAGTTGTATCTTCTGGGGGCCTCCGGGAACGGGCAAAACCACGCTCGCGAACATAATAGCCAACTCCACGAGCGGAAATTTCGTCAAGTTGAACGCCGTTTCGAGCGGCGTGGCGGACGTCAAAAAAGCGGTGGACGAGGCGAGAGAAAACCTTAAATTATATGGTAAAAAAACCTACTTGCTGCTCGATGAATGTCATAGGTTCAGCAAAACTCAATCGGACAGTCTTTTGCCGGCAATCGAGAACGGAACGATAATCTTTATCGGTTCGACGACGGAGAATCCTTACGCGTCGATGACGCCCGCAATCGTGTCGAGATGCAGAGTGTTCGAGTTTAAGCGGCTGGACGATAACACCGTTAAAAAAGCCCTCTATAGGGCGATTAACGATAAAAAACGAGGTTACGGCGAACTTAATCTCGAGGTGAAAGAAGAGGCGATTTCGCATATCGCGGCGATGAGCGGAGGGGATCTGAGAACGGCTTATAACGCGCTCGAACTCGCCGTTTTAACAACCGAAGCCGATAAGGACGGAAAAATCACCGTCACGCTTAAGGACGCGGAACAATCGATACAGAGAAAGGCTCTTTCTTACGATGAAAATTCTTATTACGATATGCTCAGCGCGTTCTGCAAATCGCTCCGCGGCAGCGACAGCGACGCCGCGCTTTATTACGCCCACAGGATTATTTCGGGCGGGGGCGATCCTCTCCTTATTTTCAGAAGATTGCTTGCTCATTCCGCCGAGGACGTGGGAATGGCAGACCCACGCGCGTTAGTCGTTTGTTCGAGCGCGTTGACCGCTTTTCAGAATATGGGTTACCCAGAGGGGCTTCTGCCGCTTTCCGAGGCGATAATTTACGTTTGCGAAGCGCCGAAGTCGAATTCGGTCGTCGTTGCGATGAACGCCGCCAGAGCCGCCGCGGAAAGCAATAAGGACGACACCGTGCCGATGCACGTCCGCAACGCGGTTTTCGGCGATAAGGACGCTAAGGAAAAAAGCAGACAATATAAATATCCTCACGATTACGGCGGTTACGTCGAGCAGCAATATCTGCCCGATTCGCTTGCGGAGAGCGTTTTCTATAAGCCGGGAAATAACGGTTTCGAGAAGCAAGTCAGAGAAATCCGCAAAGAAAAAGGCGTGAAAAAGCCGTATTGACGAAAAATGCTTTACTTTGTATTTGCATTGTGTTAAAATTATTAAAATAAATCTTAACTTAAACGGAGTATGATATGGAAGAACGCGACGTTTTGCGGGAAGAGAACACGCTTACGATAAGCAATCTCTGGGCAACCGCAAAAAAGAAAATTTTGCTTATTCTTGCCCTGGTCGTCGCTTTGGCGGCGGTCGGCGCGTTGTATTCGTTTTTTTTAGTTCCGCAGGAATATACGGCTACGGCTTCGCTCATCGTTTCTGTCAAGCCCGAAAAAACGGTTAAGACGATAACCGGTTCGGACGGGAAAACGTATACTATCGTCGACGACAGCGACCTGAACGCGGAAAGCGCGGCGCTTTCTTACGCCTGCTCGATCGCATATAATTCGCTTGCGTTTTTCAGCGATGATAACGACGTTATTTATCTTAACGCGATGAAACAGTATAAGAGCGGCAGCGAGAACGCCGCCGACGTTAAGATAAAAAGCGTGAAAAAATCTCTCACGGTATCCAATCAGTCGTCGCAGATATTCCTTTCGTATAAGTCGACGCTGAAAGATCCCGAAAAAATGCTCGGTTGCATAATCGATTCGTTTTTGGGAAAAGTCAACGAAAAAAATTCCGAAGGCAAACCCGTATTCGAATCGTTTGCAGACAGAATTGCGGTTTTGTCCAAACCTTATCTCAACGAGAGTAAAGGAAAACTCGGGCAAGTGGCGAAATACGCTCTGGTGTTTGCCCTTCTCGGCGTGGTAATTTCGTTCTGTATAGTCGTTATCGCAACGTCGAAAAATCTTAAGCCGCAGGTTCTGAATAAAGACGAGCAAAAAGCAGAATAAGTTTCATTGTAGTAAATAAAATGTAAAAAAGCGAAGCGTGTAATCCGCGCCTCGCTTTTTTGTTTGTGATTAACCATAATAATGTTACGATAATCGGCTTATAGGCAGGGTAATATGACAAATTAAAGGCGGCGTTTCGGTAAAACCGAAACGCCGCCGCTTCATATAAAAACAAATCAGAATTTAAGTTTGCGCGCCATCATAACGCCCATGACGGAAGCCATCATAAGCCCCCTCGTCCAGCCGGACGAATCGCCGAGGCAATGAAGATTTTCGATGTTTGTGTTGAAGTCGTCGTCCATTTTTATCTTGTTGGAGTAGAATTTAAGTTCCGGCGAATACAAAAGCGTTTCGGGGCTGGCGAACCCGGGAACCACCACGTCGAGTTGTTCGATGAAGTGGAGAATGTTCGTAAGCGTTCTGTAAGGCATCGCGGCGGTTATGTCGCCGGCGACAGCATCGGGCAGAGTGGGTTTCACGTTCGACTGAGAAAGTTCCTTATCCCAGGTGCGTTTTCCCTCGAGGATATCTCCGTAACGCTGAACGAGAATGTGTCCGTTGGCGAGCATGTTCGTCAGTTCGCCTATCTTTTTCGCGTACTCTATGGGTTGATTGAACGGATAGGTGAAGTTGTGCGAGCAGAGAATGGAAAGGTTGGTGTTGTCTGATTTTTTATCCTTGAACGAGTGACCGTTGACGACGGCGAGATTGTCGTCGTAATTTTCCTGCGCCACGTAGCCGCCGGGGTTCTGGCAGAACGTTCTCACTTTGTTTTTGAAGGGAGCGGGGTAGCCGATGAGTTTCGATTCGTATAAAACTCTGTTGACTTCTTCCATTACTTCGTTGCGGACTTCGACTCTCACGCCGATATCGACCGTGGACGGCTGATGTTCGATTCCGTGCGCCGAGCACATGCTTTCCAGCCATTCCGCGCCGCGCCTGCCCGTCGCAACGATAACCTTTTTCGCGCCGATCGTTTCTTCTTTGCCTTTGACTTCGATAATCGCGCCTTTACATACGTTGCCTTCGATGACGACGTTTTTGCAGTCCGTATTGAAAAGCATTTCAACGCCGTTTTTAAGGAGATATTGCTCGATGCCGTAATAAATATCCTGCGCTTTTTCAGTGCCGAGGTGGCGGATCGGGCAATCGACGAGCGTAAGCCCTGCGCTGATCGCTTTTCTTCTTATCTGTTTTATTTCTTCGGGGTGGTCTATACCCTCGATTTTTTTATCCGCGCCGAATTCGAGATAGATTCCGTCCACGTAGGAAATCATTTCCTGAACGACGTCGTGACCGATCTGGTCGGGCAGAGAGCCGCCGACGTAACTCGAAAGCGAAAGTTTTCCGTCCGAAAACGCGCCCGCGCCCGAAAACCCCGTGGTTATGGCGCAGTTTTTGCAGTTCATGCAATGTCCCGTTTTCTTTTTGGGGCAAACTCTTTTCTCAATCGCCGAGCCTTTTTCGACAATGGTTATCTTTCCTTTGTAGTTAGTGCGGACGAGTTCCATCGCGGTGAAAATCCCCGCGGGGCCCGCTCCGATTATTAAAACGTCGGTATTCATATTAAATCGTTTTGTGCCTCCCGAAAAAATTTTTTACAACATATTATAGCACGTACGATCGGAAAAGTGAAGAGATTTATTGTGACGGGTTAACGAAATTTGCGCCGATTTTAAAAACAGCGCGGCGGGCGATATGTAAAACGCTTGTAAGGAACGGCGAAAAATGTTAAAATTATCCCATGAGCGATTTTGAGAACAGAATAAACGAATTATATAACAGGAGTTTAAACCGAGGAATTTTCGTTTTCACCGATTTTTTAAGCCCGTCCAAAGCGGAAGAGGTCAAAAGGCTCGTCGGGAACGGAAACGCCGCCGCGTCGTTTTTCGGCGGTTGCGATTTCGCGGAAAGAGTTATTGCCCGTTTCGGCGATACGGAAGAACTCGGTTACGAGGAAGAATTTCCGATAAAACTGATAAAAATAACGGTTTCGTCGGGGAAATTCTCCGCGCCGATAACGCACAGGGACGTTCTGGGCGCAACGCTGAACCTCGGTATCGAAAGAAGCAAAATCGGCGACGTGTTCGTCAAAGGCGGCGAGGCTTACGTTTTCGTTGCCGAATCGGTCGCGGGGCTTATCGCGTCGGAATTGAAAACCGTTTCGAGAAATCCCGTTACGGTCTGTTTTGCCGAAAGCCTTCCCGACGATTTCCGCCCGACGACGGAAGAACGCGAAATAAGCGTTTCCTCAAACCGCGCGGACGCGATAATTTCGAGGGTTTACAATCTCTCTCGCGACGAGAGTTCAACGCTTTTCGGGAAAGGAATGGTCGCGATAAACGGCAAAGTTACCGAAAAAGGCGAAAAAACGTTGAAACCGGGCGACGTCGTTACGGCGAGAGGTTACGGAAAATTTGCCTTCGTCGGCGAGAGCGGCCTTTCAAAAAAAGGTAAACTTTACGTAAAAATAACGATTTACGCGTGAATGTCGCTAACAAAAATATTTAGTTGACAAAAACGGTTAAACGATATATAATATATAACAGTTGTTATAAAACGTTTACGAACTCATAGGGATTCCATTCGTCATCACTAATAAAAAAAAGGAGAGAAATCAATGCGATCTGAAAACGTTCTCGTTGCCACGGGGCTGAAAAAAACGTTTAAACTGAGCAGGAAACAACAGAGAATCGAACGCACCGACAAAACGGTGAAAGTGGCTGTGGACGGTTTGAGTTTCACGGCGAGGAGAGGCGAAATCTACGGGCTTTTAGGTCCGAACGGAGCGGGCAAAACAACCACGCTCAGAATGCTCGCCACGCTCATAAAACCCGACGAGGGCGACGCGGTTATCGACGGGGAGAGCATAGTAAAAAATCCCGAAAAAGTTCGCGGAAAGATAGGTTTTTTAACGAGCGAACTGAAATTGGAAGATTTTTTTACGCCGGAATATCTTTACGGCTATTTTTCCGAACTTCACGGAGTGGAAAAATCCGTGGCGGAAAAACGCAAAAAAGCCCTTTTCAAAAAGTTCGGTATAGACAAATTCGCCGAGGTTAAAGTCGGCGACCTTTCCACGGGTATGAAACAAAAGGTTTCGCTCGTCATCTCTATCGTTCACGACCCCGATTTTATCATTTTCGACGAGCCGACCAACGGGCTGGACGTCATCACCGCGAAAACGGTCACGGATTTCCTCGTAGACCTGAAAAACGAGGGAAAGACAATTATCATTTCCACGCATATTTTTTCGCTTGTGGAAAAACTTTGCGACCGCGTGGGGATAATCATCAACGGCAAAATGGTTAAAGAGGGCGATCTTAAAGAACTTACGGCGGAGAAAGATCTCGAAACGACGTTCTTTGAAATTTACGGCGAGGAGGTCGGCGAAAATGCGTGAAATCTTCGTTATAGTAAAAAAAGAACTCAAAAGATTTTTCACGGATAAAAGAATGATCATGAGCCTTATTTTGCCGGGCGTTCTCATTTTCGTTCTTTATTCCTTAATGGGCAACTTCATCGGCGACGCGATAACCCCCGCCGACGATTACGAATACGTAATCTGCGTTGAAAACGAGTCGGTAACGCTCGACGGGTATCTGTCGACGCTCGGCTTTAAGTATAAAAAGGTAAACGCGCCGCGCGAGGAAGCGGAGAAAAAACTCGTCGATAAGGAAATCGACCTTTACGTTTCGTTCAGCAAAGACTTCGACGACGCGGGCGCGGATAAAGCGGGCAAAAACGTCGTGATAGAGTACAATTCCGCAAAGAGCGAGTCGGCAAAGATTTACTCCGCGTTGCAAACGGTTTATATGCAGAATTCCGTCGCGAGCGTGGACTATAATTACGCGATAAACGCCGGCATCGAAAACCCCGACATGGCAACGGAAGAGGACGTGGTGAAAATGATACTCACAATGTTCATGCCGTTTATACTTATGGTGTTTCTCGTAACGGGCAGCGTGAGCGTCGCGTCGGAGTCGATAGCGGGCGAAAAGGAAAGAGGAACGATAGCCACCTTACTCGTAACGCCGGTAAAAAGAGAGTATATTGCTCTCGGCAAGATAATCGCGCTCACCGTAACGTCGTTGTTTTCATCGCTCGTTTCGTTCGTCGGGATTATGGCTTCGCTCCCGAATCTTCTTCAACTCGAACGGATTGGCGACGTTACGAGCATAGATCTGAGCGTTTACGGCGCGTCGACGTTTGTCGGAATACTCGGCATTATTCTCATAACGGTAATGATGTTCACGATGATTATGTCCATTCTCTCCACGTTTGCCAAGAGCGTGAAAGAAGCAACGCAGTTCGTCACTCCGGCGATGATAGTCGTTATGCTCGCGAGCGTGACATCGATGATCGGCGGCGGAAAAGCCGTAACGAATCCGGCGCTGTATCTTATTCCTATATATAATTGCGCGCAATGTCTGACGATGCTTTTCTCGGGCGAGTTTTACGGGTTATGTTATCTGTTCACGATTCTGAGCGACGCTCTGTTCGTCGTTCTCGGCGTCGTTCTCCTCGCAAAGATGTTCAACAACGAGAAAATAATGCTCAATAAATAAAAAAATCGCGAAAACGCCCTCGAAACGGTTGACAAAACTTTTCCGGGGCGTTATAATTTACAGGCAAAGTAGAAGTTACCCTTCTCGCCGCAAGATATGTTGAAGCGGCGCATAATTCTTTTTATCCGCTTTGGCGGGTAGTATGGTTATGTCACGGGTTTGCTTTGCAAGCCCGTTTTTTTCGGGAAATTTTTGAGGGAAAGAGGTAAACGATTATTAAAGATCAAGTTCAGATCAACGAAGACATCAGAGACAGCGAGGTTCGTCTTATCGGCAGCGACGGGGCGCAACTCGGAATCATGAGTTCGCGCGAGGCGTTAAGGCTCGCCGAAGAGCAGAATCTCGATCTTGTCAAGATCGCCGCGGGAAGCGGAGTGCCGGTCTGCAAAATAATGGACTACGGCAAATATCGCTTCGAAATGCTCAAAAAACAGAAAGAAGCGAAGAAGAACCAGAAGGTCGTCGAACTCAAGGAAGTCTGGCTTTCGATGACGATAGACGTTGGCGATCTCAACGTAAAGGCTCGTCAGACGCAGAAGTTTCTCACCGCGGGCAACAAGGTTAAGGTTTCAATAAGAATGAGAGGCAGACAGAACGCGCACTCGGCTCTCGGCGTGGACGTTATGAACAGGTTTTTCGACCTTGTTAAGGACGTTGCCGTGATGGAGAAAAAGCCGTTGCTCGAAGGCAGAAACATTTTGATGATTCTCGCCCCCTCGAAATCTAATTAAAATAAGTAAATAAAACGGAGGAATATATTATGCCAAAAATGAAATCGCATAGCGGCGCGAAGAAACGTTTTAAACTCACCGCTACGGGAAAGGTTAAGAGATACAGCCAGAACAAGAGCCATATCCTTAGCAAAAAATCCACCAAGAGAAAGAGAAGACTCAGAACCGGAACTTACGTTTCGTCCACTCAGGAAAAGACCATCAAGGGGCTTATTCCTTATAAGGCTTAATAAAGGAGAGAAGGAATATGCGTATTAAAAGAGGAGTTAACGCCGCTAAAAAGCGTAGAAAAATAATGAAACTTTCCAAAGGTTACTTTGGAGCAAAGAGTAAACTTTACAGAGTCGCCCGTCAGGCGGTCATGAAGTCGCTTAACTACGCCTTCGTCGGAAGAAGACGTAAAAAGAGAGATTTCCGCAAACTCTGGATCGCGAGAATCAACGCCGCTTGCCGTCTTAACGGAATGTCTTACAGCACGTTCATGCACGGCCTTAAACTTGCGGACGTAAACCTTAACAGAAAGGTACTTGCGGATATCGCCGTAAACGACGCCGCAGGTTTCACGGCTCTCACCGAAACCGCAAAAGCAAAACTTGCAAAATAATCGTAACATCGATTCCGAGCCGTAACGAAATACCGTTGCGGCTCTTATCGTCGAGTTAAATTATGATAACATCGAAAAACAACGCGCTCGTCAAAGATCTCGCTTCGCTCAAAGAGAAGAAGTTCCGCGATGAAAAAGGAGAATATCTCGTCGAGGGGTTCAAGATGGTTCGCGAGGCTTTTCTCGCGGGGAAAAACGTCGTCGCGCTCGTCGGAACCGAAAGCGGTATAAGCGAACTCGGAACAGAGAAAATCTGTCCCGGGTTTAAGAATGTCGCCGTCGTTTCGGAGGACGTGTTGTCGCGGATAAGCGACTGCAAAACCCCGCAGGGCGTTGTCTGCGCGATTAAAAAGGAAGTTTATTCCGCCGAAAAACCATCGGGAGTCAGCGTGCTGCTCGACGGAGTTTCGGACCCCGGAAATATGGGTACGATAATCCGTACGGCCGCGGCTGTCGGCGTTAAGGATTTGTATCTCGCAAACTGTTGCGATCCGTTTTCGCCGAAGGTAGTCCGTTCGTCAATGAGCGGAATATATTCGGTAAAACTGCATTTTATCGACCGTAGCGAAATCGGCGAAGTTTTCTCTTCCGTCGAACTCATCGCCGCGGATATGGGCGGGGAAAACGTATTCGGTTATAAGCCGCAGGGCGATTTTTGCATCGCCGTCGGCAACGAAGCCAACGGGCTCAGCGAAGAAACGAAGCGAGCCGCCGATAAAATCGCGAGCATACCTATGACGAAAAACGCGGAAAGCCTTAACGTGGGCGTCGCGCTTTCGGTTATGCTTTACGAACTCGTCGCCGGAGCGGACGGAAAAATCATCGGTCGACGATAACGAACGGAATTCCTAATTAAAACCATCGATTAATTAAAACAGGAGAATTTTATGTCAGGACATAGCAAATGGGCAAATATAAAGAATAAAAAGGCTAAAACGGATGCGGTTAAGGGTAAAATATTCACCAAAATCGGCAGAGAAATAGCCGTTGCGGCAAAGGGCAATCCGGATCCGTATACCAACAGCAAACTCGCGGACGTCATCGCCAAGGCGAAAGCGGCGAACATGCCTAACGACAATATCAAGAGAAGTATCGCAAAAGCCGCGGGCGAACTCAACAACGTAAACTATGAAAACCTTACTTACGAGGGTTACGGTATCGGCGGAAGCGCGGTTATCGTGGCGACTCTTACCGATAACAAAAACAGAACCGGCGGCGACGTAAGGCATATTTTCTCCAAATACGGCGGCAATATGGGTACGACGGGATCCGTTTCCTATATGTTCGCAAACAAGGGCGTAATCGTTATCGAAAGAACGGTCGATCTCGACGAGGACACCATGATGGAAGTCGCTCTCGAAGCCGGCGCGGAGGACGTTATCACTTGCGACGACTCTTACGAAATAAGAACCGCCCCGGCGGATTTCTCGGCTGTCAGAAAGTATCTCGAGGACAAGGGTTATGAATTCCTCGAAGCCGAAACGATGATGATTCCCAACGACAAAGTAACTTTGTCCGACGACCAGCTCGAAACGTTCAGAAAGATGCTCGACGCGTTTGACGATCAGGACGACGTTCAGGACGTATATCATAACGTAGATCTTCCCGAAGAGGACGAAGAAGACTAAAAGACGCAAATTTTAAACCGACGATTGAGTTTCGTCGGTTTTTTCGTGTCGTAAAATACTAAGATTAAGGCTGGGCGAGCGTTGCCTGATAGCCGACGGAGCGTTTGCCGGTTCCGAAATAACCGTGTTTGAACATTATGCGGGGGACGATGATCTGATCGTAGGCGACCGAGCGTTCAGAAACTGCAAAAAACTGACGTCGATAAAACTCGGAGATACCGAAATGATCGGCAACAATGCTTTTCGTGGGTGCGGCGCTCTCGAAAGCGTAATAAGTAAATATCAAAAAAAGAACCGCTGAGCAGCGGTTCTTTTTTTATAGTCCGATTAAAATTTTTATGCTTTGAAAATTTTTATAGTTTGAAAATTTTTACAGTCCGATTAAAACAAAGTCGCATCGGCTGTCAACGATTTCGCTTCGCCGTCCACCGAGTCCGTAAGGGCAATTTCAAACGTTCCTTTTGCGGAAACGCCGGAGATGTCGAGCAACGTTATGTCGCCGTGTAACGAAGTAAACGTGAAATCATCGCCGTGTTCGATATAAACGTTCGCCCGACCTAAAACGCTGTCTATGGGTTTCAGATTCAATTTAACGTTGAACGCGGGAGCCGCGTAAGAGTAGCCGACGAACACGTCGTCGATACCGAATTTGTTTTTATCGTCTGCGCTCGTCGCGTCGACAATGGCGTTGTTGATCGTCTGCGTGAAGTTGATCATCTTCAAAACGTAACCGAGAACGTCATCCGCGAACTGTTTTTCCGTCACCGTTTCTTCGTAACCGCATTTGCCTCTGTAATCCATATCGGAAATTGTTTTGTTCTTTCTGTAAGCCGTGTGCAGGAAAGTACTCGAACACTCGAAGCCGTTGCATTTGCCGCACCATTTCGCTTCGTTGAGAGAGTTGCGTTTAATAGTTATAAGCCCCTCTTTTCCGTTATAGAAAAGGTAGGAATCACCGCCTTTATCGGCGAACGCCATCTTCGTCACGCCGGATAATTCCCCTCGCGAAATTTTGGCGGCGATATAAACGACGTCTTTGCCGGTTTCGTCTTTTTCCACGTCGATTTTCACGTCGACGCCGAGTTCCACGTCCGCTTTGACGATAGACAAAGCGTTAAGATTGACGGGGATTTTGCCCGTTAAGCGGAAACTCTTCCGCCTAGCGGTGTTTATAAGATTCAGGAGCAGAGTATCCGCGCTGTCGAAATTAATGTGTTCCGCGCCGATATCGTAAGCCCCGTCGATTTCTTCCTGCGAGGGCGTCCGAGCGTCTTTGCGGAGACTCAGAGAAATATTGTCGGTCAGCGACGAACCTTCGGGTTTGCTTACAGATAAAGATAACGTATCGTCGTCCGGGCGCGACAAAGATATATTCAGATTTCCCGCGCCCTTTAAAAGAGTTTCCGCGTTTACCGTAAGCGACAACGTTTTATCGTTCTCTCTGTCGTAACCGAGAGCGGAAAGCATGGAAATATAATCGAATATGTTTTCTTTGTCGATTTTAATTTTGAGTAATTCCTTTAATTGCGGAATAGCGTCGGTAAGTTCGGGTAATCTCTTTTTCAGACAATCGACAAGCGCTTTCGAGCCGATCGAGATTTTCAAATCGCTGTCCGGGTTGACGAGGTCGTTTATCGTAAGGTATAATCTTCCTTCCGTATCTTCCGTCGGCAACACGAACGCTCCGCCGAAACTTATCTGCTTTTTCGTGACCGTGTTATCCGCCGTCGCGCAGGTCAGATCGAGTTTGTCGCCCGTTATCACTATTCTGCTCGGCGAAGCGTACAGACGTAAGGTTATGTTCTGCGTTTCGTACGTCTTTCCGTCGATATGCAGTTTCAGCGGCTGAATTTCGAGCGTCAGCGACTTTTCCGAAAGAGTTTTGTTTTCTATCGACGATTTGAGTTCGATGACGGAGTTTACGACGTCGGAGTAATCTTCGATAATCGCGCAGACGTCCGCGAAAGAATCATCCGACGTGTCGAGAGGTTCGATTGTCTTTTCCTGCGATTTGATATAAATCGTAACCCCGTTAACCGTTACGGTCGCGTCCGTGAAAGCGTAAGAATTTTCGTCGGTCTTTTCCCCGTTTACTATAAGTTCGATATCGATGTTTTCAAACGAAACGGGAACGCGCACCGTCGCCGTGTTTTCGGTTCTTTCAAGAGTTATCGCCGACATAACGTTTGCAAGATTTTGTCCGAGCAGGGATAAGTCGAATTCGGGAATCCGGATCTCTGTTCCGAGTTGTTGCAAAGCCGCGGGTATATCCGCAACGGACGCGCGGAGTTTTACGTCGTTAATCGCCGCGAATATCTTGCCGTTTGCGTAAGTCAAGCGAATCCCGTTGTCCGTAACAGCCGATAAAACAATGTTTTCAGGGTGTTCGACGTCGAGTTTCAGCGTTATGTCCGCCGAAATATCGTAACCCCCGATTTTCGTCTGCAACGCGGCGTTTAAAGGCGAGCCGGAAAGATAGCTTTCAAACATGCTCATAAAAACGTCCGTCGGCTGCGGTTCGGTGGGTTGCGTCGGTTTTGCGGGCAGGGGAGAGGGATTAACGTTGTCGTCTACCGGCGGAGTTGCGGTGAAATCTATATATCTGGAATAATAATCATAGTGCGGGAACTGCGCGTAATCGTCGATCAGACCTATGTCGGTGAATTCTTCCGTGAGGTTTTCTTTGCAGGGAGTGCTTCCGAACAAAGGAACGTTATAGGCGCAATCCGTCGATATCGTATGAATTACCCAATTTTCGTCCATAGTGACGTGAAGAATCGCTTTTTCATAGGTCGCAAAATTGCTCGAGCCGCTGTTTGTGCGCATTTCGTAAAGCATACGCGCGGTTGCTTTTTCTTTGTCGAGATCGTAAGTGAACGAATATAACCCCGTGTTTTCGTCCCGTCCGTCGAACGAGGAGGAAACAATCGTTTCGTCGTTTAGAATATAACCGGTAAGTCCGTTCCCTCTGTATCCGTATCGATTGAAAAATTCGTCGCGCGTCAGGGAGTTCGGCGTGTCGTCGGACCAATTCATTTCGGTAACCGAATTCAGTTCCGCTGCCGAACGATAAAGATAAGTGTCGCCGTGAACGACTCGTTCGTCGCCCGTTTTTACGATTCCGTAACTTGCGGATTGCTTGTAAACGGTATCCCCTTTGACGATACGCATCGCGTAGATATCCTGCGTTATGGAAAAGCCTATCTTCGTCGATACGCTTGTTCCTCTTGAAACGCTGCGGAAACTTCCCGCTTCGGTCAGAACGGAATTTGCGATATATAAATTAAGGTTAGGGTTGTCAAGATAATCCGCAACGGTTTTGTCCGTCGGCTTCACGCTCATTCCGTCGTCGGTATTTTCGGGCGGAGTCACGCTCTCGCTTCCGCTTTCCTTTAAGCCGGAGCAGGTGATGAACGTTGCTGTTCCGATAAATATAAGCGCGATAATACAGATTACCGTCACTCTCTTTTTATGTTTCAATATATTTTTCATAATACTGCCTTTAAAGCCGGATTTGCTTTTTCAGACGTTTTTGCTTTGCGGTTTTAGTATGCGTCGCTTGCGGCTCGGCCGCGCGTCTGAAAAAATTCTTCTGTTCGGAGAATTGTAGATTTTCGTCGGAAAAATTACTTTTATGTATAATTTTGTCGTTTTCAACGTTTGACGAAAAAGTTTTGTCATTTTCTCTTCACGCTTTGATTTTATTCGTTTCCGAAAAAAAACACAAACAAAAACGGCTTTTTGTAGTCTATTAAAAGAAAAGCGTGGTCTATTATTGCGATACTACGACTCTCCGAATCGGAGAATTTCGCATTTTTGCGCAGAAAACGAACAAAAAATTAAATTTACGCTATTCACAACAACCGTTTTGGTCGGTTTAAACGCAATCGCCTGCGGCTATAAATTTGATTGATTGTTCGTACTCTTGTAGTCCACAATGATTGGCTTGTAGTCCACTATGATTGGCTTGTCTGACATAATTGAGTTGCGCAATCCTGCAACATTTCACACAACCGGGCGCGTTAAAACTTGAAAAATAAAAAACTTTATGTTATATTATAATCGATAATATATCTGTCTCTTATACACATCTGACGCTGCCGACG